>Ga0315545_1003007_pt1 | contig 14696 bp, 13 predicted proteins | sample SalMarSW160210MG_FD_203096 | JGI IMG/M metagenome (GOLD analysis project Ga0315545, IMG submission 203096) | Salt marsh sediment microbial communities from the Plum Island Ecosystem LTER, Massachusetts, United States - Salt Marsh Sediment SW1602-10 ... | reverse complement strand
CGGGGTACGTTGCCTACGAAGCCGCGCCTGCATTCGATCCGGCCCTGATGGTGCGGATTCCCGGAATCCACGACCCGCTGCGGCAGATGCCCCTGGTGTACTTCGGTCTGTTCGTGCGGCGAGAGGAGTGCGAGCCGCTGGAGCCCCGGTCGGTGCATCCCGCTCCGTACAGCGTCTCGGCATGGACCCCCGAGATCGACCGTGTCGAGTACGAGCGCGGTGTGGAGGAGATCAGGGCGGCCATCGCGGCGGGTGACACCTACCAGGTCAATCACACCTTGCGGTTGCGTGCCGCCTTCTCCGGTGATGCCAAGGAGCTGTATCGCGACCTCGTGCTCGCCCAACGCGGTGCCCACGCTGCCTACATCGATGTCGGCCGCTATCGAGTGGTCAGCGCCTCCCCGGAGGAGTTCTTCAGAATCGACGGGTCCCGCATCGAGGTCCGCCCGATGAAAGGGACCACTCGTCGCGGTCGCTGGCCCGAGGAAGACGAGGCGCTCGGCGAGGAGCTGTGCGCTTCGGAGAAGGACCGGGCGGAGAACCTGATGATCGTCGACCTGCTGCGCAATGACCTGGGGCGCATCGCCGAGTTCGGCTCGGTCGAGGTCGATGCACTTCTCGAGCTGGAGCGTTTCGAGACCGTGTGGCAGCTGACGTCGGAGGTCTCCGCGATCATGCGGCCCAACACGTCGCTCTCGGACGTGTTCCGAGCCCTCTTCCCTTCGGGATCGATTACCGGAGCTCCCAAGACACGGACGATGCAGCTCATCGCCGAGCTGGAGAGATCTCCCCGCGGCGCGTACTGCGGGGCGGTCGGATACGTTGCCCCTCCGGGCGCGGCGGGCCCCGATGCCGAGTTCAGCGTCGGCATCCGCACGGTCGTGATCGACGAGCGCGAGGGCCTGGCGGAATACGGCGTGGGTGGGGGCATCACTTGGGATTCCGATTCGGCCGGCGAATACGAGGAGGCACGTCTCAAGGCGCAGCTCCTCGTCGAGCGCCGACCCGAGTTCTCTTTGATAGAGACCTTGCGCTGGGATCCGGGGCGCGGCTTCCGGTTTCTCGAGGATCACCTCGAGCGGCTCGCCGGATCGGCCCACTACTTCGGGTTTCCCTACGAGCGGGCGGCGGTGGCGGCCGCGGTTCACGAGGCGGTCGAGGGGTCGGTGGACGCCCGGCGGGTGCGGTTGGTGCTCGACCGTGACGGCGTGTGCCGGGCCGAGTCGGAGGAGGTGGCGCCGCCATGGTACGACGGCCCCGGTGGCGGAGGGGAGGGCGTCGCGGTGGCAGTGGATCCCGGGCCGATCTCGTCGTGCAACGTCTTCGTCTTCCACAAGACGACCCAGCGCAAGGTGTATGAGGAGCGGATCAAGCGCCATCCGACGGCGGACGACGTGGTGCTCCAGAACGAACGTGGCGAGATCACTGAGACCACCATCGGCAACATCGCGGTGCTGCTGGGAGGCCGGTGGTACACACCCCCGCTCGATTCCGGGTGCCTGGGCGGCGTCTACCGGGGCAGGCTACTCGACGCCGGAGAGCTGGAGGAGAGGGTGATTCACGTCTCGGATCTCGCGGCGGCAGAAGGGGTGGCGGTGCTGAACTCGGTGCGCGGGTGGCGGCCGGCGATGCTGCAGGTCGACGAGACGGTCGACTGACCCGAGCCGGGGCACGGCTACGCTCGGGGCCAATGGGTGACTACCACGTCCACCTCCACCCGCACGGTCCCTACCAGGGCGTCGGGCCACCTCCCGGGGAGTATCCGCCGGGTCACATCGAGGCGTACGTGGAGCAGGCGGCGGCGCGTGGCGCCGAGGAGGTCGGCTTCACCGAGCACCTCTACCGTTGTGTCGAAGCGGCTCCGGTGCTCGGTCGTTTCTGGGACTCTGAGCCGCGGGTCGATCTCGCCGAGCAGACGGCGGCGTTCGTAGCCGAGGATCTGGCCCTGTCTCTGGAAGGCTACGTCGAGGCGGTGGTGGCGGCCCGAGATCGGGGCCTCCCGGTGCTCCTCGGGCTGGAGGTGGACTTCTTTCCCGAGACCATCGACGCCGTGGCCGAGCTGCTCGCCCCGTACCCGTGGGATTTCCTCGTCGGATCGGTGCACTGGATCGGCGGGTGGGCGATCGACCACTCCGGTGCCGCTTTCGAGTTCCGGCGCCGCGGCATCCGCAAGGCCTACGAGGACTACTTCGCGCTCGAGGCTCAGCTCGCCGCTTCGGGACAGGTGGACGTGCTCGCTCACGCCGATGTCGTCAAGAAGTTCGGCTACCGCCTTCCCGAGGTTCCCATTGACCTCTACCGACCCGTGGTGGAGGCGGCAGCTAGCAGCGGCACGGCAGTGGAGGTATCGAGTGCCGGCCTTCGATATCAAGTCCACGAGATCTATCCCGAGCCGACCTTCCTGCGCATGTTCGCCGAGGCCGGCGTTCCCATCACCCTGGCGAGCGACGCCCACAATGCTCAGGATTGTGCGCTCGGCCGGGACGTGCTGGTAGCGGCAGCGTCCGATGCCGGGTACACCGAGCGTCTGCGATTCCGCCGCAGGCAATCGTCCCGGGTGCCGCTGATCGGTGAGCGGCCGCCGTCCGGCGGCGATCGCGTGGACGCTTCCGAGCGCACCCCGTAGACTCGGAACGCCGAGGACGAAAGGTGCAGATGACGAATCAGGGCGGCATCCACGACGAGAACCCGTTCGAGACGCCGACGGATCAGCGGGATCCGGCGCGCCGCTTCCGGGGGCGTCTGGCGTCTCCGGTGACTGTCGTCACCGCCGGCACCGGCGATCACCGGACGGGGCTGACCGTGTCGTCCATCGTGGTCGCCGAGGGTGAGCCTTCCCGGGTGTACTTCCTCGTCGGGACGACGACCGACCTCTACTACGTGCTCGAGGAGAGCGGGAAGCTCGTGGTGCACGTGCTCGAGGATCGGCACCATGACATCGCCGACATCTTCGCCGGTCTGCGTCCCAGCCCGGGGGGCCGGTTCGCCGGCCTCGAAGTGGAGGACAGCGACTGGGGTCCGGTGTTGAGTGACGTTGCCACCCGCGCCTACTGCACCTTCGAGGGCGGCGACGAGGAGACCTATTTCCTCGTTGCGGAGGGCGTCATCGACAAGCTCGAGCTCGGCGATGTCGAGGACCCGCTCCTCTACTTCCGAGGCGAGTACCGCGGGTTCGGTTGATCGAGCCTCGTCGGGCCGGGTTGCCGGTGGCGATGGCACGACACCCGTAGACTCGGCGCATGTCCTGCACCGTTCCCTCTGTCTGGCTGACGACGCTGGGCTGTTCCAAGAACGAGGTCGATTCCGCCAAGGTGACGGGCATGCTCGACGATGCCGGCTATCGGCGGGCGGTGGCGCCCGAGCGCGCCGACGTGGTGATGGTGAACACATGCGCCTTCATCGAGTCGGCCCGCCGGGAATCGATCGACACGATCCTGGCGTTGTCGGCCGCCCGCAAGGACGGTGCCAAGCTGGTTGTGATCGGATGCATGGCACAGCGCTACGAGCGGGAGCTCGAGGAAGCGTTGCCGGAGGCCGACGCCGTCATCGGCCTCGACCGCTACTCCGAGCTGGTGGATCGGCTGGACGCTCTCACACAGTGGATGCCACGGCGGGTCTGCTCCATTCCCCGATCGCACATGGACATCCTGTATCAGGTGCGGCGTCCCACCCCGACGATGCCGTACGCCTATGTCAAGGTGGCGGAGGGATGCGACAGGTCGTGCACCTTCTGTGCCATCCCCCAGTTCCGCGGCAGGCAGCGGTCTCGACCGCCCGCCAACATCCGGGAAGAGATCGTGGATCTCGTCGCGGCAGGCGTCGGGGAGATCGTGCTCGTCGCCCAGGACTTGGCCGGCTACGGGCGTGACATCGGCGTGTCCGGCGGGCTGAGGGAACTGGTGGAGTCGGTGTCCGACGTGGAGGGTCTGCGGCGACTCCGCCTCTACTACCTGTACCCGCGCGAGGTGCGGCCCGCCCTCATCTCCACGATGGCGGCGAGCCCGGTGGTGGCGGACTACTTCGACATTTCGCTTCAGCACTCATCGGAGCGCCTGTTGCGGGCAATGAAACGGCCCGGGAGTGGTGAGCGCCATCTCGATCTGATCGCCCGGATCCGTCGCGAGGCGCCCGAGGCGGCGTTGCGGTCGAGCTTCATCGTGGGTTTCCCCGGCGAATGTGACGAAGACGTGGAGAGCCTCGGGGAGTTCCTCAGGGAGGCCCTGCTCGATTGGGTCGGTCTGTTTCCGTTCTCACCGGAGGAGGGGACGCCGGCGGCGGGCTTCGAGAGGCAACTCCCTCAGGAGGTGAAGGCGGAGCGGCTCCGCTACCTCCAGGAGATCCAGGACGACGTGACCTCCTCCCGCAACGCGGCGCAGGTGGGTCGGGTGCTCGAGGTGTTGGTCGACCAGGTCGAGGAGGGCCAGGCAGTGGGCCGCTCGTATCGGGAGGCACCGGAGATCGATGGGGTGATCCTGCTGGACGAGGGACGGCCGGGGGAGTGGCTCGAGGCAGAGATCACGGGCTGCTACGGGTTGGATCTCGCCGGCAAGGTGACGGCCTCCAGGGAGGCGGCCGCCAAGCGAGCGGGGGCGAGATGATCGTCGAAGTGCTCGCGGTCGGTACGGAGTTGTTGCTGGGCCAGATCGTCAACACCAACGCCGCCACGATCGGGGCCCGCCTCGCCGAGGCGGGATTCGATCACTACCACCAGGCGGTCGTCGGCGACAACGTGGAACGCATCGCCGAAGCTGTGCGCCTGGCAATCGGGCGAGCAGACGCCTTGATCATCACCGGTGGCATCGGGCCGACCCAGGACGATGTGACACGAGAGGCGATCTGTGCCGCCGCCGGGGCAGAGATGGACTTCAGTGAGGAGCAGGCCGATACGCTGCGCCGTCGCTGGGCGGAGCGCGGTCGCGAGATGCCCGAGTCGAATCTGCGCCAGGCCCAGTATCCGGAGGGCGCCGAGCTGATCGCCAACACCAAGGGCACGGCTCCCGGGCTGCGCATGTGCATCGAGGGGGCGTGGGTGTTCGCCGTTCCCGGCGTTCCGGCCGAGATGCTGCCGATGCTCGACAACGACATCGTGCCGTTCCTGCGCCGTGAGAGCGGCAGTGGGGAGGCAGTAGTGGTGAGTCGACTGATCCGGACCTGGGGAGAGTCGGAGTCGCTCATCGCAGAGATCCTCGATGACCTGTACGAGACCTCGGTCAACCCGACGGTGGCATTCCTCGCCTCGTCCGGCGAGATCAAGGTACGGCTCACCGCCAAGGCGGCGACCGAGGAGGAGGCGCTCGGGCTCATCGCTCCGGTCGAGGCCGAGGTGCGGCGCCGTCTCGGGACGCAGGTGTTCGGGATCGACGAGGACACGATCGAGCGGGTGGTGCTCGAGCTCGTGGAGGCGCATGGCTGGAAGCTCGCCACGGCCGAATCGGCCACCGCGGGGATGGTGGCGGCCCGCCTCACCTCGGTGCCGGGCGCGTCGAAGGTCTTTCGGGGATCGATCGTTGCCTATCAGGAGGATGTCAAGACCGGCGTGCTGGGAGTGCCGCGAGCGATCATCGACACGGAAGGCGTCGTCAGCGAGGCAACGGCGTGTGCCATGGCGGAGGGAGTGGCCGCCCTGCTGGGCGCCGACGTGGCGATCGCCACCACCGGCTCGGCGGGGCCCGATCCGCAGGAACAGCCGGTGGGCAGCATGGTTGTCGCGGTGCACACGCCGGAGGGAACGCGGGCGCGATCGCTGCAGGTTCCGGGTGATCGGGAGCGGGTGCGGGCGTACACGACGACGGCGGCGCTGCACCTGGCGCGGTTGGCCCTTGCCGGGGCGTGGTGGGGGAGCGCCGACCACACCCATTGGGATCGTCGTGAACCGAGCGGCCGGTGAGCGACCCGTCCCGCGAGCGCATGTTCCTGGCGGTAGCTCTCGGCGAGGAGGTGCGGCGGTTACTGGCGAGCTTCCTCGATGGAGCCGCGCTGCCAGGTCGCCGGGTGCCGCCGGAGAACTGGCATCTCACCTTGCGCTTCCTCGGCTGGACGACCGGCGTGCAGCGCGACGGGATCCTGCGCTGGCTCGACGAGAGCGACTTGGGAGAGCCCTTCCGGATCCGTTTCGCCGGATTGGGTGCGTTCCCGAAGCAGCGGAGGGCCACGGTGCTGTGGCTGGGGGTGGCGGCCGGTGTCGAGGGCTTGAGCCTGCTCGCCGCCGCCGCCGAGCAGGCTGTTGCCGCGGCGGGCTTCTCGCCTGAGGACCGGCCCTTCCATTCCCATCTGACGCTGAGCAGGATCCGGCCGCCGGAGGATGTCACCGCTCTGGTGGAGCGGTTTCCCAGATTCGACGTCGCCATGATGGTCGACGCGATCACGCTGTTCCGGAGCCGGCTGGAGCCGGGAGGGGCGACATACGAGGTGATTGACCGGGTCGAGCTGTGAGGCCGCAGCCGGCAGCGAGGGTGCTCGACTCCGAACACATGTTCGCCTAGAGTGTGGGGGAACTCGGCACTACGATTACATGGCTGTAGTTCTGTCACAGGTATCCGTTACGTTTGCCATCGACAAAGCATTGGAAGGGAGCCGCAGTGGGACAGGACGACAAGAACCTCGAGATGGCGATGTCGCAGATCGAGCGGCAGTTCGGCAAGGGCGCCATCATGAAGCTGAGCGACAGCGGCGTCAGGAACGTACGGGCGATCCCGACCGGCGCCCTCTCCCTCGACCTGGCGTTGGGGATCGGCGGCGTTCCCCGGGGCAGGATCGTGGAGATCTTCGGTCCCGAGAGCAGCGGCAAGACCTCCCTGGCGCTCCACGTGATCGCCGAGGCGCAGCGCAACGGCGGGGTGGCGGCGTTCATCGACGCCGAGCATGCCCTCGACCCGGTCTACGCCAAGGCGCTCGGCGTCGACGTCGACGAGCTGTTGATCTCGCAGCCCGACACCGGGGAGCAGGCGCTGGAGATCACCGACATGCTGATCCGCTCTGGTGCGCTCGACGTGGTCGTGATCGACTCGGTGGCCGCCCTGGTTCCGAGGGCCGAGCTCGAGGGAGACATGGGTGACATCCACGTGGGTCTCCAGGCGCGGCTCATGTCGCAGGCGCTTCGCAAGCTGGCCGGCACGATCAACCGCTCGGACACGACCGCGGTCTTTATCAATCAGTTGCGAGAGAAGGTCGGCGTGATGTTCGGCTCGCCGGAGACGACGCCGGGCGGCCGGGCCCTGAAGTTCTATGCCAGCGTGCGGATTGACATCCGCCGGATCGAGGCGATCAAGCAGGGCACCGAGAACGTGGGCAATCGGGTGCGGGCCAAGATCGTGAAGAACAAGGTGGCTCCACCGTTCCGGCTGGCGGAGTTCGACATCATGTTCGGCCAGGGCATCTCTCGGGAGGGCAGCCTGATCGATGTGGCTGTCGAGCACAACATCGTCCGCAAGGCCGGGGCGTGGTACACCTTCGACGGTGACCAACTCGGACAAGGTCGGGAGAACGCCAAGGATTTCCTCCGTGACAACCCGGAGCTGGTGGTGCAGCTCCAGGATCGGGTGTATCGGGCGGTAGGCCTGATCGCTGAGGACGAGGAGTTACCCGATGAGGCACTGCAGAACGAAGGGGCGAAGAGCGACGGAGAGGAGAGCGAGGCCTGAGGCCGCTTCTCGTGATGTCCGGCCCCGGAGAAGTGTCACATCGAACGTCGGTGCGCGAAGAGCGGCCGTCCAGCCACTCGGGGCGCGATTATTGCGGTTCCGGTCGCATGATGGGTGGAGTAGCATCAGGACTACACATATTCGACACCAAACAACAAACATCGGAACCGAAGAGGACGATCGTGGTTGGAAGCGTTGACCGAGGGGTAGGTCGAGGAGACGGCTGACCGCTGTCCGACGTCGTGATTGTCCGGCCGAGTGTGTGTGCCGAGCCTTGTGGCTCGGCACACCGTTTCTCGGGTTCCGGGAACGGGGACCGACATGCAGGGTTGGGTCGTTCTGAGCATCGCGATGGGTCCGGTTGCCGTCCTGGCCTTCGTCGCGGGCCGGGGTTTCCAGAGACGACAGATCGCGAAGGCTGCTGCGAGTGCTGAAGCCGCGCTGCGTGATGCGCGCATCGATGCCCAGCGCATCCTCTCGCGGGCCGAAGCGGACGCCCGAGCGTTGGCTGAGAGCTACCGCGAGCGCGAGGAAGCTGCGTTGGAGCATCGCCACCTCGAAACGTCGGCGCTCGAGGAGCGCTTGGCGCAGCGCGAAGCCACCTTGGAGCAGCGTGCCGCCAATCTGGCGCATCGCGAGGAGATGCTGATAGAGAAGGATCGCGACATCGGCACTGCCAAGAGCGAAGTCGAGGCTCTCCGCGAGGAAGCACGCGCCAATCTCGAGCAAACGGCGGGCTTCGACTCGCGTGCAGCCAAGGAGGAGCTGCTTCGCAAGGTGGAGGACGACACCCGCCGCGAGGCGATGGTCCTGGTGCGGGATCTCGAGGTCAAGGCGCGCGAGGAAGCCGATCGGCGGGCGCGCCGCATCCTGGCGACGGCGGTGCAGCGGCTCGCCTCCGAGGTCGTTTCCGAAACCACCGTCTCGGTCGTGCCGTTGCCGTCGGACGACATGAAGGGTCGCATCATCGGTCGGGACGGGCGCAACATTCGCACGTTCGAGGCCGTCACCGGCGTCAACCTCATCGTCGACGACACCCCTGAGGCGGTTTCGGTGTCGACGTTCGATCCGGTGCGAAGGGAGACCGCCCGGCTGACTCTCGAACGCCTCGTCGAGGACGGGCGTATCCACCCGGCCTCGATCGAGGAGGCGTACGAGAAGGCGAAGGCCGAGGTCGAGCAGAGCATTCGAGATGCCGGGGAATGGGCACTGCTCGAGGTGGGTGTCACCCGGATGCACGCCGAGCTGGTCACGCTGCTGGGGCGCCTCAATTACCGGACCTCATACGGCCAGAACGTGCTGAACCACCTCATCGAGACGGCGCATATCGCCGGCATGCTGGCTTCCGAGCTCGGGGTCGACGCCGCCGAGGCGCGGCGTGCCGCCTTCTTGCACGACATCGGCAAGGCAGTCAGCCACGAAGTCGGCGGCTCCCACGCCCTCATCGGTGCCGAGATCGCCCGCCGCTTCGGGGAGGATCCCGCCATCGTGCACGCCATCGAGGCCCATCACAACGAGGTCGAGCCCCGTACCCTGACCGCGGTTCTGGTGCAGGCGGCGGACGCGGTGTCGGCGGCCAGGCCGGGGGCACGGCGAGAGGCGCTGGAATCATATGTGCGGCGGCTGGAGCAACTCGAAGAGATCGCGGCCTCCTTCGCCGGGGTCGAGCGGGTCTTCGCCATGCAGGCCGGCCGCGAGATCCGGGTCGTGGTCAGTCCCTCCCAGGTCGACGACCTGGGAGCGGCGGCACTGGCCCGCGCCATCGCCCGGCGGCTGGAGGAGGAGCTTCAGTATCCGGGCCAGATCGAGGTGACCGTGATCCGCGAGTTCCGATCGATCGATTTCGCCCATTGACCCTGAGCGAGGATGGCCACATGTCCCGGATCGCTCTTCCGGACTCCTTGGCGACGTGGCATGGTCGGCCGCCAACGCGGCATGGTCGCCGCTACTTCGTGCGCACCTTCGGGTGCCAGATGAACGAGCACGATTCGGAACGGATCGCGGGGATGCTCGAGGCGGACGGCATGGCGGCGGCGACGGGAGTCGACGAAGCCGACGTCATCGTTGTCAACACGTGCACGGTCCGTGAGAACGCCGACAACCGGCTGTACGGCTATTTGGGTGCTCTCAAGGCCGTCAAGGATCGTTGTCCCGACCTCCGGATCATCGTCGGCGGCTGCACGGCCCAGAAGGACCGGGAAGTGATCAGGCAGCGTGCCGGATGGGTCGACGTCGTCTTGGGAACCCACAACCTCCACCGGGTGCTGGATCTCCTCGATCACGCCGAGGAGCGGGGGCCGGTCACGGAGATCTGGGACGAGGCCGTCTCCATTGAGGAGTTCCCTTCCTCCCTGCCGACCAGGCGGGCGACCCATCACTCGGCGTGGGTGACGATCACCATCGGGTGCGACAACTCATGCACGTTCTGCATCGTTCCCTCGGTGAGAGGCCGAGAGATGAGCCGGCGGCCCGACGAGATCATGCGCGAGATCGAGGATCTGGCGGCGGATGGCGTGGTCGAGGTGATGCTGCTGGGCCAGAACGTCAACTCGTATGGTCGTGATCTCGACCTCGGCGGACGCAAGCCGCTGTTCGCCGATCTGCTGCGACGGGTGGGCGAGGTCGACGGGGTGCGGCGGGTGCGCTTCACGAGCCCCCATCCGAAGGACTTTGGGCCGGAGGTGGCCGAGGCAATGGCGTCCACGGAAGCCGTGTGCGAGCAGCTTCACCTTCCCCTCCAATCGGGGAGTGACCGGATCTTGGCGGCGATGCACCGCGGCTACCGTGCCGATCGCTTCCTCGAGAAGCTCGAGATGGCCCATAGCCTCATCCCCGGTCTCTCGGTGTCGACGGACGTGATCGTGGGCTTTCCCGGCGAGACCGAAGAGGACTTCACCGCCACGCTCGAGGTGGTGCGGCAGGCTCGCTTCGATCAGGCGTACACGTTCCAGTTCTCGCCGCGCGCGGGCACTCCGGCGGCCGAGATGGGTGATCAGGTGGCGCCGCCCGTTGTCCAGGAGAGATTCGATCGTCTGGTGACGCTTCAGAATCGGATCTCACTGGAGAAGAACGAGGAGATGGTGGGTCGACGCTACGAGGTCCTGGTCGAAGGCGCGTCGCGGAAGGATCCCGAGATGGTGACGGCTCGGACTCGGGGCAACAAGCCGGTCCACCTGCCGGGGGATCACGCGGCGGGAACGTTCCTCACGGTGCAGATCGAGCGGGCTGCCCCGCATCACCTCATGGGGAGGCTCGCGTTCTGAGCGTCGTCGCAATCGTCGGTCCCACTGCCTCGGGCAAATCCGAGGTCGGCGTCGGGCTCGCCTCCCGGCTCGGCGGCGAGGTGCTGTCGGTGGACTCCATGCAGGTGTACCGGGACATGAACATCGGCACCGCAAAGCCGACTCCGGAGATCCGGGCCACGGTGGAGCACCACCTCATCGACCTCGTGGAGCCGGAGGAGGAGTTCGCCGTCGCCGAATTCCAGGAGGTCGGGGTGATGATCCGCGATCGGCTTCGGGAGGAGGGGATCACACCGGTGATGTGCGGTGGCTCGGGACTGCACTTCCGCTCGCTGGTGGATCCGCTCGACTTCCCGCCGACCGACGCTGCGATCCGGGCAGAGCTGGAGCAAGGGAGCGCTGCCGAGCATCTCGCTGAGCTGCAAGCGCTCGATCCCGCAGCAGGGAACCACGTGGACCTGGCGAACCCGCGACGGGTGCTGCGGGCCCTCGAGATCGAGCGGCTCACAGGCCTCACTCCGAGCGACCGGGCGGCGTCACCGGTTGCGGAGGCGGTGCGGCGTTACCTGCCGTCGGTGCCATTGGTGGCGCTGGGCTTCGACCCGGGCGACGAGCTGGCGAACCGGGTGGCGGCCCGTTTCGACAAGATGCTCGACGACGGCTTGCTCGACGAGGTGCGGCGGCTTGCGCCGCGCCTGGGCCGAACCGCCCGCCAGGCGGTTGGGTACAAGGAGCTGCTGCCGGTCGTCGAGAGACGGGTCGACCTCGCTGGAGCCAGGGACGAGGCGGTCCGGGCGACTCTGGCGCTGGCGAAGCGCCAGCGTACGTTCTTCGGGAGGGATCCGCGCATTCGATGGATTCCGTGGCACCATGATGCCTCGGAGCGTATCGATCGAGCCATCGCAGCAGTGCAGGAGGCCGGCGGATGGATTTCGTGAAGATGGAGGGTCTCGGCAACGATTTCATCGTGGTCGAAGGCCCGGTCACGATGGCGGCGGCGGACATCGTGCGCTGGTGCGAGCGCAAGCGCGGGGTCGGGGCGGACGGGGTGCTCGAGGTGACCCCGCTCGGCTCGGACCGGGTACGGATGCGCTATTGGAACGCCGATGGGCGCAGTGCCGAGATGTGCGGAAACGGGCTGCGCTGTGTTGCCCGGCTGGCGGTGATGCGCGGCTGGGTGGAGGGCCCGAATCTGATCATCGAGTCGGCCGTGGGGGAGCGACCGGCACAGGTGAGGCCGGACGGCACTGTGCGGGCGATGCTCGGCGTTCCGCAGGAGTATCGGTTGGCGTCGCTGCGGGTGGCAGGTGTCGAGGTGCATCCGGTGGGCATGGGCAACCCGCACGCGATCGTGTTCGTGGACGATCCGGCGTTGGCACCGGTGACGACTCTGGGTCCGCAGATCGAGACCGATCCCATCTTCCCGGCAGGCACCAATGTGGAATTCGCTGCGGTGCGGGGAAGGGATCGCATCGAGTTGCGCGTGTGGGAGCGAGGAGTGGGCGAGACGCTGGCCTGCGGCACCGGAGCCGCCGCGACCGCCTTCCTGGCGAGCCGGCAGGGTCTCACCGATGCGCGAGTGGCGGTCGATCTCCCGGGCGGGACGATGATGGTCGAGATGGAGGACGGGACGGCCTGGATCGAAGGGCCGGCGAACCTCGTTTTCGGCGGATCCGTCGACTGAGGCTCATGCGACACGCCGTGTCACATGACACGGCGCATGACTGCCACCACGACACCGAGGATCTCGACGCCCTCGGAGAACACCATGGGCGGGAACGCCGGATTCTCAGCCTTGAGGACCACCCGGCCGTCGATGCGCTGCAAACGTTTGATGGTCGCCTCCTCGCCGTTGACCAGAGCGGCGACGATCTGGCCGTCTCGGGCATCGGGTTGGCGGCGCACGATGACGTAGTCGTTGTCGAAGATGCCGATGTCGATCATCGACTCGCCGCGCACCCTCAGCATGAAGGCAGGGTCGTTGCCCACCAACTCGACGGGAAGGGGGAAGATCTCGTCGATGTCCTCCTCGGCGAGGATGGGCGATCCGGCCGCGATGCGGCCCACCAGGGGGACGTCGCGCACGGGAGCGCGGTGCAAAGAGCGGAGATCCTCGCCGGTGTTGAGCACCTCGATCGCGCGGGGCTTGGAGGGATCGCGCCGGATGCAGCCGGCCTTGACCAGCGCCGACAGGTGGCTGTGTACGGTCGATGGCGAGCTGAGCCCGACGGCGGCGCCGATCTCGCGCACTGCCGGTGGGTAGCCCCGGTCTCGCACCGTCTCGAGGATGAAGTCCAGGATCTGCTGCTGGCGACCGGTGAGCTGCTTGGGGTCCATTGCGGTGCCTTTCTCAACGCGACCCGGCCATCGTAGTTGCGATTTCGCGATCTACCAAACATATGTTCGACTTGACACCGGAACATATGTTCGATAGCGTGCCCCATATGCGAACACGTGTTCGATCGGGAGATGCAAATCAGGTCCGGACACAGGCCCTCGGGTCGCCGGAGATCCTGTCACACCCCGGCGATACGTTGCTTGCAGGGCCGGGCCCACGATCCCGGTCTGACAGCGGGCCTCAGGAGAGACCCGAAACACGGTTGGAAGCGGGAAGGGGAGGAGACACCACGATGCCCGGACACATGACCACTCCATCACGCGTGCTGGTCGTCATCTCCATCGTGATCGCGGCTCTGGTGCTCCTCCTCGCTTCCGCCGTCCACGCAGCCGGGGCCGGCTCGGACACCACCGTCCACTTGGTGCGATCGGGAGACACGCTGTGGGCCATCGCCGCCGAGCTGTCGCCCGACGGAGGCGATGTCCGGGAGGTGGTTGCCACCATCCGGACGATCAATGGCATGGACTCGAGCGTGATCGTGCCGGGCCAGGTGATCGAGATCCCGATCATCGACTGAGGCTCGGAGGCGGTGTCGTGTCACGGGCTCGATGGAGGCCTCCGAACAGAGCGAGTAGCCTCTCGACGATGCGCTGCCCACTCTGCCTCACCGACGACAATCGTGTGATCGACAGCCGTCCGGCAGAGGGCGGGGTGTCGATCCGGCGGCGGCGACAATGTGTGGGGTGCGGCCATCGTTTCACGACCTACGAACGAATTGCCGTGACGCCGCTGGTGCAGAAGCGGGACGGACGGACCGAGCCGTTTGACGCACGCAAGGTACGCAGGGGGATCGAGCGGGCACTGGCCGATCGCCCGGTGGCGGCGGGCACGATCGAAGCGATTGTGGAGCGGGCTGAGGGGCTGTACACGTCGGGGGTATCCACGGTCTCGGCGAGTGACATCGGCGACGAGGTGCTGCTCGGCCTGCGAGAGATCGACGACGTCGCGTACCTTCGATTCGCCTCGGTGTACAAGGAGTTCCAGCGTGCTCGCGATTTCGAGCGTGAAGCAGCCGCTCTCGAGGAGCAAGCCTGACCCGTCTCAGGACGGCATGAGCACCAGGGTGTCATCCAGCTCGTTCGCCAGGTCCAGGATCCGGGCGTCGGTCTCGCTGCGGATCTCCGCCAGAGGCGCGACGATGGTGTGCCCGAGCGCCTCGAAGACCATGGTGATCTCGTCGACGACTGGGCCGGCATCGTCGCCCTCGCGAATCGCCTCGAGGTAGTCGATTTGCCAATCGGCGAACCGGTCGAGGGCCACCCTCACCTCTTCGAGGTGGTCTTCGAGGGTTGGATCGGGGTTCATCTGGTTGACGATGCCGATCCCGTCGGCGTGGAACGCGGCCAGCTCGACCCGCAGCTCGTTGATGTCGCTGGCCGATCCCTCGGTGGGGATGTCGGGGAGAGTCGAGACGCT
>Ga0315545_1003006_pt1 | contig 14698 bp, 14 predicted proteins | sample SalMarSW160210MG_FD_203096 | JGI IMG/M metagenome (GOLD analysis project Ga0315545, IMG submission 203096) | Salt marsh sediment microbial communities from the Plum Island Ecosystem LTER, Massachusetts, United States - Salt Marsh Sediment SW1602-10 ... | reverse complement strand
GCAGTAGCCGACTCCTGGAAGAGACAATCCCTCTCCTCTACGTTGAGGGGTTATCGACACGAGATTTCAAATGGGCGCTTATTACACTTTGGGGTCAGAGCGGTCTTGCCCGCTCCAGTCCTTCAGTTGAAGGACTGGCAAATAGCCCTCTTAATGATCTGGTGGAGCTTGGGCTAAAATCGCTCCGGTTTATCATTGCCAATGGTAACCAGGAGATGCTTAAAGCGATAAATGACATCTTAATTCCCCCGGCAGCGCCGCGCCATCTATTGTATTCGGAATGTTCTAGCGAGGGTGACAAAGAAGAGGCAGGATAAAGTTAGGGAAGTCCTGCATCGTATCTTCTACGAAGCTGGGCAGTTTCTGTCCCGCTACCAGAGAGAGTTTCCCTCTGCTGATGCGACCTTGTCCCTGGTGATGGTTTTCAGTTTTATGGAGGGGATAACTGAGGATATATGCTGGATAGAATAGGTAGCAAAGACATTAGAGCAGGAACCAATCAGATTGGAATTCTTATTGAAAGCACTGGTTGCTTAAAAGGATTGACTTAGATGATAAGAGGGAATAGGATATGGCCGGAGAAATTTCCACCAGTGATGGGGCGCAGCCTTCTCCAGACTTTTAACGTTGCTCACAAGAAGTTTTGACGTCTTTCTAAGGTACTCGGTATACCCGTGGGTCACAGAAACTGTATAGTATGTACTGGACATCGTACAATAATTCGTTGATTTTGTGCCAAAGAAATAATAAAATCAAAGTGTCGTTTTACTGGATGTATGGCCGCCAGTGAATATTTCAAGTGGAAACCGATAGCCAACACTGATAGGAGTGATAGGATGGGAAGAATATCACTAGACGGGGAATTAAAAAAACTTATTGATGACACATTACGCGTAGCAAAACTCCTTTGGGAACGTGGGTGGGCAGAACGAAATGCGGGAAACATATCAGCGGATGTCACTGAACTTGTCTCGCAAGAGGGCACTAATTTTGACAGATTCCCCAGAAGAGAAATGAAAGTACCACAATTGGAACTGGCTGGGCGTTGTTTTTTCGTTACAGCTACGGGTTCACGATTTCGGGATCTACATCAGCGACCTGAAAAGGACTTACTTATAATAAGAATAGCCAATACGCTAGATAGTTATCATATTATCTGGGGAGGTGAATCACGCAGAAGTAGACCAACATCTGAATTCATTTCTCACTTAAAGATTCATCATTTCTTGCGCCAGAATGACCTTCCGCAAAAGGTCATCGTGCATACCCATGCCACCCATCTGATTGCTCTAACGCATATTAAGCAATACAATCATGAAGAAACAATTAACCGACTTCTATGGTCCATGCATCCTGAGGTAAAAATGGTTTTGCCTGAAGGCGTCGGTTTTTCTCCCTACTGCTGCCCTGGAAGTGAAGAGCTATCAAATGCCACCGTAAGTGCTCTCAAGCATCATCGGGTTGTTTTGTGGGAAAAGCATGGTTGTATAGCAATTGGCAATGATGTTTTTGAAGCCTTCGACTTAATAGATACAGTGAATAAGTCAGCTGAGGTCTTCTTCATTTGCAAAAGTGCTGGATATGAGCCTCAAGGTCTCACCGATGAGCAGTTGGCAGAGCTGGTTCAACGTTGATTTGGCAAAAAAACAGTTATGAACGAGTATTAACTGGAATTTGACCTAGGCACTGAGAGCAGCCAAGCTATTCATGGTAAGCATAGGGGAATATGAGCCCTGCCCAACACCAAATCACCGTCCAAATGGAGAGGAGCCTTTTGGTATAGCCATTGTGTAGGTACTCCACAGAAGGGGTAGGATGCTCCTGAAGGTGTTTTATAGCCATCTCCTATTCCCTTACGGGTCCGTGCTGTCAAGTCGTGGCAGTGACTGAGCTGATAAGAGAGAGCGGGATATGGTCAGTAAAATTTACACCAGTTATGGGACACAGTACCAACACCTAATTGAGGGCAACTCTGAATTCGATATGTTACAGTTATGGGATAGTCTAGCCTGAGTCTTTTTATAATTATAGCGAATGGTTGAACTCCTAGTCATAATCTTACTGGCCACGGTATTTGCCCGTATAGCCGGCGAGTTGATGGAAAGAGTTGGTCAGCTTGCCCTGCTAGGGGAAATACTCGCTGGTATACTGCTGGGTGCTTTCATCACGTATTGTTTTCCCCCATTACTTGAAGCTGTCCACGCAGAGGCGTTCCAGGCAGTCTCAGGACTCGGTATGTTTTTTCTTATGCTTATGGCTGGAATGGAAATCGATATCAGGGAACTGGCAAAGGTTTCAAAGCAAGGTGCTCTGGTCGCCGTGGGCGGTGTTCTGATACCACTGGGTATGGGTTTCCTTCTCGGTCAACTATTGATACCGGAATCAGAATTTCAGTTTGTTCAATCGTTTCTGTTGGGTGTTGTGCTTTCAATAACCGCCGTCCCGGCTCTAACACGGGTGCTAGATGAACTAGGGCAGCTAGACACCAGGCTGGGCAGTGTCATCATCAATGCCGCTGTATTTGATGACATACTAGGGCTATTCCTCCTTGCCATACTCACATCGATGATAAGCGGTGGAGGACTGCCGTCAGCCGGTGAATTCGGCCTACTGGCGGTTAAATTAATCGGCTTCTTTGTCTTGGCAGGCATCGCAGGTAAGTTTCTTATACCACAAATTGGACGATTATCCCGAAAATCAAGGTACGTCGAAATAGAATTTAGCGTAGCACTGATTGTGGCTCTAATATTCGGAATTGGTGCCGAATATGCTGGCATGCATTTTATTATTGGCGCTCTTATTGCAGGTCTATTCCTTCGGGAGAATGCGTTTGGCGAAGACGCTAAAGCACTCGAGAACAAAATGTCCGGGGTAACTCTTGGATTCCTCGCTCCAATTTTCTTCGTATCAATCGGACTCAATGTGGACCTGTCTACGCTGAGCACTGCTCCTTTATTTGTTATAATCCTGATAGCAGTTGCGATTATCGGCAAGTTGCTGGGTTGTGGAATCCCTGCCAGGTTGTCTGGCTTCTCACTCAGGGAGAGCATGGCCATAGGCTTCGGAATGAATGGGCGGGGCGCGGTAGAGATTATCGTTGCTACCATAGCCTTGAACTCGGGAATATTTTCTAAACCTGAGCCAACCCCCATCCTCGTCAGCGCACTTTTCTCCAGTATTGTCTTTATGGCGGTTGTAACTACAGTTATAGTTCCCCTAGGAATGAAGCCTTTACTTAGGAGGTCGTCAGTAGTCAAACCATTGACAGATTAACAAAAATATCCGTTAATAAGTAAGTGCAGGAAAAACAAAGAGTTGGCTACTGCTGTTAGTGCATTTTTACTAAGGGCAACGTAGATGTTATTTACTCTGCTTATCCAACCGGTATATCTCGGTATTAAATAAAATACGAAAGTAACAGTTCGTCAATTTATGCAACACTTAAATAAACTAGATAAACGGCTCCAAGGACGTTCAAGAACCATATAAGCCAAAATCTACTGATTACCAGAAGAAATGTCAGTTGCTTCAGTCCCGTTTCGAACCACAGCCATGAGGGCTATCAAGCCAGCAGTTAGCGCCAAGGCTGCTCCCCCAATATATGCCCAGTGCAATCCATTGAGAAATTCGTCCAATTCGTTACCGGTGAATAAAGCTATATGCCCTGATGTCGTTGCCGGAGCCAGATTGTACACTATAGCACCCGCAATGGCTATTCCAAATGCCATCCCCGTGTTACGCATAGCGGCCAGAATGCTGGAGGCACTGCCATGGTACCAAGGAGGCACACTCCCCATGATAGCGCTGTTAATTGGGCTCATGAACATTCCCGATCCCAGCCCGCAAATCGCTAACCGCCATCCTACATCAAAACTTTCAGCAGATGCATCAAGCTGACTGAGCATAAATAAACCCACGGCATTTATAACCATTCCACAAAAGGCAAGACCCCTGACCCCAATGCGGTCCGATAGGGTTCCGCTTATAGGCCCAATAAAGAATGTCACTATAGGTGAGGCGATCATAACCAGCCCCACGCCAAGCACGCTATACCCCAACCCATCCGCTAGATACCATGGAGTGAGAAAGACCAGTGTGTACAGTGCCATGAAGCTTATCAGTGCACTCAAGCAGGCAAAGCTGAAACGGCGACTTCGGAACATCGATAGGTTCAGCATTGGCTGAGCCAACCTTCGCTCCGTAATTATAAAGGCTACGCCAAAGATGATTGCTATAAGGAGCACTATGATGCACTCGGACGAGAACCACCCCCAGTCTCTACCACGATTGACATAGAGCACGATGCTGAATAGGAAAATAAATGCCATTACTGCGCCGTAGAAATCAAGGCGCTGACCTGGCTTCCTGACCCCGGAGGGAATCACGCGAGCTCCCCACGTAAATGCCACCACAGCAATAGGTACATTGATGAAGAAGACATAGTGCCAGTTAAGATACTCAGCGATCACGCCACCAAGTACTGGACCCAGCATTAATCCAGCAGCGATAGCCGTGCCGTAGATCCCCACAGCCTTGCCGCGTTCATGTACAGGGAAGGCTGAAGTAACAATGGCTAACCCCAAAGCCATCTGCATGCTGACCGCAAGGCCTTGTATCGCTCTAAACACGATAAGCATCCAGATATTTTGAGAAAAACCACAGAGGAGAGAGGCAATGGCGAAGCTAATCAAGCCAATAAGGAAGATTTTCTTATAGCCCAGCATATCCCCTAGGCGACCATAAGCAAGTATAAAAGAGCATACAGCCAGCAGATAAATCGTGGGTATCCACTGGACTACCGAGTAGTCACAGCGGAGGTCCCTAGCGATCGCGGGTAGGACCACGTTGACGATACTGCCGTCAATCGGTCCCATAATCACTCCAGTCATCACCGCTGCCAATATTATCCACTTCGAAGTATGGTGGCTTTTCTCGGTCATCGTAATATCATCATTCATGAGCATCTCCTTGCTTTGTATGACCAATACGAGTTAAAGACTACCTACAACTGGGATTCCTCCTACCAGCTCTTAGTAAGACCATGTCGGACACTCATTAACCCTAGCAGCTTATTCTTGGACAATCGGTGCTCGGCTGTCAAGCATCTTGGGAACCCCTCGTAAGAACAGTCGCATGAAAAGCCAATTCGTTACCTTTTTTTGAGGCTAGTAGACGTGGTATACTTGGTTATAATTCACTATACTGCATGAAACCAAATCATTAAGTGCAGTTTGATATGAGACAGCCGAATATGAATAGGCGGATTTGCCGAGGGGTCTAAGTGAAGAAAGACAAATCTGCAATAGTTACTTGTACTTGGTCTAATGAATCAGAGTGCGTGCGTTGCGAGTTGCAAGGAAAGCTCAATTGTCGGTGGGATAGGAAGCTCCTGAAATTCTTCTTATTGAACCAAATTCCTTCGCTGGTAATGGCATTTCTTGGCCTTACCCTTATTGGTGTTCTGACCGAAGGTTGGTGGCCGCTTATAGTATATGGTGCCACCTGTATTTTCCTCTGGGTACTCGGCATTGAAACTAGGTTACTGTGTACGCGCTGTCCTTTTTACTCGGAAGATAGTAAAACTCTGCACTGTTACGCCCTGCATGGCTCTCCTAAAATGTGGCGCTACCGACCAGAGCCGATGAACCAGAGCGAGAAAACCGTGCTCGTATCTTGCTTTGGGTTTTTGCTGCTTTTCCCAGTGGTGATAGAGGCTTGGGGTATCTGGTTTGTCGCCATTAGTTTGGACTTCGGGCTTGCTACACTTGTTGGAATGATGGGGGTTACTCTAGCTACCCTCATGGCTGAGATGCAGTTCATCTACATCCTATCAGAAGATTACTGCAGACGTTGTGTAAACTTTTCTTGTCCTGGTAACCGAGTGCCTAAGGCTATGGTTGATGCCTAGCTTAAGCGGAATCCCATAATGAAAGAAACATGGCAAAAAAGCGGCTACAAACTGTCTGAATAGTCAATTAGTTTCCGGCCACCACTCGCTAGCCTGAACTTTTCATTTAAAGGTGCAATTACGGGAATTGAGGATATAACTCAGCGCTCCAATTGAAGTGTCGACTGCCAAATTGCGCCGTAGAACCGGTACTGCACAAATGAGCTTCTCTCATACCTCTTCTATCTCTAGTATCCTATCGATGCGGAAGGTTCTTTCCTCGTTCCTCTTCATGCAGAATGCCCGCACACCGAGGTACTTCTTGCCGCAGTATTCCATTTCTCCAACCGTTTCCGGCCTGATTACTCTCCTTGTTTTCTCATCGTTAGGCTTGAGGTACAGTATCTGTAATGCCATCTTATTCTCAATCGCTTTTTTAATCGCTTCAATCTTCTCATTGACCGAGTATGACTGTTCTGCTTTTTCGTATTGGTACTTGGTTAAGAAATCCACCACCTTGTAATCCGTCCAGATGTGTTTCTTTAGAATTGGCTTCCTAAGTACAATACCATCCAGCGTAGTACAACGGCTTAATGCCACGTAAATCTGTCCATAAGAAAACGTTCCTCTCCCAATATCAATGATAACCTTGTCAAAGGTCTTACCCTGGCTCTTGTGGATAGTTACTGCCCAAGCTAGCATCAACGGATACTGTTCGAACCTGCCGATGACCTCCGATTGTAATTGACCTCCCTCAACGAAGAGCGTGAAAATCTCCCATGTATAGGGTACAATCTCTACTTCCTCACCATGAGCCAGTTCGGCGATGATAATATCTTCTCCATCCTTATCCTGGGTTATGCTGGTGATTTTCCCAATGCTGCCATTAACCCAGCGACCATAGGTATCATTGTTTACCATCATGATTTGTGCTCCTACCTTGACCTGGAGATCAATCGCCGTAGGCAGGTATTTATCACCAAACTCTCCTTTGATACTTGCCTCGAAGGTATATAGCCCCCCTTTTAGTTTTTCAAGCCGCCCGCTATTAATCTGCTCTGCAAGCTTGTTCGTTGTAGTGAGGTAGACATAAAAGTCGTTCGAAGGCGGTTCAAATTGAGGCATATACCTTTGATTGAGAAGCGCTAATCCGTCTTCAGCAATTGAGTTGTTTCGGATAGAATTAAGCAGGCTAAGGAATCGTTCATCATGCTGTCGATAAACTTTTTCCAGCTCTATGAATTCCGTTTCAAAGGAATCGAATACCTTCGAACTATAAAAGTACGGGGTCTCGTAAAGTGACTTGAAAACCACCTTTTCAGTGCCGGCGATGACGGGCGGCAGTTGGTAGAGGTCGCCAATAAAGATCATTTGAATGCCACCGAAAGGGCTGTTTACCCTTGGCCCGTTCAACCGCAGGAATTTGTCCACACAATCGAGCAAATCAGCTCTCACCATTGAGATTTCATCAATGACAATTGCCTCCAGTTTCTTGTAGATATTCTTGCTATTATCGCTGAACCGGACTTTTCTGACCCGTTCAAGGGTGATGTTGGGCTTAAACCTGAAAAAGGAATGGATAGTCTGCCCTTTGACATTAAGGGCAGCGACACCCGTGGGAGCTAGCACCGCGACTTTTTTTGCTGTGGTATGGCGGAAATAACTCAGCAGTGTCGATTTACCTGTGCCTGCCCGGCCTGTGACGAAAATACTTCTACCGGTATCTTCCATCAAATCCAGGGCTTTTCTAAACTGGTCGTTTAGCTCTATTGGCGGTTGTTTGCTTCCCCTTTGGTCTCGCCTATTGATAGTGGATTCCCCCTCCTTCTTATCTCTTTCTCTGATGTTAACCTCAACGATGGCTTGTTTTATAAACTTCACTTTTTGGTTTCCCAAGCTGGAATATCTGAGCACGCCAGTCGGGTTTAACCATGGAGATTATTATAGTGCCTAAGTCCATTTATTAAAACAGCTTGCTAGAACCTGTTTCAATGACTGCGAAAAGAGCTAAAACATTCAAGGCTATCCAAGGAATGTAGCTGGATTCACGGGTAAGCATCAAAGCAATCAATTACTGTTTTCAGGTCAAGTAACATAAAACCCATATTGTCATCTCGAATGTGACACCCCTTCTCGGGTTCCTCCATAATTGCTTCGACGACATATCGCAAGACCTCTGCTTGCCTATAATTGCCGATTATGTTTCTTGTGGTCTCTATGAAGACATCGTCACTTTCACCTTGGAAATATTCTGCAATCTTGATGTTTCTTGCATATGCATCATCAAGAATCTCCTCGGTAATCATGGACAGAGCCTTTGACCCTTGCGACATTATTTGCCAGACAACTACCCCAAGGTAAAGCAGTAGTTCTCTTTCATCTCGATTGAATACGTCATTATCTACTGCTAAGAGATATGCTAGGATAACCGGCTGCTCTTTTGTCATCCGCTTCACCAGTTTGGGAGCATTACGCGGTGAGGTGGATGCAACCCTTTCCCAAGTTTTATCTACAACCTCAGATGATATTGGCTCCATATCTATACACCATGATTCTGGTCTTCGTGAAAACGTCTCTATAACTCATTCAGGAATCTCTGTATCCCTGATGAGAGTTCTGGCATATCGTTTTCCTCCCAGTCCGCTAAACCGGCATTTTCACGCAACGGCTCATCCAAAAGAGCATCAATCTTGTCATATACCCTGTCCAAGATATTCCTACGACGTTTCTTCTCCTCGTGATTGGACTCCGCAGCGATGAAACCCAGTAGGTCATCAAGTTCCTCATCTGTAGCTCGCATGACAATGCCGTTGGGAGTAAGGATTGCTCCCCAAATCAGATACTCGCACTCTGGGTCGAAGGTAAGGTTATTCCGAAGCTCACGGAGCTCTTCGTGGGTCAGTAGCAATTCGCGCAGTTTAGGTTCTGTAGAGCAGCACCACCTGCTCAAATCCCATCGTGTCCCCTTCCAGTTAGTAATCACCCCTTGCTCATCACAAAAGCTACAGTGCCACTCTACGGAACTTGAGGCGGTGGCACGGTAAAGCTGGATATGCCCAGGGCACTTCTTCCTATTAGGGCGACGGCGGCACTGAATAGCAGCATCCACCCAAACTCCAGTTGGTAATGCAGAAGCAGCAGACACTATTGAGCCAAAGTACACGGCGGTTCTGTGTGCGAGTCCTTCGGTAAGGTCAGGTGGGAGACCTTCAAAATCAGTAATGTCTGTAACCCATGTATCACCCATTTACAAAAACCTCATATCTGTCCAACTACTATTATTATATGCGCTGTGAATGCTAAGAACAACAGTCAATGAGTGGGAAGGTGAAGCTTAATGTGATAACACTCGCAGGCTAGGAAACTAAGGTAAGGTAAGGCATACCGCCAAAATGTTAAAGCGTACTGGTGAGCTAACCATCTGATGCGGTTTCCTTTCCCAACTGTGGACACTTAGTGGGCTGGAGAGTTAGACTATAGTCATGATTCGAGGAGCACATCCCCGATTGACCATCGTAGGGAAACGGAAAATTAGTCTTGATGGACAAACCATATCGTATACGGTCAAGCGCAGCATCAGGGCAAAACATGTTCGGCTTGAGGTAAGACCAGAAACTGGCCTTATCGTCGTGATTCCTAAATCCTACCGACCTGAAAGGATCCTTGGCTTGTTAAAGGAGAAGCGCCGGTGGATTTTGGGCAAGCTGGCAATGTTTGGCAATGCCAGACTGCCTACTGCCAACGAGGAACTGAAAAGTGGCGATACCATAGCATACCTCGGCAAAACTTTGGAGGTCGTAACACGGCAGTCCAACAGAAATGCTGACAGCGTAAAGCTGGAGCGGAACAAGCTAATAGTCACCACCAGGTTAGAGAATTGTAGATTAGCCTTGGTGGTAGAGCAGTGGTTTCGGACTCAGGCTGAGGGACTGATAAGAGAAAAGGTAGACAAGCTAAGCGGTCATTTAGGAGTCAGGTATAATCGACTTATCATAAGGGGTCAGAAGACTCGTTGGGGTAGTTGTTCCCAAAAGGGCAACCTTAGCTTCAATTGGAAGTTGATAATGACGACGGAAAATGTTATCGACTACGTCATCGTCCACGAACTTGCCCATCTGAAAGAAATGAACCACTCTAAGAAGTTTTGGCAACTTGTGGCTCAACACTGTCCCCAGTGGCGCGAGCACAAGAAATGGCTGAATGACCATGCGGCAGAGATTGGTACTAAAGTATCTGCATAGGCGCAGCCTGAGTGTTACTGATGCCTTCATTTTTCCACCACTTTGGGGACACTACCCCTCATTGAGGTAGATGAATCGCAGCTCAAGATGTATTATACTATTCCTATGCCCCCACCTAGTGTGTCGGAGGAGACTGTTGGAGTTTTGCCTTTCGCACATAATGGTTGAAGGAGAGGGGATAAAGGGGTTGAGGTAGATTAAAACTAAATCAGCCCCATCTTTTGCTTGACCTCTTTGAGTGTCTCCCTGGCAATAGTCCGGGCTCGGCTGGCGCCGTCAGCCAAAACATCAGCTACATATCGGGGTTTCTTAGCTAGAGCCCCCCTACGTTCACGAAAAGGTCTAAGGGTAGAATTAATCTCCTGAGCCAAAAGCATCTTGCAGTCAACGCAGCCAATTTTAGCTGAACGACACTTCTCACCGATACTATCCAGCTCAAAGGGATTGAAATATTGCTGAAGACGATAGATATTGCATATATCCGGGTGCCCGGGGTCATTGCGGTAGCGGCGAGCCGGGTCGGTAACTGCCGTCATTACCCGTTCCGTTATTTCCTTCTCAGAAAGGGATATCTCAATATCATTGCCCAGTTGCTTGCTCATCTTCTCTTTACCGTCCAGTCCTAGTATCATCGGAAACGAGGTAAGCTTGGCTTCCGGTTCAGGAAATGTGTAGCCAAATATATTATTGAAGCGGCGGGCAATCTCCCTGGCTAACTCTATATGGGGCAGTTGGTCTTCACCAACCGGTATAAATTCACCCTTATACAGCACAATATCGGCAGTCATCAGCACTGGATAGCCTACCAGCCCATAGTTTATATTCTGGGGTTGTAGCTTTGCCTTCTCCTTAAAGGTAGGCACCCTGAGTAGCCAGCTCAAGGGTGTGACCATGCTGAGCAGAGTATGTAGCTCCATTACCTCGGGGATATGAGACTGGACGAAAAGAATGCTTTTCCGAGGGTCAAGACCAGCCGCCAGCCAGTCCAGCACCATCTCGTGGATATTTTTTTGCAGCCTACCGGTGTCTTCCAATGTGGTCAGAGCATGAACATCAACGATACAATAGATGCAATCATACTCCTCCTGAAGGTTCACATAATTTTGTATTGCTCCCAGATAGTTCCCCAGGTGCTGTCTGCCTGTTGGACGAGCCCCCGAGAAAACACGATGCTTCATCTAATTTTCCTCAAGCAGAAAGTGTAACACAGAAGGTGGTGTAGCGACAAGGTTGAGATTGTTTATCACCATCACATCTTTTCCGGTGCTGTTATCCCCATAAGGTGAAGGGTCTTAGCCAGAACAACCTTAGCCGCCTCCACTAATTTGAGCCGGGCTTTAGTTAATGCTTCATTCCCAGAAATGACCCGGCACTGCTTATAAAAGCTATGGAATACGGTAGCCAAATCCTGAGCATAGTAGGTAAGATGATGAGGTTCGAGGGTATGGGCTACTATCTCCACTATCTCAGGTAAAAGTAGCATCTTCCGGATTAAGGTCAACTCAGACTCGCTAGAGAGCAGAGAAACATCTCCATCATCATAGTTAATCCCTCTCTGCTGAGCAAGACGGAGGATACTAGCAATACGAGCATGGGCATACTGAACATAATAGACAGGATTATCTGCCGATTCCCTTTTGGCTAATTCCAAATCAAAGTCCATTTGACTATCAGCCGAGCGGGACAAGAAGAAGAAGCGGCAGGCATCAATTCCCACCTCATCAAACACCTCACGCAGGGTAATAATATCACCGCTGCGCTTGGATATGCGAACTAATTCATTACCACGATGCAGGGTAACCATCTGAGAGATTATTACCTCTAGCCGCTCCGGGTTAATACCCATGGCACCAACTACTACTTTCATTCTCGATATATGCCCCTGATGGTCAGCCCCCCAAACATTAATCACCCTGTCAAATTTGCGCTCCAAAAATTTGTTGTAGTGATAAGCAATATCAGAGGCAAAGTAGGTAGGTGAGCCATCACTACGTACCACTACATTGTCTTTATCTTCACCAAGGGTAGTGGATACAAACCAGGTAGCACCCTCCTTCTCCCTTATATAACCCGCCTGGTGTAACAGCGACATTGCCGCCTGGTATTGCCCATTATCATAAAGACTTTGCTCACTAAACCAGACATCAAAGCTTACCCCTAATAGCTCAAGGTCACTCCTAATTTGATTTACTATCTTCTTCAAACCAAGCTGACCTAACTGCGCGATTGCTTCCTGATTTGACAGAGCAAGAAATCTATCTCCCTCCTCAGCCATAATCTCCATAGCTAGGTCAACTACATAGCTACCTAAATAACTATCAGACGGCATCTCGGCATCAATGCCCAAACACTGCTGATAGCGGGCATAAAGGGAGCGATAAAAGACCTCTACCTGGTTGCCAGCATCATTAATATAATACTCCTTCTCCACCTTATAGCCATCAGCAGCCAGTATATTGGCTAAGGTGCTACCCAGGATAGCACCACGACCATGCCCTACATGCAGCGGTCCAGTGGGATTAACACTAACGAATTCTAGCTGGACTCGACTGCCCTGCCCCAGGTCAATGTTTCCATAAGCATCGCCAGTTAGTAGGATGGGGTCTATCTGGTTGGTCAACCAGTCGCTCTTAAGGGTGAAATTAATGAATCCCGGTGGCGCCACAGCAATACTAGCAATCTCAGGGCTGGGACCCATAAGCCCCACTATATCATCGGCAATGGTCAGAGGGCTTGCTCCAACTGCCCGAGCCAATTTCAGGGGAAAGCTTGAGGCATAATCTCCATGCTCAGGATTCTGGGGTCGTTCTACAGTTACCTCAGGTAAGACAATAGATGGTAGCTTACCCATTTGCTGAGCCTCACTTGCCGCCTGTGTCAGTAGCTCTATAAGCCTTTGCTTAACCATTGTTACCTCACTAGTAGGTTTTTGAGGTTTTCTCTGCTAAGGTCGGCATCCTTTAGTATGCTCGCTAGCACCTTAGGGTGTAATACCTTGCCTTTGTGATAGGGTATAGTAACTCTTTTATCAGTCGAACCCTTGTAAATCTTGTGGCTACCGCTCTGTCGTGCTAGGGTAAAGCCTGCCTTTTTCAACACCCGTATTATCTCGTCAGCGGTGACCTTAGGTAACCTCTGACTCATGCCGTTACCTCTATGCTGGAAAGGCTCACAATGTCTGAAGTTGTAACCGGCTCATTGTTAGCTAGCCTATCCTCAACATGGAGTTTTATGGCATCTTTTATATTCTCAATAACTTCCTCAAAAGTCTCCCCCTGGGTGTAACAGCCCTGCAACTCAGGACAATAAGCAAAATAACCCTCTTTATCTTTCTCTACCACCACGGCAAAATGATAATTACCCATTTTAGCCTCCTAATCCGAGCCTGGGCCTTTTGAGTTTATTTCAAGCTACTTTGATACTCAGATTATAGCACAACGCTAGTTAAAAAGGTGAATGTGCACTCCAATCTAGCTCAAGTCGGGGAAAATCCGAACTTCCTCAGATGTTTGGTATATTTTGGGGTTAGCTGTAAAGGGGATTTATCACAAATATTACTTTCGACCTATAGCTTGCAGAAATTCATCCTCTTCAATTTTAAGCTGTTTGAGAATGTCCGAGAGCAAGTAGGGGCTGATGGTTTTAGTGGGATGGATAGATATAGGAGCTCGGCGGCAATCCTGATGATGGAATATAGCATGGCTACCTTTTTGACGAACCTTCTCAAGTCCCATTGTTTGGAGACCCTTGACCACTTCCCGAGCTTTAAGAGGGGGTAACCTTGTCACACTGCCACTGCAACCCAGCTTGTGCCAATTTCCTCTGGGATTTCCTCGCCCCGCTCTTTGCGATATTCGAGGCAAAGTTCAAGCACCTCTTTAATATTAGCCAAGCACTCCTCATAGTTCTCACCCTGAGCACGTGCTTCTGGAATCAGAGGACAACTGGCTATATAGAATCCGTCTGGTGCTTTCCTAATCATAGCTGTGTATTGCATGTTACCTCCCTGTTAACCTAATTGTAGCACAATGATAGTTAAAAGGGATAACCTGCTAGTTTATACCAGTTTGGAAAATTCGTCGGGGCTTATTGCTGTCTGCCTTAATATGGAATGCAAGGTCTTCAAAGCGAGCTCTCACCGCTGATAAGGGACTGTTACCCTATGCACTGTTTCAGGATGCTTAAGAATATAGTGGCTTCCTCTAATACGATGAACTGTGAAACCGGCTCACAGGAGTGCCTCCACAGTTTGCTTGCCACTGATGCGTGGCAGCCTCACGCCGCGACTTCTATCACAGCCTCCTCAACAGCTTCTTCACTAGGAATTGGCTCATCATCAGCTTGAAGGCTTTCAATATAGAGTTCTATAGCTTCCTTAATATTAGCTAACGCTTCGGTTTTGGTATCGCCTTCACTGATGCATCCAGGCAATAATGGAACCGTCACCGTATATCCGCCTAACTCGTTAGGCTCGAGAATTACCCGAAACTTCCTCAACATAATCCCTCCCCACCAAGCTACCTTTATGTTCAAATTATAGCACAAAGCTAGTTAAAAGGGGTAACCTTAT
>Ga0315545_1003005_pt1 | contig 14699 bp, 16 predicted proteins | sample SalMarSW160210MG_FD_203096 | JGI IMG/M metagenome (GOLD analysis project Ga0315545, IMG submission 203096) | Salt marsh sediment microbial communities from the Plum Island Ecosystem LTER, Massachusetts, United States - Salt Marsh Sediment SW1602-10 ... | reverse complement strand
GCAAGCTCCTGCTGTTGGAAATACTACAGACCACACGTCCGACGGATCGTATACGGAAGACTTCCCCATTACTGCTCCATCGGACCCGGGTACATACGATTTGACGCTGACAGCCTATGAAAACGACGACGGGACCGGTAATCATAGTGACCCCGTAGTCCTCACTGACGTCATAAAAGTAGGCATTTTCGGGGATAGTTTTGGCACAAGCGACGACAGCTCAGTCAATGGATGGGTTGATAGCGACGGAGGAAGCTCTGACTGTGCCGTAATGACTGTAGATGGCACCGTTACTGATGGCAGTGATAATGGCTATCTACGGTTACATTCAGGGGCAACGGCAACCCAGGAGAATATAGATATCTCTGGTTTAAGCAACATCCACCTGCAGTACACTTGGGGACAAAGTGTTAATGGTGGCTCGGACCCCCTGGTAGTACAATGGAGGGAGCGTTCGCCGAGTAGTGGAAGCTGGGAAACAGTCGACACCCACCCATTGGCTAATGATACTACAAATGATCCTGGCACCCACTCCGAGGACCAGGCCATTGATACTGGCACAGCCACGAGTATCGATATTCGTTTCTGGGGTAGCGACACTAGTGATGATGACCAAGCTCGTGTCGACAATGTGCTGGTAACTGGGGATGAAGCTGTAACGACCAATGCGGTCACAGCCTCTGTCTCGGGCGGGAACGGCTCGGTATCCCCGGCTTCCCAGGACGTTGCTTATGACGGCACCGCTTCTATCGATATCACCCCGGATCTACATTACCATATTGCCAGCATCACGGTAGACGCAAGCCCGGCGACCATAGCCAACCCGTTCGTCATCGACAACGTCACGGCCCCCCATGCGGTGGTGGTGACCTTTGCCATTGACCAATTCACCTTGACTTACACCGCCGGTACAGGCGGTTCCATTGACGGACCGACACCACAGACAGTAGATTATGGCACTGATGGCACAGAGGTAGAGGCTATCCCGGATACCGGGTATCACTTCGTAAAGTGGAGTGATGACTCAACCGCTAATCCGAGGCAAGACCTTGGCGTGACCGGCGATATTACCGTCGAGGCTAGCTTCGCCATTAACACCTACACCCTGACTTACACTGCCGGTGATCACGGTTCCATTACCGGAGATTCGCCGCAAACAGTAGCTCATGGCTCAGATGGAACAGCTGTAACTGCGGTGCCAGATACCGGTTATCACTTCGTAGACTGGAGTGATGCCTCAACAGACAACCCGAGGACTGACACTAACGTGACTGGCGATATTACTGTTACGGCCAACATACTTGGCCCACAGGATCTCAAGGAGAACGCCAAGGAGTGCCTGCTGGAGAATACCACCCTGGGTTGCAGCGGCATTAGCAGTATGACCGTGTCCTATACAGACGGAGCCGGTGCCAATCTCACTCTGGACAAGAAAGGCAAGAGCAAAGACACGATAACAGACAACGGGGACGACACCTATACAATCATGCCTGACAAGGACAAGCTCGGGGCCAGTACCAAGATATACGTTGACGGTATAGAGAATGCCAACTTCCATACCTCGTGCTCGAGATCCATTGAGGTAGGTGATACCGACGGCGACTTCACTATAACGGCCCTGTACAAGATACCGGGAGACATCAGCAAAGCTGAACCGAAGCGAATCGCTAAGGCAATCGAGGAGATAGACCAGAGCCTGAACCCCGATTACTGGATCGACGATACTCACCTAGACTGTAAAGATGGCCACAGGGTGTTCAGCGAGGAGCGCCGTGCTGTCAAGGAGCTCATGCACCTGCTGAAAGGTATCCCTGCTGACGCTAAGTGCAAAGGAATCTCGCTTATCGAACTAAGATATACTGGTGAGGGAACCGATGTGGAAATTTCGGTCTTCCTCAAGGAAGACCTGCTGGATACCTTTACAGTCTCAGAAGGTGAAACCTTTATAGTTGAGGCGACCGATGACACCAAGGGAGAACTGCACCCTGAAATCACACTGGTGGTCGGTGGTGCCGAAGTAGCCAAGATACACACCTCCTGCTCAAAACCCATCGAGGAAGATGAGGTTCACGGCGACTTTGTGATTGTCGCCCTGGATAAGCTGCTTGACGAGGGTAAGGGGGAGAAGGACCAAGTAAGCGAGGAAGCCCTGGCCTGTGCTCAGACGGCCATCGAAAAGCTGGTGATAGTTGATCGGCTGCTGGCAGAGACGCTCATACTCGATGCGAAATCAACGACGGTTGTAGACTCGAACAACCAGGATAAGGTTGACAAGGAACTAGCCAAGGCTAACGAGGAACTGCTAAAGGGTGATGCGGAGCGAGATGCAGGCAAGTTTGACAAGGCGATCCAGCACTATAGGAAGGCATGGGAGCATGCTTGTCACGCCATAGATCATGCCAACAATCCGGCGAAGGAAGAGAAGTGCCATGGTATTGCCAGCATGACCCTGTTATATAAGGGCGGAGCCGGTGCCAATCTCACTCTGGATAAGAAAGGTAAGAGTAAAGACACGATAACAGACAACGGGAACGGCACCTATACGATCACGCCTGACAAGGATAAGCTCGGGGCCAGTACGAAAATATACCTTGACGGCGAAGAGCTAGCCAACATTCACACCTCCTGCTCAAAACCCATTGAGGAAGGTGATGTCCACGGTGACTTCGAGATAGTGGGCCTGGAGAAGCTATTCTAGGAAAGTAAAGAAGTAGATTGAGTAGAGGAAGGCAAGCCCAAGGCTTGCCTTCCTCCTTCTTGCAGCCCCGAAGCTTCGATGAGGTCCCAGTGAACACATATACTGTGGAGGTTACGCTTGGTGGCGACTATTACACGGGCTATTCGGAAGATGTGCTGGTCGTCTACGACCCAAGCCTTGGCTTCACCACCGGTGGCGGCTGGTTCTACTGGCCCGACACTACCGACAAGACCAACTTCGGCTTCACCATGAAGTACAACAAGAAAGCTACCAATATCAAGGGAAGCCTTCTTCTTATCGCTCATCTCGATGACGGTTCCAAGTACCGTATCAAGAGCAATGCGCTATACGGTATGGCGCTAGGGGATATCTCTGGTGTTGGTTGGGCATCGTTCAGCGGTAAGTGCACTTATAGGTATCCCGTTCCGGGCAGTGATCCTGTTAATGTTGGCGGCCAAGAGTTTATGGCCTATGTCACAGACGGTAACAATCCCGGTGATGGTGTCGACACTTTCTGGTTCACCGTGCTGGAACAGCCGTTCACATTGGATGCCGGTGGAGACAATCAAATAGACGGCGAACAAGTTGAAATTCAAGGTGGCAACATCGTCGTCCCTCATACCCCAAAGAAAGGTGGTGGTAATCCTCATAATTAGCTACTATACCGACTTAACACTAAACCTGAAAAGGGCGGTGATTTAGTCCCCGCCCTTCCCTTTTTTGTCTCGAGCGGTTGCGGCTCAGGGTCCATCACCATCAACGTGACGGCAGTTAACGATCCCCCAGTTATAGATTCCGTGACTCCCAGTAGCCAGACGGTACAGTACAGAGATGGCATTGCGAGCCTCTTTTTTTCCTGTCATTGCCAGCCGAAGGTCGCCAGACTGCGACTCTGTCCGCCTTAGGCGGACTAAATCCCTAAAGTCATGAAAATAGTCCGTCATTCTGAGGGAGCCCTTCCCAGAAGGACGACCGAAGAATCTCTTCAAGTAAACACCAGGAGATTGCTTCGTCGCTATGCTCCTCGCAATGACGAAAAGGACGTGTCATTGCGAGCCGAAGCCCTGAGTCGAAGCCCTGAGTGAAGCGAAGGGGTAGCGAAGGGCGAAGGCGTGGCAATCTCATAGTTCTCCCCCTCCTCCGAGATTGCTTCGGTCGCTCTCCAAGTCGAGCCAAAGGCTACGCAAGGCGAGACAAAGGTCACCAGACTGCGACTCTGTCCTTCTGGGAAGGACTCTGTCGAGCGTGGCAATCCCAAGTAATTCCTGGAGATTGCTTCGGTCGCCTAGGCGACCTCGCAATGACTAGGAGAGGATGTCATTGCGAGCCCTTCGCTTCGTGTCATTCTGAGCGTAGCGAAGAATCTCATGGCGCTCAGGACAGGCTCCGCGAAGCAATCTCACGCTTGTCCTCCTCCTCGGAGATTGCTTCGGGGCTGACGCCCCTCGCAAAGACAACTAAATAGCTCTCATATTCTTAATAGCCTGGGCATCACCAATATTCAGGTTTTTAACCTCTTTGTTTATTCGTTTAATGAGACCAGTAAGCACTCTACCCGGTCCGACTTCAATAAAGGTGGACACACCCTCATTTACCATATATTCAACGGAGCGCTGCCACTGAATGCAATTACATAATTGTCGTAGTAGCTCTTCCTTAATCAATTCGGTGGTAGTTATTGGCTGGGCTATGGTGTTTGCTACAATAGGAATAACCGGGGCATTGAAGGCAAGAGAGGCTATAATCTCAGACATACCATCAACAGCCGACTGCATAAGCGGTGTATGAAAGGCGCCGCTTACCTGTAGCGGGATGGTGCGATAAGCCCCTCTGGTCTTAGCCAAATCTGTAGCTCGAGCTAGATTCTCTCTGGCCCCGCTGATTACCAACTGACCGGGGCAATTAATATTGGCAATTCGGGTATCAGTCTCCCGACACACCTCCCCTAACGAAGCTTCGTCAAGCCCAATTATTGCCGCCATGCCCCCAGGGTGACTAATTCCGGCTTCATGCATTAATCGCCCCCGCTCTCGAGCCAGATAAACGGTATCGGCAAAACCAAGCACCCCGGCGGCAGCTAGTGCCGTATACTCACCAAGACTATGACCGGCAATAAAGGTAGGAGATGGTATTCCATCACTACCGGCTACCTCCTTGATAGCCTCCAGACAGGCAAAGCTGACAGATACTATCGCCGGTTGGGAATTAATAGTTTGGCGAAGCTCGTCCTCTGGTCCCTCAAAGCACAGTCTGGATAGAGAAAATCCCAAGGCTTGGTCAGCCTGCTCAAAGACGGCTCGAGCCGAGGCAAAATTTTCATAGAGGTCACGACCCATGCCTACCCGTTGAGAACCCTGCCCGGGAAAGACATAAGCAACTTTTTCTGGCTCAGCCATAACTCATCCCCTTAACCTTCAAAGAGGTCATAGATTGCTTCGTCCCTTATCCTTCACCTTTGGTGAAGGATGACCCGAAGGACTCGCAATGAGGAAAAGGAGGGGGGGCATTGCGGGCCCCTTTTTCCCCATGTCATTGCGAGCCGAAGGCGTGGCAATCTCATAGTTCTCCCCCTCCTCCGAGATTGCTTCAGCACTGTGTGCTTCGCAATGACCAGAGGGTCGATGCCTCGTAATGACAATCCCCTATCGTCATTGCGAGGAGTCCTTCACTCGGAGTGAAGGACGACGAAGCAATCTCTGGCAATCATAGAAAAGAACTGTTAGGACATAACCTGAACTTAAAGCCGAATATACACCACACTTAGCAGTCATAGGCACGACTTATTCTCTTTTACTCGGCTTTCTTTTTCGGGCTTTTAATCTTGATGACTTCCCTGCCGCCATAGCTTCCACAGGTAGGGCAAACATGATGAGGTAGTTTAGGACTATGACATTGAGGGCAATAATCCAGCGGAGGAGGAGTTAAGCCAAGATGACCACGCCTCTTACCCTGACGCGCCTTAGCGTATTTTCGTTTGGGCAAAGCTCCCATAATTCACACCTTTCCTTTCCGAATCTTGAGCTATACAATCACAAGCTCCCTGATTGAGATTGTGACCGCAGTAGGGGCATAACCCGGCACAATTTTCACTACAAAGTGGCTTCATAGGGGTAGCCAGCAGTTCATACTGACGTACTGCTTCGGTTAAATCAAGAATATGATGCTCATCAATAGTGAAGCAGCCGGTCTCTTCAGGCAATGGTAGCCAGGTACCACTAATTACATCCGTTACAGGAAAATATTCCTCTTCAATATTTAGAACCACAGGGCAATTAAATGAACTCAAGCAGCGGCTGCAGGTAATCTCAACTTCAGTGTGTAGTGTACCCTTAACCAGGATACCCCGGTCAATACGCATCAACCTGACCTCACCCTGAACCTTGTTACTGCGGCCGTCGCCGGTAACATCACCGACTTCACTCACCTCATAATTTCGTATTGAGCCTATGGATTCCTTGAGCAACTGAGAAACATTTATTTGCATAACGTCCTACCACTACTAAAGTCAGCTTATTATATGTCAAGCCTCATACTTACTGCAATCTCACATGATATTTGTTTTTATGATTATTTACACATTGTTTATTTATCTCGTCATTGCGAGTCCTTCGGTGGAAGGACGAAGCAATCTCTAAAAACAATAGGCGATTGAAGAACAAAAGGGTAGATTGAAAATATTTTAAGCAACCTATCCCCCTAACCCCCTTCCCTTACAAGGGAAGGGGGGGAGTTATAAATAAGAGAGGGGGCTTCGCCCCCTCTCTAAGCTCTCTTCCCCTCCTCTTCGCACAATGCTCATTCACGCCTTGCCTTTCTCTTCCTAAGTTCAAAGGCGATGGCATTTCTCAATACCTGATTAGTACCTTCATATATCTGGGTGATTTTGGCATCTCTCATCATTTTCTCAATGGGATAATCACGCATGTAGCCAACTCCACCAAAAATCTGCACCGCATCAATAGTAACTCTCATAGCTGTGTCCGAGGCAAAAACCTTGGCCATCGCCGCTTCTTCAGTGAAGTTCTTGGCTCCGCTATCTATTGTCCTGGCGGCGGCGTAAACCAGTAACCTGGCGGCTTCCACCTGAATTGCCATATCAGCCAGCATGTGCTGGACGGCTTGAATAGAAATGATAGGATGTCCGAATTGTATACGCTGCCGGGCATGGTCTACTGCCGCTTCCAAAGCTCCTTGAGCCAGTCCCACCGCTTGCGCTCCAATTCCGGGGCGGGAGCGGTCCAGGAGTCTCATAGTTATAATAAAACCCATTCCCTCCCGACCAATCATATTCTCTTCAGGAACCAGACAGTCCTGGAAAACCAGTTCCCTTGTTGAAGAAGCACGAATGCCCATCTTCTTCTCTTTCCTGCCGAAAGAGAAGCCCGGTGTATCCTTCTCCACCAGAAAAGCGCTGGCGCCACGGGCGCCCCTTTCTTTGGCAGTCAAGGCAATAACGGTATATATCTCAGCCTCACCGCCGTTGGTGATAAACTGCTTGGTTCCGTTAAGCACATAGCCCCCCCCTTCTCGCCTGGCGGTTGTCCTTATATCACTGGCATCACTGCCGGCTGTTTCTTCAGTTAAGCCAAAAGCGGCTAGTCTCTTCCCGGAGGCAATATCAGGCAGGTATTTCTGCTTCTGTTCTTCAGTGCCATACTCCAGCAAGGGGAAGCTTCCCAGTGCGCTGGCAGCATAGCTAATAGCAACACCGCTACATAGCCGGCTTAGCTCCTCCACAACCAGACATAACTCAAAACAGCCACCACCTATACCTCCATATTCTTCGGGAATAAAGACACCAAACATGTCAGTATCGGCGAGGTCTTTTATGATAGCCCAGGGGAACTCCTCCTTCTCGTCAAGCTTCGCCCGCACCGGTAGTATCCTTTCCTCAGCTATCGTTCTGGCTAAAGCCTTGATTTCCTTTTGCTGCTCAGTTAAGAAATACTCCAAGATAATCCTCCATTCCTTCTAGTCTATTACTTTCCAATTAAAGTAAGCCTATTATAAGTGGAGTCACAATTTTACTATCAACTTAATATCTGATATTGACACTATACTAGGTTTGCTTTATATTTAATAATACCATATACGCCTCATACGCTGGGAAAGGAGGTGAATTCAGTGCCAGCTAAGGCTTTTATTCTAATTGAAACAGCCGTAGGTAAAACCAGGGAAGTTACCACCAGTATAGAACAGCTACCCGGGGTGACATCAGTTGATACTGTAACCGGTCCTTATGATATTATCGCTACAATAGCAGGAGAAAGCTTGAATAGTATTGGTGACCTAGTTACCGGGAAAATTCACCCCATCGCTGGCATTTCTAGAACAGTGACCTGCCTGGTACTACCGCGCTAGCCAAACTGAAGCGCCTCCGAGATTCCAAGTATCAATAATCTATGGCTTTTAGCTTCATTAATACTTCATTTATAGTCTCCATAGCCGTAGAAGCACCGGTAGTTACCCCTATATAGTGTTGACCTTGAAACCAGGAGGATTTAATTTCCTCTGCAGATTCAATAAGATATGTTTTAGTAGTCATAGAACATAGCTCAGTAATGCGATTGGTATTAGCACTGGTATGACTACCGATAACGAGCATCAAGTCTACTCTATTAGCTAACTTAACTGCTGCCGCCTGTCGTTCTCTAGTATCATGACATATAGTATCAATAATGCGTAGCTCGGAGTCTTTAACCACGGCGGAATCAATAAGTTTCTTTACAAATTCAGTAAAACGAGCCGGTATCTGAGTTGTTTGGGATAGAACGCCTAAACGGCGAGGTAAATGGTCAAATTTGGTAACAAATTTCTCATCTAGAGTAGCCTCTCCTCTATTATTAGCCCAACCAAGAACACCCTTGACCTCAGGATGGTTAATGTCACCGTATATAACAACAAAAAAGCCAGACTCGGATAATCTCCGAGCTGCCATCTGGGCTCTACGAACAAAGGGACAAGTAGTATCAATTATTTCAATATACCGGTTCCGAACTTCTTCCTCTAGCTGCGGGTTCACCCCATGAGCGCTAAGTACCACAGTATTACCCTGTATATCACCCACCCCTTTGGCTACCCTGACCCCAATCTCAGATAGTCTTTGCAGCACCTGCTGGTTATGTACCACCGCCCCCAGTGTTTCCCCCCCCCCACGCTCACTGGCAACCTTCTCCAAGATATCAACAGCTCGTTTAACCCCGAAGCAAAAGCCTACTACACCCGCCTTCTCAATTCTTAATGCCATCTAATCTCCTTGCCCGGCATAAATTCCACGGTACTGTGGGGGGAGGAGCTCAGCGATATGCTCCATAATTAAAGTAGTAAATTTAGACAGCTCTACCTTGGTCAACGGACTATTAACCGGTGGCAGATAGAAAGGACAACCAATGTTAACTGTTATCCGCGGGCGGTGCATCATCCAGAACATACCCTTAATTTTTTCTGTGCCACTAATGCCAACGGGAAGAATAGGAACACCACCACGTAAGGCAACCAGGGCTGCACCTGAGGAAGCATGCTGTAACTGGACGCTCTTACTCCTCGTTCCCTCAGGGAACATAACCAAAGCCTTACCATCAGCAAATAGTTGGTGCACTTGGCGCAGAGCCTTCCTATCAAGTTGCCCACGATGAACAGGGAAAGCTCCAAAGCCTCGTACGAAGTAACCAATCACCCTGAAATGGAATAACTCCTTTTTTGTCATAAAGACTACCTTTCGGCTGAGGCTAACCACAAGTAAAGGTGGATCAGCTAGATGAAGATGATTGGCTACAATTAGCAAGGCTCCCTGACTGGGGATATTTTCTCTACCTTTGATTTGCCACCGAGTGAATAGAAGGAGCAGTGTCCTCACTATTAGCCTACCCACATAATAGAACCAGGGCATTTTGCCTCCACAATTTTTCAATTATAGCCCAGTGCTCAGGGCAAAAACAAACCTTGCCTAAACTCGCCTCTTACGCCATAATACCTAAAAGGATAAATATAAAAAAGCTAACTATGGTCGTGCTATCTGAGAAGAGGCAATGTATCTTGACAATACCCGAGAAAGAGTCCAGTATCTATCAACAACAGAAGCAGATAGACTAAATAAAATGTTCGATAAGTATGCTGTGCCCTAGTATAAAAAGCTTGGAGTATTTAGCAAAGAGCCAGCTCATATATTAAAAAATTATTATAAGGCATATTGAAATAGGAGAATACTATGATTGCTACTGTTACCCTTAATCCCTCCCTGGATAGAACTATTACTGTTGACGGACTGGTTGTAGACGAGACTAACCGATGGACAGGTACGAAACTTTACGCCGGGGGCAAAGGCATAGATGTGTCACGCGCCATTCATGAGATGGATGGCATAACTACAGCCTATGGCTTCGTAGGTGGTGCCGATGGCGAGATTCTAAAAATATTGCTTTCTATGGAGGGGGTGCCATTTAACTTTACCGCTATTGAGCAGGAAACGCGCACCAACTTCATTATCACCGATACCACGACTTCCCACCAAACAAAGATTAATGCTCCCGGCCCACAAATTTCCAAAGAAGAACTGGAGAGGCTCATCGCACAATGGAGAGGAATCAACCCCAGTCCAGATTTGATGGTATTTGGCGGTAGTGTCCCACCCGGCGTTCCGGTTAATATCTACCATGACTTGGTCACGGGAGCTAAAGGCTATGGGGTGAGAAGTATTCTGGATTCTGAAGGTAAATGGTTAGAAGATGGGACAAAGGCTAAGCCTTACCTCGTCAAGCCTAATGTCCATGAGGCTCAGGAGATGCTTAAAACGGAACTACCCACTGAAGAGGCAATCATTAACGGGGCTCTTGATTTAGTTGAGACGGGGATTGAAGTAGCAGTCATATCTAGAGGAAAGGAAGGCATTATTACTGCCACCAGGGAGAGGATTATTAAGGCAGTTCCACCCCCGGTAAAGGTAAGTAGCGCCGTAGGTGCTGGCGACTGCACTATAGCTGGTCTTGCCATTAAACTAGCTTATGGAGAGCCTCTGGTAGAAGCTTGTCGTCTGGCGGTAGCTATGGGCTCTGCCGCTGTGTTAACCCCCGGCACTGAACTATGCCATAAAGCCGATGTGGAAAAACTACTGCCACAAATTCAGGTATGGGAGATGGCAACTGCCCACCGGGCTAAAGCATTTTTTCATGGCTAATACATAGCTATAAGATTAAATTCAATACTCCCCCGATAACAGGACTAGCCCAGACAAAACGGTAAGCCGTACGGCAAAGAATAAGTTCACTACCCAGCAGCCCTGTAGAAGCAAAGTGCCCGCCTAATTAAATCTATAGCAATAAGTCCGGCCATGGAGACAGTGTAGTGACTTTGCTGCGACTTCTACTTTTCCTTATTATCACCGGATTTCTTTATATTCTCCGGCGTAGAAGGACATGGGTTCACATAATAGCCACAGCCGGCGCAGCTCCCGCATTCCCCGCCACGCTCGCAACTGTACATAGCTAGCCTGAAGGCTATATTCCCAATCTTCTTTCCAATATCTTTAAGCCTCATAATAACTGACCTGTTCTATCTTTCTGTTCTTCTTCTGGCAACAAAATAGAGTATTACCAGCGACAGTGGCAGCAGATATATCTCAGGCATATAGGGCGGACCGTATGTGGCTAGGAAATCCGGGTTAAACCAAGGGGTTCCTGCCTCTGGTCCTCCTGGAATGGAACCAGCTATCCTCGCCCATATCGCCATTCCGGCAACAATCCATATCATTATACTAGCCACTACTGATTTACCCAGTTGACGAACATCCAGAAAATTAGTGATACTGGAAAGATAAATAAGTCCGGCACAGATAAGGATAATTGCTCGCCACCCCACAAACATACCCCCCATCTGTAATGGTCCCCGACAAACCACTCCCAACCCCGCCGTGCCCATTACTACTAACTCTATTATCCCCAAAGCCAATACAATAAAGCCAAAGATAGCAAAATATACACTGCCGAATGTAGACCTATTTCCCATCTATGCTGTCCCCAATCCCATTCCGATTAGATTGAGCAAACCTCCAAAAACAAAGACCGTCACTACCAAAACCAGCATGGTCGCCAGGAATTCCTTCCATTTCTCCTCTTTTAACATCAGGGCAACGGTAGCTAAACAAGGGAAATAGATACAAAGTAAAACCACCGAGGTAAACATCTGCCAGGTAGTCAGCTCAATACCGCCAAGCAGCCCTATGGCTAGGTCTTTCCTCAGGAATCCTGCTACCAGAGGGGCTACTGTTTCCTCAGGCACGCCAAATACTCCAGTCAGCACTGGAGCCAGAGCATTGCCCAGCCAATCCATAGCCCCGGTTAGATACAAAACCGCAACAATGAGGCAACCTAAGAGGAAAAAGGGGACAGCTTCCATCAGGAAATGTGATGTCCTCGTTCCCATCTTTCTGCCTATATTCCTCCAAGTTGGTTTCTGATATGGTGGCACATCCATTAGAATCTCGGGTGATTCCCCAGGCCAAACCTTGTTGAGAATGAAACCAACAGCGAAATAACCTATGGCTAAGGCAAGGAAAACCCAGCCTATCAGATGTGGGATTAATCCTTCCATCATTCCAATCTGAGCGGCGCAGGGGATAAATACCCCCAATAAAGTAATCATCATAAAACGCTGTTTCCTCGTCTCCAACGAGCGACAAGCTGTTACTCCAGGCACATTACAACCCAGGGAAAGGATAGTAGGTATAATGGCATAGCCGTGAAGTCCAATCTTGTGCAGTAAACCGTCAACGAGAACCGCCAGCCTGGGTAAATAGCCAACATCTTCTAAGAAGGCAAACACCAGATAAAAGGCTACTATCGCCGGCAGAACCACGCCTATTGGTAAAAAAAGCCCACTGGTAAGCACACCAAAGGATTCAAAACAAGTTTCGGCTGCTGGGTCACCGACGAAAATATAGTAAAGCCAGGTGCCCTTTCCCGGAAAAACGCTCTGAATCCAGGGCAGAAAGTGGACATCAAATATCTTGACGAAAAAGCCGTCGGTAAAAAATCCGGCAAATCCGCTAAAGAACATCCATAAGCCATAGATAACGGCAATAGCAAAGGGTATGCCTGTTAGTGGTTTGACAGTAACATCAGCAATGACATCTCTTAAAGTAGGCTCATATTCGCCAATTTCTATAGTCTCTTTAGCTATTCTATCTACTAAGTCCCATCTTTGCTCAACGGTGAGTTCCAATAATATCTCCTATGCTCTTAGTAATTTCTTCTATTGTAACAGGTGCTGCCTCTTTCATTCTTGTCACTAACTCTTTAAAACCTTCGCCTCTGGTAGCTACTGTAGGCACTACTGGCACCCTCAGAATCTGCTCCAATTTTTTGGTATCTACCTTCACATTCACACTCTTAGCTGTATCCCACATATTTAACGCAATTATGACTGGATAGCCTTTCTCAATAATTTCCAATGCCAGGTAAAGACCACGCTCCACTTTAGAGGCATCAATAATACATATAACCAGGGCTTCTTTCTCCTCCTCAAGCATCTTCACTGCTACCTCTTCGGCTTTGTCCTTGGGTTGTAAAGAAAAGGTGCCCGGGACATCTATGAGGTCAATATATTCACCCTGAAACAGCATGTGTCCTTTAGCAAAGTCAACCGTTGTTCCCGGATAATTTGATTCGGCAACATTGGCTCCCGTTAGACGGTTGAAAAAGGAAGACTTGCCGACATTAGCCTGACCCATTAGCAACACCTTTTTCACTCTTTCACCCTTACTACGATTTTGTCGGCTAATCCCAAGCCAATAGATGTATTACTTCTATCTACAGTTACCACTACCGGACCCTTTATCGGTTGTTTGGTCATCATCTTTATTCCCTTACCTTCTCTGATACCCATACCGGCTATTTTATACTTTAACCTTCCCCCAACTTTTATTACTATGCCCTCCTCTTCGTAATCCATTGCTGATAGCTTCTTCTCCATTTTTTTGCTTCCCTTCAGACCAATTTTTCACGTAACCTAATAGTTAGTGGATATTTTTTAAATTTCACTCCGCTGTTTTCTCATGGTTTTTTCAATCCGTATTCACTACGATTTCCTTTGCCATTCCGCGACCGATGGCAACGACATTCCTATCAACCTCAACCGTTACCGGTCCGTGATTGGATACTACCCTTAATATCTTGCCTTCAAACAGACCTTGTAAAAAGAGCTTCTGTTTTAAGTCTCGCCCTCCCTCAATGGCTACAATTTTGGCTGTTTTACCAGTTTTAATTTGAGTTAATCCCATTAACATCTACCTCACTTCGCTATATTAGATAAAGCTCTTGTTATTATGTGTCATTTTTACTACAATCTTCACCGAACTAAATACAAATGCTTCTCATTTGCAATAAGCACAGTAAAAAAATTTATGTTCTATCTTGGCGACACTGAGAGCAATAGCCTGTCATACGAACCTCAACGCCAGTGACCTCGAAGTCATTCTCCCGAGCTATATCCTCCTTCATTTTTGCGCTCAGTGGACACTCAAATTCCACGATTTTACCGCAGCCGAGACACATCAGGTGTTGATGCTCAGAGGCTGGCTTTAGCTCGTAGCGATGGGGAGCATCATCAAAATGAAGCTCGTCTACTAAACCTAGTTTCTTGAACGCCTGTAGCGTTCTATAGACAGTGGACAGACTGATGTGGGATTGTTTAATACGGGCTCGACTATAGATTTCATCAGCATCCAGATGCCCCTGCCCATCGCGAATAACTTCTAGAATTAGAGCCCGCTGACTGGTTGCTCTAATTCCAGTTACACTTAGCGCCTTTAGGTCATCCTCTAGTGAGGCGATTCCATTCTTCATTACAATCCCTTTTTGCTAATGCTTCTCATTTGAAATTATTATACTATAAAAATACAAATATATTGTTATCAACTAACCGAAGTTGCTTGACCTTCCTCTTTATCCTCCATTTCAGTAACTTCTGCTCCATTTTTAGCCTTTCCTCAGATTAACTTCTCATACTA
>Ga0315545_1003004_pt1 | contig 14699 bp, 12 predicted proteins | sample SalMarSW160210MG_FD_203096 | JGI IMG/M metagenome (GOLD analysis project Ga0315545, IMG submission 203096) | Salt marsh sediment microbial communities from the Plum Island Ecosystem LTER, Massachusetts, United States - Salt Marsh Sediment SW1602-10 ... | reverse complement strand
TTCATCAGATTTAACCAGATGCCACCCATCACAATTAGTCCCCCAAGCATAACGCTCTGCATTGTTTTTGTTTATTTTTTCAGGATTATACATAATTTTTCTTCTCAAATCTAAAATCATGACATTAATGTATAGTGTTAACAGATAGCCAACTGACATTATTATAGGTGAGCCCTAAGAAGTCCAAGATATTTCATTATTCAGGATGAACTGTCATTGAATGATAAACCCAGCATACCCTACAACATAGGTATAATCACCACTCACGTCTCCTGATGTGGCATAGGCTACCAGATTTGCCGTGGTTGCGCCCAGTTCCTTGGCTGCTATAAGGGTTATTGTTGTTGGAATTACGCCGCACATAGATATGTTATTCGCATCAACTATCTCTAAAAGCCCAGAAGGATCCAAAGAGCGGACCCTTTCTATTGCTCTATCTGCTTGACTCAAGTAGATACAATATTTAGCGGTTTATGTATGAGCCCTGCCGACACGAATGTTTTGCCCTTTCAATGGGGCCATAGATACGGCTTGTTGAACCAAGCGAGAGAACGGTTTTCTAGTAGATTACTCATTCTATCGGATTAACTCTATTAGCTTATCTCAGAAGCCTTCCAGGCAACGCATCAACTTAAGCCTGCATATCTTGCAATGTCTTTTCATGCGATACCTTTTCTTTTGACAAACAGCCGATTTTTTCCTATACTCGTTCCCGCCCAGAAAGGAAATCTCATCACACTATGTCAATTATGTCAGACAGAATTCGAGTGATTCAGTACGGGCTTGGTCCCATTGGTAGGGCTGTGGCGCGCCACGTGGTGGAGCGTACGGGGCTCAAACTGGTCGGTGGCATAGACATTGACCCACTTAAAGTGGGCAAAGACCTGGGAGAAGTTATTGGGTTGGGACGTGCCTTGGGCTTGGTTGTTGCTGAGAGCCTGGCACAAGTCTTGGCGCAGACAGAGGCAGATCTGGTGCTGCATACCACCAGTTCTTACTTTCAAATGTTTAATGATCAGATCGTAGAAATCCTGGAGGCTGGGCTGGACGTGGTGTCTACGGCCGAGGAACTTACCTTCCCATGGCTGGCGCACCCTGAAGAGGCTATTGAGATTAATGACGTGGCCAAGCGTATCGGCAAAACCGTACTGGCTACCGGTGTCAATCCTGGATTTTTGATGGACTCGCTGCCCCTTACGCTGACGGCTATCTGTCAGCGAGTTGACCGCATTGACGTTACACGGGTCATCAACGCCACAAAACGACGCAGGCCTTTCCAGGCCAAGATAGGTTCCGGCATGACGGTGGAATCCTTTAGGGCCAAGATGCAGGCCAGCCGCATAGGCCACGTGGGTCTGCCCGAGTCGGTAGGTATGGTCTTTGACACCCTCGGTAAAAAGCTAACACGCTATGAATCGAACATAGAGCCAATGGTGGCCGATCGCCCCATCAAGACCGAGCACTTTGAGGTGCAAACTGGACAGGTAAGGGGCCTCAAGCAGGCAGCTCGTGCCTACACCGACGAGAGCATGTTCATGAGCCTGACATTCATCGCCGCGCTAGGAGAGGGAGACGATGGAGATACCATAAAAATCACCGGTGAACCGGACCTGGAGGTCAAACTTAAGGGCACGAACGGCGACATTGCAACGGTGGCCATTGCAGTCAATGCAATCCGCCGCGTGCGAGAAGCCGCGCCAGGGCTGGTCACGATGCGTGATTTGCCTATAGTCACTTTGTGGTAGAAACCAAGGCCTCGGAGTAATGGCTATTTCATAATGAGAAATGCAGGTGAATAAAGCCCTCATCCGGGATGATTCTATCAAAAACATGAACAAGAGTTCAGCACCACTTAGTTCCCAGGTAGTCCCTCTGATTTTACTCACAGGGATATTTTTTTTAAACTTTATTTCCCGGATCATACTGGCCCCATTGATGCCAACCATAGAAAACGATCTGGGGATTGGTCACGGAGAGGCTGGAGCCCTCTTTTTCCTGATTTCGCTGGGGTACTTTGCAGCACTTATGGGATCAGGGTTCTTCTCATACCACCTCACCCATAGAAAGACAATCATTCTTTCTTCCATGGTCTCCGGTGCAGCGCTTTTTGCTATCTCAATCAGCCATACGATGTGGGGAATTCGTCTTGGATTGCTTATAGTGGGGATGGCAGCAGGCATCTACCTTCCTTCGGGTCTAAGCACCCTGACTTCCTTGGTGAGATCCCGGGACTGGGGAAAGGCAATTGCTATCCACGAGATGGCACCTAATTTTGGCTTTGTAGTGGCCCCTCTTCTGTCCGAAATCCTTTTGATATGGTTCTCCTGGAGATATATCCTTATACTGCTTGGAGTAGTCTCTGTATCCTCTGGCCTGGCATTCGCCTGTTTCGGCAGAGGTGGAAAATTTCCCGGTGAGTATCCAAGGCCAGGTATCCTGAGGGTCCTCATGGTTGACCCCTCTTTCTGGATAATGGTAGCGCTCTTTAGTCTTGGTATCGGCGCTAGCATAGGGATTTACTCCATATTGCCTCTTTATCTGGTAGCAGAGCGAGGGATGTTGCGCAGTTGGGCCAACTACCTGGTGGCCATCTCGCGGATCTCGACGCTGGGTATAGGATTTCTGTCAGGAATAGTTACAGATAGATTGGGCCCAAAGGTTGCTATGGGCGCTGTCTTCCTGGGAACAGGTTTGATAACACTCCTTCTTGGGATTGTCCCAGTATCCTGGATTGTACTCATTGTATTTTTACAGCCCATGATGGCCGCTTGTTTCTTTCCTCCAGGATTTTCAGCCCTTTCCCGGATCGGTCCGCCACGTGTTCGAAACATTTCATTATCCTTCACGTATCCTCTTGCTTTTCTCCTGGGGGGAGGTGCTATCCCAGCAGGAATCGGCGCTCTCGGGGAAATGGGATTCTTTGATCTAGGGATTTCTCTTGTAGGTGGAATAGTTATGAGTGGTCTTATTCTTTTGCATTACCTTAAATTTCAAGAGGAATAGTTGTGAAGATGTCTCTTTTATAACCCAAAAGATCTAAGGCCCTATTTTTGGGTTTCCCTGGATTGTCCTGAGGAGTAGGATCATCCTGTCCGAACCGGCTGAAGGCTTAGTGAGTCAGCAAGATGGCAGGCGACAAAGTGCTCGCCGCCGAGGTCTCGATAGGCAGGAGCCTCAACCCTGCAGATCTCCTGCGCGTAGCGGCAACGCGGGTGGAAGTAGCACCCGGATGGTGGGTTCACCGGGCTCGGCACGTCCCCTGTGAGGATGATTCTCCCCACGTTAAAGTCAGGGTCCGGAACCGGAACCGCTGACATCAAGGCCTCGGTGTAGGGATGTTTCGGATTCAAGAACAGCTCCTCTGTCGCAACCAACTCCACGATCTTCCCCAGGTACATCACCGCTACCCTGCTACTGATGTGCTTGACCACAGAAAGGTCATGGGCGATGAACAGGTAGGTCAGGCCAAACTGCTCCTGCAGGTCCTCGAGAAGGTTTATCACCTGTGCCTGGATGGAGACATCGAGCGCGGAGACCGGCTCGTCGGCCACGACTAGCTGTGGATCAAGGGCAAGGGCACGCGCGATCCCGATCCGTTGGCGCTGTCCACCGGAGAACTCGTGCGGGTAGCGCCTCATGTGATCCGGTTTTAGGCCAACCGCACCCAGAAGCCTGAGCACGCGATCCTCCAATTCGCTCCCCTTGGCTATGCCGTGAACGAGCAGCGGTTCTCCTACCATCCCCCCCACGGTCATCCGCGGGTTTAAAGAGGAATAGGGGTCCTGGAAGATGATCTGCATGTCCCGGCGGAGGGACTTGAGCAGCCTGCGTGATATGGAGGCGATATCCACCTCCTTGTACTCCTCGTCCGGGCCTGCGAGCTTCTTGCTGCAAAAGAGGATCTGCCCTGCAGTTGGTTCGATCAGACGAAGGATCGCCCTGCCGGTCGTGGTTTTCCCACAGCCGCTCTCACCAACCAAGCCAAGAGTCTCCCCCTCCTTGATGTACATGTCGATATCATCGACTGCCTTGACTTGGGCCACCACGCGCCTCATCATCCCCTTGTGCACGGGGAAATACTTCTTCAGGTTCTTCACTTTAAGCAGGATGTTGTCAGGAGACATGTTCTACCACCTCTTTATCATTCGAATAGCCAACAGGCGGCTAGGTGACTGGGGGCTACTTCCTTGAGCGGAGGGATCTGCGTTTTGCATATCTCCATCGCGTGCGGACACCGTGGCTCAAACCCACACCCCTGCGGTGCTTCTAATGGGTTGGGAACGACTCCCTTGATGGGGATAAGGCGTTCCTTCTTTGTAGTGGCAAGTGATGGGATGGAGTTCAACAACCCCTGGGTGTAAGGGTGTTTAGGGTCGTGGAATATGTTGCGCACGGCCGCGCCTTCTACGATTTTTCCGAGGTACATGATGATCACATCGTCGGCCATGCTCGCTATGACCCCGAGGTCGTGTGTGATGAATAAGATAGCCGCCTTAAACTTCGTGCGCAGGTCGTTCATTAGATCCAATACCTGCGCCTCTATCGTTACATCGAGGGCCGTTGTTGGCTCGTCGGCAATCAGAAGGGAGGGGTTGCAGGAGAGGGCCATGGCGATCATTGCACGCTGGCGCATCCCACCGGAAAGCTGGTGTGGGTACTCCTTGATCCGTTGCTCAGGAGACGGTATCCCAACAGCATGGAGCATCTCGATGGCCTTATTCCGCGCCCCTTTCTTGCCCAAGCCCTGGTGGAGCATAATCGCTTCCATGATCTGGTTTCCGATCGTGTACACCGGGTTTAAGGAGGTCATCGGCTCCTGGAAGATCATCGCGATCTCGTTCCCACGGATCGAGCGCAGCTCGTTTCCCTTTGGGTCAAGTTTCGTTAAGTCAATGACGTTCCCGTTCCGATGGTAGAGGATTTCACCGGTTTCAATCTTGCCGGGCGGTGTCTGGATGAGCCCCATAATCGATAGGGCGGTCACCGACTTCCCGCAACCACTCTCACCAACCACCCCGAGGGTCTTCTCTGGTTCGATGGTGAAGTCAACCCCGTCAACGGCTCGTACTGCACCGTCCTCGGTATAGAAGTATGTCTTGAGATTTCTTACATCGATTAATGGCGTGGCTACCTCCCCTCTAAAACTATATTGGAATCGACATAAATCCCAATATTATGAATATAAAAATATTAATATATTTTAGGTACATTAGTTGTCAAGGGATTTTTCTTAAAAGCTACGCAACATATGAAATTCTTTAGGAATTTAGAGGAAAAAATCTTTTTAAATAAAGTTATTGACAGATAATTATCTTTAATATAATGTACCAACAACTAACATTAGACATCATACCATATAATATCAAATCAATGAATACGTTCAAACCAATAAGGAAAAAGATTATCTCAAAGGAAGTTGAGCAACGTTTGAGACAATCAATCCTCGATGGTCTCTATAGTCCCGGAGATAGATTACCACCTGAAAGAGAACTCGTAGAGCAATTTAAGGTTAGCAGGGTAACTGTACGCGAGGCTTTAAAAAATTTAGAAGCTAATGGGCTTATTGCAATCAAAAGAGGCATGAATGCCGGAACCTATGTATCCGAGTTGAAACCAGATCCAATTATCGAGAATTTTAAGAATCTCATTAGTCTGGGAAAGGTTAACTTTGCACATCTCATGCACGCACGACTCTGCATTGAACCCCATACGGCCAAGGCAGCGGCTTCTATTAGGACGGATAAGGACATTACAAACCTCACTGCAATGCTCGATGAGGCAGAGAGATATGTGAATTATTCGCCGAGAAAAGCCCGACTGATATGTACTCGCTTTCATTGCGATGTTGCAAAGATTTTACAGAACCCTATTATTGATTTTATCTGCGAATCGATCACCGAAAATTACTCATCGGTGTTAATTGAAATGAGCCAAACAAAACTCGACAAAAATGACATCCTCAGCCTTATCAATGAGCATAGGTACATACTTGACCCTATTATTCAAAAAGAATTAGATGAGGCATATGAACGGACTAAAAATCATCTCATAAAGACGTACCATATGTACTCCCGAATGTTCCCTCATGCAGATAATAAGAGTATTGAAAACTGCATAAAGCTTTATTAAACAAAGACAGCTGATGCCATGATAACGTCAAAGTCCAGGGTATGGATATCCTTTTTTGATTATGCCCTTTTACATGGACATTTGTGATGCTAAGCGGGATTTCAAAACGGTTTGTTGCCTCTCGGCCCTGAGCTCGAGGCCGAAGGGCGACCGAAACCTCAGAATTATACGCCCCGTCTATACAAAGCATTTTGAAACGTTTCGGCGAGCTCACGTCGAGTCGTCTACTGTTTAACCCTTACAAGTGCACAACAAGTAAAGCTATTCACGTGCACCACTAAGCTTACCAATCAACAGGTTATGGTTCGCTATGACATGGCCGTGATGCAACACTGAGGAGGACATCAAAAATGAAAAACTTGGGCAGTTATGCTGAGCAAATTCAGAGGCAATTAGCGTTACAAAGTCTCCCCTTTGCTGTTAAGTTGATAGAAAAAATGGAAAATATCCCTGAAGGCGCTAAGAGGCCCAAAAGGGACTTCGGAGTTTGTTTAGCGCAATGCCAGGCCTTTATGTTTGTGGAGAGATGTGGGATGTCGATAGCAATGCTGAAGGAGGACATGTGGTGTCCTGAACCGGTCATAGGCTATGGACTTGAGGAACCTCCCGAGTACTTCTTGGGGGGGCGTAACCGCTATCCAGATGATGTCGAGACCCTGGAGGCTGGGGCAAATTGGGCACGAGCCTTCCCTCGCTTCGAGGTAGGGAAATACATAGGTATAGTATCAGCACCTTTAACGACGGCAAACTTCGAGCCTGATTTGATTATAATCTATTGTAACTCAGTTCAATTGACGCGGCTCCTCTTGGGTATTGCATACAAAGATGGACAGGATATCACCTCCAGGTTGTCTGGTCATGCGGGGTGCGTTTACGCTGTGGTACCACCAATGCAGACCGGGGAATGCTGTGTTTCCGTGCCATGTATGGGCATCCGCCGGTATGGAGGGTATCAAGATGACAAAATGATCTTCACAGTACCGAGGGAAAAGCTGGAAAATCTAATATTAGGGCTCAAACAGTCCGGCACTGGTGAAATCCCTGTCAAGACGTGGACGCGTGCCGAGTACACATTAGGGGATAGTTATGCAAAGTTGGCGAGACTGATGGGAATGAAAAAGGCAGATGGATCAGAGATCGTGGGAAAACCATCTGGAGAGAGACTCCCGTGGGAGTAATACTCAATAAGAAATTCATGATTGAAAGGGATGGTGAATCATGGAAGCTGATAGCACAGCAGAACTCAAAGTTTTAATTGGTAGATTGCCCCGTGTGAATTTGGCGAAGCTGCCTACCCCTTTGGAAGAAGCACCAAGGCTTTCCGAAGCTTTGGGGGGGCCGCGAATCTTTTTTAAGCGGGATGATCTGACCGGTTTGGCATTGGGGGGTAACAAGACCCGTATGTTCGAATTTACTCTGGGAGAGGCACTTCAGAAGGGTGTCACTACTATAGTAGCTGGAGCCGGAGTGCAATCTAATTACTGCCGGCAGTTAGCTGCGGCCTGTAGCAAACTTGGTTTAGGTCTCCACTTGATCCTACGAAGGACTCCGGGAGAGGTGGATATAGAGCTTCAAGGTAATCTGCTCCTTGATCTCATGTTTAACCCCGAAGTAGAGATTATCGAAGCCGATGTCTTAGAGCAAAAGAGGGTAATCGATGAGGTAGCTAAAAGACTTGCCGATGAGGGTCATAGAGTGTATATGGGCCGCAAATCAGATCTTGCTGATTTAGGCCTGGAGGCAGTAGGGTATGTGAATTGTGCCTTAGAGCTTTGCAATCAACTGGAAGAACAAGACGTAGAGATTAACCGCCTTTTTGTATCTTCTTCTACTACTACGCAAGCTGGCCTCGTGTTAGGTGCCAAGTATTTGAATTCTGATTTCCAAATAGTTGGAGTTAACCCTGTGGATTGGATCGAGGATGTGCCATCTGAGATTGCCCGGATAGCGAACGAGGCGGCAATGCGGCTGGGAGTAAATCTATCCGTCAACCCCTCAGAGATAATCAACCTGGGAGAATATGTGGGGGAAGGTTATGGCAAGCTCACACCAGAGGCAGTTGAGGCAATCAAACTTGTGGCAAGAACGGAAGGCATCCTTCTCGATCCAGTGTATTCAGGGAAAGCCATGGCTGCGCTAATCGATCGCATACATAGAAAAGCGATAGAAAGTGATGAAACAGTATTATTCTTGCATACGGGAGGAGTTCCCGCGCTATTCGCATACAATAATGAGTTCAACCTTGATGAAAAACTTACGAGGTAAATTCTTAGGCCTTCCGAGCTGGATGAGCTGATACAATGTGCAGATTGAGTTTGAAGTAGGGCTGGCAACCTAATTTCTTCTACACACAAATATCGTTACTAATATGAGGAGGTTTTGAATATGAGTTTGGAAGAGGTGGCGAAAAGAATCGAACTGGCTGAATACGATACCCGACAGGTCGAACCGGCTTCACGGGAAAAACTGCTGGACCGGGTTGCGTGGGATGCCTATTATAACGACAGGGTATATGAGGGTTGCTCTCGATCTGTGTTGGAGGCACTTCAGAGGCATCTCCATTTAGGGGATGGGGGCGCCCTTAAGGCGAGCACTGCCCTGGCAGGGGGAGTTGCACGCATGGGTGAGAACTGCGGGGCACTTACCGGCGGTATCATGGCCATCGGCCTAGTCCTTGGACGTGAAGAACTTGAGGACATACAAGCCTATAGGGATACCATGGAGGCCTCATACGAAATGTATTATAGGTTCAAAGAGGAGCTTGGAAGTACCATCTGCCTTGAGATTCAGGAAAGCCTCTTGGGAAGAGGCTTTGACCTCAAGAGGGAGGAGGAATCGGAGGCGTGGTACAAGGCTGGTGGGCTGGAGAAATGTCCGATGGTATGTGCAGTTGCGGCTCGAATCGCTGCTGATATAATACTTACCTTAAAAGGCTCCAGGCAGGAAACTGAAGGTGAGCGGCTCTAATACCGCGGAGACCTGATCTAGATGGCATTGAATTGGCGCTATAGAAGTTCGGCCGGTAATAGACCCATATTTTTTGGCATTGGTAAATAAGGGGGAATAATGGTTAGATTTTGCAGTACAGATGACACCACCTTAATAACAGTGAAAATACCCGCACCCGGGGCTATCAGAAGGTGGTGTATGAAGGAAAGGAGGTGAGGAGCGAGAGAGGTAAGTTGGAGGTTGGGATTGTCCCACAAGGTTTAATTATTTCAAAAAGAGGGGGAAATGATGAAAAAGATGAAAGTAATGTTTTCAACAGTTCTCGGGTTTGGCGTGCTTCTTTGCCTTTTAGTGCCCTTCGCGGTAGGGTCGGGAGGGGTTTTACGAATTGCATTGGATGCGGCTGATATTTCGGATGTCCATCCGCACTTTGCCCATACTACCCAGGATAGAGGAGTAGTACATTTGATATTCAATGGTCTTGTCCGTTATAAAACCGGCGATATTAGTAAGTTTGAGCCGGATCTGGCAGAGAGTTGGGAGGTTTCCGCGGACGGGCTTACCTGGACCTTCCATCTCCGCCATGGCGTGATGGTCCATCCCTGGAAGGGAAATCCTGGGTATGAGTTGACCTCAGAAGACGTGGTCTACTCGTTCCAATCAGCAGCCAACCCGGCTAAGTCAGGATGTGCTGGCGGGTATGTCGGGATGAGTTTCGAGGCGGTCGATCCGTACACGGTGCGGATCACTTTAAAGAAACCGTTGTCGGAGACACTGTTCCTTCCCAAGGTCACTGATTATATGTGTGGTCTCATAATACCGAAGAAACCAGCTGAGGAGTTAGGAGAAGCCTTCAGGACAAATCCTGTGGGAACAGGCCCATTCATCTTCAAGAAATACTTGCCAAAGGAGAAGGTCATCACGGTGCGGAACGAAAAATACTTCCGAGGCGTGCCAAAGCTTGAAGGAGTAGAGGTTTTCTTCATGTCGGATGTTAGCAGCCGGAAGTTTGGACTTCGGAGCAAGGAACTCGACGTGATCGAAGGCCCGCCTTCGCAGCCATGGGTGGAAGAAATGCAGACGCTGCCAGGGGTTAAAGTGGATGTCTTTGGCCCTGGCGAGGCCGGAGTACTCTATTTTAATTGCACTAAAAAGCCCTTTGACGACATCAGGGTACGACGCGCCATAGGTTACTCCATCTCTCGCGATGAGGTAGCAACCACCATTGGCAAAGCCATTGCTGCTCCAATATATTCTCCGATTCCACCACCTCAAACAGGATTCTTGACGCGTGCGGAGGTTAAACTACGCGGCCAACAAGAGGGTAAGGACTTGCTCTATGATTTAGATCGCAAGAAGGCAAAAAAACTCTTAGCAGATGCCGGTTTTCCAAAGGGTCTCACCACGGAATTCTACATGACGGAGCGGGGAGAATATGCGATACCGATGCAGAACGTCGTGGCGCAACTCAGGGAGTCCGGAATCAATGCCAAGATGATCACGATAGATCATGCCACCTATCACCACAACATCCGGGCAGATATGAACACGATCGTTCTCTATAACTGCTGGAGGGCAAGCGCCGATATGAAACTCACGCATATGTACCATTCAGGTTCGATCGTGGTAACCGGCAAGAAACCCATTAGCAACTTCATACATCTCGGGAAAATAGACGCTGACGAGGACGGAAAGGTTGACAGTATAGACTACCTTATTGAGGGGGCGCGAGACATGCTGGACGCTCAGGGACAGAGGGCGCTTTGGCAGGAAGCACAGTACAAGCTCATTGACTGGTGCGTCTCTTATCCGCTCTTTATCAAGAGGTTCACCTATGCCAGACAGAAATATGTGGACTGGGGATATGACTTGAAGTCGACCCTAATCCTCTCTCCGCAGATAAACGAGCTGACTTCGATAAGTAAATAGAGCCAGTGTTCTTTAAAAAAAAGGGGGGGCACGGGCTTGCAGCATAAAAACCGTGCCTCCTATCTTTACCACCCCACCCAGAATGCTCCGTGCGGGAGCACAGGGATGAAGGGGTATATAATGTAATCAATACCTTTAACAATGCTCCGCCCGGAAGGGCGGGGTCATTGACTGAACCAGAAGGAATGGTCGATGATTGCATATGCAATTAGACGAATCCTGATAGCGGTACCAACCCTTATCATAGTGCTGACAATTACCTTTGTGCTTGTACGGATTGCTCCGGGAGATCCGGCTGAGGTAAGGCTCGGCGACTATGCTACCAAAGAATCAGTGGAGGCTCTACGCAAGGAAATGGGCCTTGATAAGTCGATGTGGGCTCAATATCTTGAAACCTTGAAAGGGTTGCTCCATGGGGATTTTGGTAGGTCAATGATTAATGGGAGGCCGATCTCTGAGGAAATAAAGCGCAGTCTTCCATATACCGTACAGCTCACCCTCATGGGGATTATCTTTGGCATAATATTCGGGATACCTACGGGAGTATACACCGCATTGAAGCGTAACACCCTATCCGATTACATAGGCAGGATTTTGTCGCTTGGCGGGCTGTCTTTTCCAACCTTCTACTTGGGGATACTGTTGATGTTTGCATTTTCAATCAAAATACCTATCTTCCCAGTAGTGGGTGGTGGAGACATGCACAATCTTGCAGATAATCTCTACCACCTCGCCCTCCCAGGGCTTACGTTAGGATTAATTATGACTGCTTATGTTACACGGATGGCACGTTCGTCCGTGTTAAACACCCTGAATGAAGACTATGTGAGGACGGCTAGGGCAAAGGGGCTCACAGAGCGAAAAGTGATTTACAAACATTTGTTGAGAAACGCGCTGCTCGCGATTACCGCCCTTATCGGGGTCTATGCGATTGTGCTTATCGGTGGTTCGGTCATGGTAGAGATCGTCTTCTCCCGTCCCGGTTTGGGGAAGATGATGATTGGGGCATTGAAACAGCGAGATTACACAACGTTGCAGGCTGTGATGATAATCTTCGCGAGCCTTGTAGTTTTTATAAATCTTATAACTGACTTAACATATGGGCTTATCGACCCAAGGGTAAGATATAAATAAATTCTTAAAAAGCCTGGAACAGCTGCGATGAAAAAACGTGGTAAGCGCCGGAAGATATTGACGACCTTTCTTAAGAATAGGACCTCCCTAATCGGCGCATGCATTTCTGTGGCAATGATCTTCATAGCCATCCTTGCTCCCTGGATTTCCCCGATTGACCCCCTGAAGCAGAACGTTTATTATCGGCTTACTCCCCCGGAACGAGGTCACCTTCTCGGTACAGACGAGTACGGAAGAGATGTCCTTTCCCGGATCTTTACCGGAACAAGGATCTCGTTTTTTGTCGGGATCATCTCAGTAACCTTAGGAATGGTCATCGGCACAGGGATGGGCATGCTCGCGGGCTATGCCGGGGGCAAGGTCCAAACAGTGCTCATGCGTACCCTGGATATAATGATGGCCTTCCCAGACGAGGTATTTGGAGTTATGGTTATGATAGTCTTGGGCACTGGAGTAGAAAACGTAATCATCGCGATCACGGTCTTGATGATTCCCAGATTTGCCCGGATGGGCCATGCCCCCACTCTGGCACTAAAAGAGCAGGACTATATCGCTGCAGCCAAGTCAATTGGGGCAAGCGACTCTCGTGTCATCATGCGCCACGTCCTGCCCAACATTTTTGGCGATATCCTTGTAATGAGTACCCTCTGGCTTGGCACGGCTATTAGGCTTGAGGCCAGCTTGAGCTTCCTGGGTGTAGGAGTGCCGCCGCCAACACCGACCTTGGGTAGCATGGTACGGGACGGTGTGGACTTTTTGGGAGTCGCCCCTTGGGTATCTGTCTTCGCTGGGCTTGCAATTCTGGTTTCGATCTTCGGCTTCAACTTGCTGGGCGATGGCTTGAGAGACATCACCGATCCCAAGCTATATGCACGATAAGGAGTGCAGCCATCTGCCCTTTTAAGGAAACAATTATGACGAGACACAGAGTTTTGCTGCTCGAGGCTAAAGACGAGGAGCGGTTCGATTTTTTTCGACAGTTAAGCAAAGTGGCCGAGCTGACTTTTGAGAACAAAGAGGGGGGATATACGGAAGAGGATCTGGTTGAAATGATCGGGCCATATGATGCGGTAATGATCACCTCCCAGCATGCCATAACCTCGCGCGTGATAGCGGCTGCCCCAAAACTCAAAGTCATTGTAAAGCGTGGCGCAAGGCCAGAAAACGTCGATTATGATGCCGCTACAAAAAGAGGGATCGTGGTAGCCTGGACCCCAGGAGTGAATTATGTGTCTGTGGCGGAGCACGCAGTCATGCTGATGCTGTGTCTTGCGAAGAAGACAATTCCACAAATGGAAAGGTTGAGGAGTGGAGCCTGGAGAGAGCCGGATGCTGGCATACAAGAATTGTGTGGCAAGACGGTTGGTATTGTTGGATTAGGTGGGATTGGCAGGGCATTGTGTCGAATGCTTGACGGTTTCGATGTTACATTCTTGGCCTATGATCCCTATATTTCTCCGGCCCAAGCTAAGGAGGTCAATGTTAATTTGGTAAGCCTTAAAGAATTGTTAAGGCAATCGGATTATGTCACCATTCATGCTGCCCTCACAGAGGAGACGCGGCACCTCATTGGGGAAAACGAGCTTTCAATGATGAAGAAAACTGCGCATCTCATCAACACAGCTCGAGGGGGTTTGATCGACGAGTCAGCTCTTTTAAAGGCACTAAAAGAGGGAGAGATAGCTGGGGCTGGGCTGGATGTCTTTGAATCAGAACCTCCCGAGCATGATAATCCGCTTCTGCATTTACCAAATGTCGTAATCACGCCGCATATGGCCGGATGGTCAGATGAGGCGGTTTACCGTGAACAAAAGGAAGCTGCCTTGGAGATAAAGCTTGTTTTGGAAGGCAAAAGCCCACGTTATCCTATAAATCCTGAAGTATTGGAAAACAGGAAGCTTTAATGCTGGTTTAGTGCTTTTTATAATGCAGTCTGGCTATGTTCGTGCGGTTTCGTTTTCAAGGCTTACTCGGACACTTTTCCCAGTCTGTCCTAAAGGAGTCAATTATGAATTTTGTAGGTTACAAATGTGGTCTCTGTGGTCAGGAATCTCGGCAAGAGGAGATCCGATATCGATGTGACTCATGCAATGGTCCGCTTTTGATCACCTATGACTACACAAGATTGGCACGAAAGGTTACCGCAGAAGGCCTCGCAGCAAGGCGGCCAGGGGTTTGGAAGTACCGGGAGCTCCTGCCAGTAGGCCTTTCCACTGAGCCTGTAAGCTTAGGAGAAGGAGCTACACCGATGCATAAGGCAAAAACCCTTGCAACTTCTATCGGCCTCTCCAACCTTTTTCTCAAGGATGATGGGAGGAATCCGACGGGAGCGTTCAAAGACCGGGGTAGCACCGTGGGGATGACTGTAGCGGTTGAACGTGGAGTGCGCGCTGTGGGGACTGTATCGCACGGAAACATGGGTACGTCCGTGGCAGTGTATGCGGCCAGAGCAGGCCGGACGTGCTATATCATCGCACCCGAAGGCATCGTTAGTGCGAGATTGTTATATTTAAGTGTTTACGGCGCAAAGGTCATACAGAATGATACGGCGACCACCG
>Ga0315545_1003003_pt1 | contig 14703 bp, 10 predicted proteins | sample SalMarSW160210MG_FD_203096 | JGI IMG/M metagenome (GOLD analysis project Ga0315545, IMG submission 203096) | Salt marsh sediment microbial communities from the Plum Island Ecosystem LTER, Massachusetts, United States - Salt Marsh Sediment SW1602-10 ... | reverse complement strand
TAGTCCTTAATATTGATATTGTCTGAATTTTTGGCAATATCGTTAAGATTTTGCCACATTGAAGATACTGTGTCCACTAAATCAAGATTTTCAAGAACTACATATATATTGGCGGGAGTATCGGTTTGGATAAGATTATTCAACATTTGTCTGTGAAGATTTAAAAGCGATGAGGCAAACTTAGCCTTATCACAATAAAGAAGAGATATTTTATAATGAAGATGGAGTGTATTGGGTGTCAGATGTTTGGGGGGAATTAGATGGTCCAAAGCCTCCTTGTTTCTACCACTTAGGAATAGGCAAATACAAAGCTTTGTTCGAGCTCTGGCGTACATAGTATTTAATTCAAGTGCCGAACGAAATGAATCAGTAGCTGCTTGAAAATAAGGAGTACTCATAAGTAGAACGCCGAGTCTGTAATATAGGGCAGGATCGCGAGGCTTGGCAGATATTTGATGTCGGTGGGCATCGATAATAATTTTCAATAGTTGAGTATCTTTGTAGGATCCATAGAGATGCATAGTGTTGGCATGAGCGGCCTTGAATATGAGCATAGCTGTCTGAGCGAACAGTAGCGAGCTGTTTGGTTGAATTGCGGCTGCAAGAGACAGCGTAGTAAGGGCGTCTGATGTACTTCCGGCAAGATTTTGGGCTGTTGCAAGACCAATATAAGCATCAACGATTTTATCATTTATATCGACAGCTCTGTTGAATTGTTCAGCAGCGAGCTGACCAGCATCTATTTTCAGGTATTGCGTGCCCAGCTTTATCGTCGCCTCCAGAAAGTCAGGGCAAATATCCAATGCTTGTTTATATTTGGAGATGGCCTCCGTCGTATCCCCCAATATGATCAGCATATCTGCTTGGCTGGCAAGCAATTCAGGCCTATTCGGCCACTGCTCGAGCAAGCTTTCAATATAGGTGAGTGCATCGTACAATTGCCCATCACGGATAAGCTGCTCCAGGTATTCATCTTCAATCATAAAGGTGTCAGGGTGTATAAGAATGGCGGTGTTGAACGTCTCAATGGCTTTGGTATATTTGGCACCAGCGATGTATAGATACCCTAATGACACAAGGGTTGACATATCGTCCGGATAGTGCTTCTTGAGCAGCTCATATTGGTCTATGGTTTGTTCCAATTTTCCATTTTTGAAGTAGATTGCGGCCAATCTCTGCGCCGGAGGCTGCAAATAATCCTTAAATTTCAGGCAGTCTTGATAGAACTCAACTGCCTGAGATTCTTTGCCGAGCCGCTCGTAGCAATGTCCAAGCGCATAAAGAGCCATTGTGTTGCTGGGTTGCCTCATGTAGACCGAATTTAACTCTTCGACTGCTTCATCTAATCGGTTGTGGTGAAGACATAATGCTGCTGCTGCCATGCGTCCGCGTGTACAGGAGGGATTTTCAAAAAGATAAAGTCTTAGCTGCTCCTGAGCTGCCTCGATCTTCATTTTGCCTAGCGAGTTAATGATGTTAATGAGCTGACGGTGTTGCTCTGTTTCGTGGTCCTTCGGTGGTGTAATTGCTTTTAGCCAGTGCCAAATCAACTCAGTTGTATCAACCGCAACCCCCCTGCCGAGAATTTCCAGCAATTTGCTCATCCCTCGCTCTCGATATAATATTGTTTTATATCAATTTTTAAGAACATATCGACAAAGTACAAAGGTTTGTTAAGACATATCTGCACGGTTATGTAGTTCGCTGTTTACTTTGTTCTGCAGATGGGGCAGTTGTGTGTACTGTAGGGATTGTTTCGACTCTGATGACCGGTTATCGGGTTTTTACCCCCCCCCACTGCCAAGTCAGGCTTTGTTGCATGTGCTTTGGCAGCAACGCCAGGTTAGAGTGCCTGCTGCGTCTCCGGTTCCGATTTTGCCACCTGAACCTGTTTCTCTATATCACTGAGATATGCGAGCGTACGTTCGAGCTTGTCACTGAGATGTTTTAGTTTGAGCATAGTTTTAACGCGCGTTAAAAGCTCAAGTTTATTGACAGGCTTGCTGATGAAATCATCCGTACCCGAGTCAATACCTCGTTCGATATCTCTAAATTCATTAAGTGCCGTGACCATAATTATAGGGATGTCACTCGTCTTGGGATTGCTTTTAAGTTTTTTACATACCTCGAAACCACTTATTTTCGGCATCATAACGTCAAGTAAGATTAAGTCAGTTGGTTGTTTGGCTACGATTTCCAATGCTTCTAATCCGTCGTGTGCCGGGATTGTTTTGCAATTCACGTCCTCCAGATATGCCTGTAAAAGTTCCAGATTTTGCTGGTTATCATCAACAACCAGCACTGTGGGTGTCTTTTCTAACTCCATCTTCGGATTCAGTCGGCTCATAACCAATTTCTCCCACTATGCTCATAAGGATCAATTATTCTTGCCGAGAGCTTTCATGATTGCTGTCCTTGTATTCTTAACCAAAACGTCCGATACACAGGGATAGCCCTCTTTTGAATGATATTCTTTATTTGCCTAAGTCTCAATGAAATTAACCTCCAGACCATTCTCATTTATACGATAATATGAGTGCCAAACTTCGAGAACCTGATACATATCACCAACCGTTATAGCCACTTTTTTCCGTCATAATCAAGTGCTCCTTTGAATATAATTCTCGATAAATTGGCGTACACCCGGCTTTAGGTACATCGCCTCGATGTCCAGTAGATTCCAGATAGCCTCGGCACATATCTCTGCAACGGCAACCGAAGAAGCCTGCGTATCCACAAAGAAGATGTGTTGGCCCTTTATGGTGCATAGACCTCCACCGCTGCCACCGAGCGGCTCATTACGAACAGTAATGTTGTTCGCCTCAAGAAGCACTAAAAGTTCTTCCAGAATACGTTGTTCATCCATTTTTTATGTGTATAGGCCGTAGTGGTACGTTTAATTCATGTAGCCGGTTTTTTTCAACAAATCATGATTCAAGGAAAATCGCGATAAAGGTCGATATAGATACTTGTAGCTCAACAATTTGTATCAGATAATAACGTACAACAAATTCATGCTAAATTTTATAACAGGAGTCAAACATTGACAAGTATTATTGAAAAGCGTCGTTCCCTACACAGACATCTTGCTAATCAATATCAGCAATGCAGTGTACTGGAATCCCAAAATCTTAAGTTGCAGCCGCTGGCCAATATAGGCTCGATCACCTGCATGATAGCCCACGAGATCAACAATTTGCTTACGCCTTTGGCCAACTATGCAGATCTTGCCCTTAAGAATCCTACCGATAAATCTTTGGCTACAAAGGCGCTGGAAAAGACTGTGCGAACCTGCCTACATGCCTCAAAGGTTACCGAGAGCATGCTCGCGCTGGGAAACGGGCAGAAGCAAGAAAAAAAAGATATCCAACTAATTACCCTCGTTAAGGACGTATTTAGTGGCCTGTGCCGGGACTTTGTTAAGGATGGAATAACCGTTGAGATTGAGATTCCTCAGGACCTGGTAATCCGTGTCGTGCCTGTTCAGATTCAACAGGTTCTTATGAACCTGATTCTTAATGCGCGTGATGCCATGTTGCCGAAGGGTGGTATTCTTAAAATCCGCTCTCGGCAGGACGACAAAGCTGTTCATATAGAAGTTGCTGATACAGGTAGTGGCATTGAGTCGGCTCATCTAAAAAACATTTTTGAGGCCTTTTTTACTACCAAGGTGGAAAAAAGCACGTCATCGCAGCGCTATGCCGGCGGGCTTGGCCTTGCATTTTGCAAAAAAATAATAGACGCTCATAATGGTCGGATTTCTGTCGATTCTCAGCCTTTAAAAGGAACTGTGTTTAAGATAACCCTGCCCAAACCACAGTCAGGTAGTAGCTAATATGTCGGCCCTGATGTATCAGAATATTGGCCACGTTGTTTTGCTACTGTCGCTGCTGGCCGGCTCAGCGTTTTTTTCAGGTTCTGAGACGGCGTTTTTCAATCTCACACGCAGGCAGATTCGGCTGCTGCAGGAGTCCACGCACAAGCTGCAAAACCTCGTTGTGAAACTGCTGAAAAAGCCCAGCCAGTTACTCAATTGTTTATTATTTGGAAACATGTGTGTTAATGTTTTGTATTATGCTGTTGCAAGCGTGCTTATTGTTAGAGTTGGTAAGCAAGTGGGGTTGACTGCGGCGGCAATTGCTGCTGGCGTCAGTTTTGTTGTGCTAGTACTGTTCGGTGAAATACTGCCCAAGTCCATAGCGTACGCGAATTCAAGGTCTCTGAGCGTCGCTGCTGCCCTACCGGCTTTATTATGCCAGCAGGTTTTTACTCCTTTCGGTTTTGTGTTCAGGTTTATTATCTTAGAGCCGGTTTTGCGCTTGTTCCTTGGGCCGGTAAGGAAGCCCAAAACCATGTCGATAGGTGAATTCAAAACACTCATAGATGCCAGTAGAAAAAGCGGTCTGATTTCCGATGAGGAAAACAGACTATTAACGGAAGTTGTCGAATTGGGATTTCTCAAAGTCCGTCACGTTGTGCAGCCACGTGTAGATATGCTTGCTTGTGCTGTCACAGATTCTGTCCAAACTACCCGGGAAATCATGCACAAACACCACCTAACGAAACTGCCGGTCTATGTTCGAACGATTGACGATGTGGTCGGAATTGTGCATCTCCGACAGTTACTGCTACGGCCGGACACATCATTGGACAAGGTCGTTCAACCGGTACACTTTGTTCCCGAGCAAAAATCGGTTGAATCTTTGTTAGAGTTCTTCCGCAAGACTCAAACGGATATGGCGGTAGTTATTGACGAATATGGTGGTATTACGGGTTCGGTTAGTCTGGAGGATATCGCGGAAGAGTTATTCGGCGAAGCTGAACCGGATGGTGGTCCTGAGCCTATTGAAAAGATTGGACCTTTACAATATCGGCTGGCAGGCAACCTGGCTATCCATGAATGGGCTGAAGTGTTCGGGACAAGCCCGGCAGAAACACGTGTTGTCACGGTTGGCGGTTTGGTGACGGTTCTACTTGGTCGAATACCCAAGCCTGGAGATTCAGCGTGTCTTAGAAACCTGAAGTTTACCGTCGAGAGCACACAGAGACACAGAATAAAGAGCCTAATACTAACCATAGAACCATTGCAGGCTAATGATCAATAGTGCAGTTTTAACATTGGCGGTGGTGTTTTTCGTTGTGCTTGCCGGCCTTTTCGCCGGCGCCGAAACAGGTCTGTACAAATTGAGCCGACTTCGTCTGCGCCTCGGTATCGAAAAGAAACGAGTGTTGTTTGCTATGCTTGGCAATGTAATGCACGACAGTGGTGCTCTTCTTCTTTCAATGCTCATCGGGACGAATCTGGCTCATTATCTTGCGACAAGCATTATCACCACAATGTTTTTGATTAGATTCGAGACTGAGCATACCGCTGAGTTATTTGCTACAATTACGACTGCGCCGGTTCTTTTCGTGTTCTCGGAAATGATTCCCAAAAACGTATTCTTTTACCGAGCTGATTTACTCATGCCTTATGTGTCCCCGGTTATATATGTATCTCACAAGCTTTTCATTTGGTCCGGTGTGGTACCGGTGCTTAGATTTCTATCCGGCATCCTGACACGCATTGCAAGATCCTATGTCCCACCGAAAATCATGATAGCCGCTTCCCAAAGACATCAGGTCGAGGCAATTCTGAGGGACACGCGAGAGGAAGGAATCGTCAGCCCAATCCAGACTGAAATGATACATCGTGTTGTTAATATCCCGCATGTTCGAGTAAGGTCTGTGATGATTCCTATCACCGGAGTTGAAATGGTTGATATGAATTGTGACCGTTCAGTTTTGCTTAATAAACTAAAGAGCTGTGCCTACACGCGTTTGTTGGTATTTGATGGCACATCGGAAAACATAGCTGGTTTCGTAAATATCTATGAAGCTCTCAGCTCATCAGAGCAGTTCACGGACTTGCATAATTTCATAAAGCCGATCCGAAAGCTCAATGCGGATACAACTCTCACCGATGCAATAAATATTATGCAAAAGGAAAACCTTAAGATCGTCCTTATTACAAGAATCGGTCCTACTGGCCGAGAAAGAATTCTCGGCATTGTAACGATGAAAGACCTTGTTGAGGAGGTATTCGGGGAATTGGCTGAATGGTAAGCAGCTCACACAGTCATACTCGAACGAATCGGATGTTACAAAAATTTCTCAGTGTAGTTACTGCTCTTACTCTTTTAGTACTCTCATTTTGCCTGTTTGCAAACAGCATAACCAAGCAGGCCAGCCGTGATGAGCAAATGTACTGTACTGCTGGTGCTCTGATGGCACAGGGTCAAACTGTCTACAAGGATTTTTCATACGTGGCCCAACTGCCTTACCATCCACTGTTGTATTCAGTTTTATTCAAATTCATGGATACAAAATATTACTTATTCACAGGCAGAGCAGTTTCTGTTCTTTGTGACATAGGTGTTATGGTTTGTATTCTGGTAATTTATCGTCGAGTCTTTTCACAGTACTCCTCAAGTGGAGTTCTACTGGGACTGACTGGCGTCTTGCTTTATGTATTTAATCCGCTTGTCGATTATACTAATGGTTACGCTTGGAACCACGACGTTGTCGTTTTGTGTGTAATGTTGTCTTTTCTTTTATTCATATCTGTTGATTTTGCCTGTAGATACAAATACTTGCGAATCGCTGCCATGGGTGCTTTGCTGACCTTGGCCAGTTGTATGCGGGTGACCACGGCACTTGTGGAGTTACTGTTCTTTATAGCCTTTTTGACTCAGTCGGCAAGGGAAAGACTCAGAAACATTCTGCCGTTCGTACTCGCGATGACCGTTGTTTTGATTTGGCCGATCTGGCTCATAGTGAAAGCACCACAAGCGTTTTTTCTAAACGTAGTACGAATGCCAATGCTTAATAGTAAATGGTTGCACGATATGGGCATTGCTCACAACAAGCTTGGATTGCTATTTACTTATGCCAGCAAGCCTGGTTATTTTGTTCTTATCGTGATTGCTGTCTATCTTTGTGTTGTATTTTACCGCCACTGTCGCAAACTGACCGTATACCCGTTAAGGAATATGATACTTGCCACCCTGCTGCCGCTGGTGCTTTTCATAGTTGCTTTTTTACCGCCAACAATGTGGCGACAGTATTTAGCTGTCCCTGTTCCTTTCATAATTGTTGGTTTTGTCTATCCCTTGGCATTTCTAAAGAGGTTGGCTGATGAAAGTCATTCTGGTAAGCATTTCAAAAGAGCATTTAGTATCATCGTAAGCTGTGCATTATTAGCAGTGCTGTTTCGCCCTGTTGTGCTTTCAAGGATGTCTGTGATATTGGTGCCGGCAAGATGGGTGCCGCTTAAACAGCACAAGGCCGCAATAGATATTGTACAAAAAACGAAAGAGCCTAAGCGTATACTCACCTTGGCTCCTCTGCTTGCTCTGGAAGGAGGTGGCAAGATCTATACTGAACTGTCTGCTGGATCAGTCGCTTATAGGTTTGCTGATTTCATGTCACCAGCCGAACGGTCAGTCACACACACTGTTGGACCAGACTCGCTGGCCGAACTAATCCGGAAGTCCCCGCCATCGGCCGTCATACTTGGTGTGGAACCATGGCGTTTTTCGTTTCTTGAAGAACGTCTCAGAGCGGTCGTCAAATCGGACTGGAAAATGGTGCCTTATAGAAGTAACCTCGAAGTGTATTTCAAGCCTTGACTGCTTGCTGGATAAAAAAGTTCAGACACATACCTTCCATCAACTTCCGTCTTCAAACTCGTCAATAATTGCCGCTGCAATATTGTTAAGTGCTTGGCGGGTTCGACCGTTTGTCCTGTTGGCTATAACAGCGAATATGTAATCGCCCTTGTTGGTACTGCATATGCCTGAGAATGACTTAACAGCCGTGATATATCCTGTCTTGCCGAGGATATTGCCTTTATACTTCTCTTCTTTGAAGTACTTTTCAATTGTCCCATCCACCCCCCCTACTGACAGCGAAGACTCATAAATCTCCCAATAGTCACTTTTGTAAATGTTATATATCGTTCTTGTTATGGCATTTGCACTGAGTTTGTTTTCTCTGCTTAGCCCACTGCCATCGTCGATGTAGAACTGGCTTTGGCCGATATCCAGATTCATTAGATACTGGCTGATCACTTCGCTACCCGCAGCCCAACTACCTCCCTTTCCGCTCGGCTGACTGTGGGCACCAATTGTCTTAAATAGTGCTTCTGCTGCCAGCCCAAGACTATCCTTGTTGCACCGTTCGAGACAGTCCGCTATCGAAGTGCTGTATTCTGTCAACAACCTGAAATCGCACTCTGGGGTGAGTGCCTTCTCAATGAGCTTACCCCGGGTGTTAATACCAACGATGGACAATTTTTCTGCTAATAGAAACCCGAAGTACATGGCGGGTTTTTCAATTGCAACATCAAATGGACCGACCCTGTCTTTGCATTTACCTCGGATAGTGATGCTGTTAGGCTTGGTTTTCCGATAGGCGCCTATTGAACTTTTACCCTTCGATATAGGAGAGACTCGATTTGTTAATCGCACATAACTCGTTGCCGGTTCAATAGTTATGTTAATATCTCCAGCATTGTTTTCCGCGATTATTGTAATGCAGTTTCCGATGAAATTAAGTCCGCTGACTTCGCAGGCATACCATCTATTTAACTCGTCCCTGGGCCAGTTTGGATGAACACGTTGGTCATCAAATATGCTACTGTCAACAACGATGTCCTCAACGGTTTCTACACCAAGGCGTTTCAGCTTGGTTGCAATATCCTCAAATATCCAGCCAGGCTGGCGGTTGTATTTCATATCGGTTGACTTATCTCCCAGCAGCGGGTCACCACTGCCAATTATTACAAGTGTGTCTTCACATAATCCGACCTTTGTTATGTACCTGAAGGACGGACTCAAATATTGCAGGGCTGCTGCTGTGACAATTATCTTCATGTTGGAGGCGGGAATTAAAGCCTTCGTAGCTCTGTAATCGTATACCGTCTTTCCGGAATTAGCCTCGATGATATGAGCGGAAAATTTAACACCCTTCTGTGAGTTTATGATATGGTCAATACGCCCTGCCAGATCTGCCTCGGCTGAGCATAACATGCAAAGACTAAGCATGACGGCAGGCAGTACTTTTCTCATTTGACCATTCATGTGACTCATTATTCAATAGTATAGAGTGCCTATCAACATGTTTTTTCCTGATGTTGCATTGGAAAGTGAGCGTTTGCCAAAAGCCTGACTCTTACCAAGGCCAGCGCTAATCTCAATAGTAGATTCTAAATTTGGTAGAAATAGAGCCTTTACGTATCGTTATTCTTGGGTGTACAATGTTAATTTGTAAAAGATATCCGCTTTATATACACTCTGTTCCCAAATTGATAATCGTTGGGGATATCTTGCTTGAAATGGCTGGCTTATGCCTGTAGAATACCCCACAAATTGGTTGAATACGCAGTTAGGTCTTACCGGCAATGTTAGAGTTTTTGTTGTGCCCCAAGTCAATAGTCTTGACTGGTGCTTCTTGCACACTGGGCAAAGTGGGTCAGGGATATTGGCCAAAACGACCATGATCTACCAATTATCGGCAAAATAGCCTTTTAATTACGACTCAATGAGTAGAAACTCCATATTTCAGGTAGGCAAAGTTAAAACAATTCTATGAGCACTTTGTGAAGGGGAAATCTATGCAAGTACTAATGGCACAAACCTCACTAGGGACACCGGATTGGATTGTTATCGCCGCATATTTCGGTATTCTTTTGGGCCTCGCTTGGTGGGTAATCCTTAAAGGTAGAGACACGGCCGACGACTATTTTCTGGCGGGACGCAATCTGGGATGGTTTATCGTCGGAGCATCAATTTTCGCCTCAAATATTGGTTCGGAGCACCTGGTCGGCCTTGCCGGATCAGGCGCCACAGACGGTGTAGCCATGGCACACTATGAATTGCACGCCTGGTGTCTGCTTGTGCTCGGATGGGTGATGGTTCCCTTCTATATGCGCTCAAAGGTCTTTACAATGCCTGAGTTTTTGGAAAGGCGGTTTTCTCCGACCGCGCGCTGGGTCCTCTCGATCATCTCCCTCGTAGCCTACATCTTGACCAAAATTGCAGTCGGCATATTCGCTGGTGGTATAGTCTTTAGCGTTCTGTTGCCGGATATTACTTTTATGGGTCTTGACAGTTTCTGGGTCGGCTCAATCCTCGTAATTGTCCTGACCGGAATCTACACAATCCTCGGAGGACTTCGTGCTGTCGCATATACCGAGGCATTGCAGACAATTGTTCTGATTTTTGGCTCGATCATAGTAACGATCTTTGGCCTGCGTGCCTTGGGTGGCTGGGACCAGTTGCGCGAGATTTGCGGTTCGGAGATGTTTAACCTGTGGAAACCGCTTGTCCCCGACAATATTGCCGGCACCTGGGCACCGGTGAGAGAATCTGGCCGTATGGCCTGGTACTTCAATGACAACTATCCCTGGTTGGGTATGCTCTTTTGTGCTCCAGTTATCGGCTTGTGGTATTGGTGCACGGATCAGTACATTGTGCAGCGTGCGTTAGGAGCACCGGATGAACGCACGGCACGCAGAGGCTCCATTTGGGCTTCTTTTCTGAAACTTCTGCCGGTGTTCATTTTCATAATTCCAGGTATGATCTGTTTCGCACTGGCCAAGAGTGGCCGGGTGGAGGCAATTCAACAAACCATGTTCGATTCGCAAGGCCAATTGATTCGCGACGAGAGCCAGAAAGCATTTCCAATGCTCGTAGCGACAATACTTCCCGTCGGCGTGCGAGGTATCGTCGTTGCTGGGTTGCTCGCGGCTTTGATGAGTTCGCTTGCCGGCGTTTTTAACGCGTCTTCCACCTTGTTTACAATGGATTTCTACAGTAAATTACGACCGAAAGCCTCGCAACACCAGTTAGTGTGGATGGGACGTATCGCAACAACCGTAATGGTGCTGATCGGGCTGTTTTGGATCCCCGTGATCCGCGGAGGCAAAGGGCTTTACGACTACCTTCAGGGGGTGCAGTCGTATCTAGCTCCACCGATTTTCGTTGTTTTCTTTTTTGGTGTGTTTATGAAACGTCTTAACAGCAAGGGTTGTTTAGCCGCTCTGGTTGTTGGATTCGCTATGGGCCTAGTACGGTTGGTGATCGACACACCGGTTAAGCTCATGAGCGATTTCTCGTACACAGAAGGCACTTTTCTCTGGATAATGAACAATGTCTTCTTCCAGTATTACAGCCTGCTTATTTTCCTAGTGTGCGTAGTTGTAATGATCGCTGTGAGCTACCTTACCAAAGCTCCCTCATACGAAAAGATCAAAGGCCTAACGTATGGTACTGTTACCAAAGAGGACCGCCAGAAATCACGAGCAAGTTGGTCATCCATAGAAGTGATTCTCTCAGTTCTTCTCATGGTGATTATTGTGGCAATCTATCTCTATTTCAGAGGTTAACCTTGAGGCCGCCGAGGCGGTAAAAGACCCCACGTGAAACGTGGGGCTAAATAAAATATATTTAGCCCCGCAATTTATTGCGGGATTCACAAAAACGGATTCAATTAGTACTGGATAGCAGAGGGACGAAGTATGGCTTTTACAATCGGCCTTGATTATGGAACTAATTCTGTACGTTGTGTGATTGTGGACGTCAATAATGGAAACGAGCTGGGCACAGCTGTCCACGAATATGAAACCGGCGAGGCGGGTATTATATTAGACCCATCGGACCACAACATGGCTCGCCAGAACCCCGGCGACTATCTCAAGGGTCTGGAAGTTGCGGTCATGGATGCTATTGTACAGGCGAAGAAGACCGAATCTTCATTTAATCCCAGCCAAGTTATTGGTATCGGCGTGGATACAACAGGCTCTACTCCACTACCCGTGGACAGGAACGGCACTCCGTTAGGGTTGCTTAGTGAATTCAAAAACAATCCAAACGCAATGGCGTGGCTCTGGAAAGACCACACCGGCTACGCTGAGGCAGCAGAGATTACTGGTCTTGCGAAGAAAGAACATCCTCAGTATTTAGCAAAGTGCGGCGGAACGTATTCCTCAGAATGGTTCTTCAGTAAAATCCTGCACTGCCTTCGTGTAGATCCAAAGGTTTTCGACGCTGCTTATACATGGATTGAACATGCCGATTGGATACCTGCTGTGCTGACCGGTATGGATTCGCCGGACAAGCTCCTGAGGTGTCGTTGTGCCGCCGGCCACAAGGCGATGTTCAACGATGAATGGGATGGCTATCCGGACGCTGAATTTTTGGGTAAGCTCGATCCTAAGCTCGCTAAGCTTCGTGCGACGCTCAGCGAAAAAACTTATGCTTTAGATATGCCCGCTGGAAAACTCACTGAGCAATGGGCACGGAAGCTCAGCCTTCCCGTAGGTATACCCGTAGCAATGGGTGCGTTTGATGCTCATCTGGGTGCTGTCGGTGCAGGTATCAAAGAAGGCGTGCTCGTCAAAATCATCGGCACCAGCACATGCGACATGGTTGTATCACCGACCAGCCAGGACTTGCCTGATATTCCTGGCATTTGCGGAATCGTTGATGGATCAATACTGCCGGGTTATTTCGGCCTGGAAGCCGGTCAGTCCGCCGTAGGGGACATCTTCAACTGGTTTGTTAACTACATTCAGCCAGGTGGTGAGAAAACAGGCTCTCACGAAGCCCTTACCAAAAAGGCAGCGAAGCTCAAGCCGGGACAGTCAGGTCTGTTAGCCCTTGACTGGAATAATGGCAATCGCACAATTTTAGTTGACCAACGGCTTACCGGTCTTCTCTTAGGCCAGACACTCCATACAAGACCGGAAGAAATATACCGAGCGTTAATTGAGGCAACCGCTTTCGGTGCCCTTACCATTATCAACAGGTTTGAAGAATATGGTGTCGAAGTCTCAGAAGTGATAAATTGTGGCGGAATCGCTGAAAAGAATCCTCTACTTATGCAGATTTATGCTGATGTAAACGGCCGGGAAATGAAGATATCGAGGTCTGCCCAAACGTGTGCTCTGGGCTCGGCAATTGCCGGAGCTGTGGTCGCCGGAAAGTCCGCAGGCGGGTATGATAGCTATGCCGATGCTCAGGCAGCGATGTGCGGCGTAAAGGACAAGACGTTTAAGCCCATTCCGGAAAACGTTAAGATTTACAAGCAGCTCTATAAGCTATACAAACAACTCCATGATGGTTTCGGCGTTAAAGACCACACAGAAAATCTTTACAACGTGATGAAAGACCTGCTTGATATTAAAGAAAAAACGAACGTATAACAATGTATGAGCAACTAAAAGAACGAGTGTGCAAAGCCAATCTTGAGCTGGTCGAGCACAAACTAATCGTCTTTACCTGGGGCAATGTTAGTGAGATCGACCGCCAAGCCGGTGTTGTAGCCATTAAACCCAGCGGTGTGGGCTACGATGAGCTAACAGCGGATAAGATTGTTGTTTTGGACCTCAACGGTAATATCGTTGACGGTGAATTTAGGTCGTCATCTGATACAGCTACGCATCTTGAGCTATATCGCAACTTTGAAGGCATTGGTGGCGTTTGTCATACCCATTCGTGTTATGCGACAATGTGGGCCCAAGCCTGCAAAGAAATCCCCTGTTTAGGCACAACACATGCGGACCATTTCAACGGCCCGATTCCGGTCACGCGGATCATGACACCACAGGAAATAGAAAAAGATTATGAGCTTAACACGGGTAAGGTTATAGTAAGAAGGTTTGAGGGCATAGACCCTATGCAGATACCGGTTGTTCTTGTGGCTAACCATGGACCGTTCACCTGGGGTTGTGATGGGCATGATGCTGTCAGGAACGCCGTGGTATTAGAACATGTGGCAAAAATGGCTTTGGGAACGCTTCAAATCAATCCCCAGCAGGGTGATGTCCCGCAGCCGCTATTAGATAAGCACTATTTGCGGAAACATGGCAAGAACGCCTATTACGGTCAAAAATAGAGGAGAAATAAAATGTCAAAAATAAACTTCGGCGTAATCGTAGGTAATCGTGGATTCTTTCCAGACGTGCTGGCAAAGGAGGGACGCAAGAACATCCTTAATGTATTGAATAAGAACGGCTACGGCGCGGTTGCCTTACCCATGACCGAGACTAAGTATGGTGCAGTGGAGACCTTTGAGGATGCGAAGAAATGCGCCGCGTTATTTGCATCCAAGGCAGGGAAGATCGATGGTATCATTGTCACGTTACCCAATTTCGGTGATGAGAGAGGAGTTGCCGAAACGATAAAACGTGCTGGGCTCGATGTACCGATCCTACTTCACGCTGAACCCGATATACCTGGTAAAATGGACATCGCAAACAGACGTGACTCCTTCTGCGGCAAAATCAGCGCGTGTAACAATTTGAGACAGGCTGGGATGCCGTTTACATTGACTAACTCACATACGGTCAAAGTTATATCGGCTGAGTTCAAGGAAGAAATTGATCAATTTGCAGCCATTTGCCGGGTTGTCAGGGGCCTTGAGAACGTACGCTTCGGCGCCATTGGTTCAAGACCGGCTGCCTTCAATACGGTTCGCTATAGTGAGAAGATTCTGGAATTCGCGGGCATCGCTGTCGAGCCCATCGATTTGTATGAGATATTTGGCAGAGTTGACCGAGTTGGTGATAATGATCGAGGTGTAAAAAACAAACTAAATTCCATTAAGGGCTACACTGCTACGAAAGGCATTCCACAGGAAAGCCTTTTGAAGATGGCCAAG
>Ga0315545_1003002_pt1 | contig 14705 bp, 10 predicted proteins | sample SalMarSW160210MG_FD_203096 | JGI IMG/M metagenome (GOLD analysis project Ga0315545, IMG submission 203096) | Salt marsh sediment microbial communities from the Plum Island Ecosystem LTER, Massachusetts, United States - Salt Marsh Sediment SW1602-10 ... | reverse complement strand
CCCAGTTCAAGGAAATCCAACACCGAAACAAGTACACACAACCCTTATCTTAGTGCCATTCTATGGTGTCCCCCGATTCTGTCGCCGGAGCCGACGCCTGTGCGCTATCGCTCTTCACCGTTTTGCTGGTTCCTCAGATTCACAGATCGATGGTATGAGACATCGTCAGCGGTTGTCAGTTCGCGATCGGGCCCGCACGACCTGACGCGGATCTCCGCTTTCCGCTCCACCTCGCTGACCTTGATCACCAGAGGCGTGCCCCAGGCGTCAACGAAACGCCCCTGTCCGTCCTTGATCAACAGATCCCCATTAGCCTTAGTGTCGCGGATGAACTCGCGGAGGGCGTCCTCGAGAGGGTCTCCCTCATACTCCTCGTGCAATCGCCGTGCAAGCTCATGCGTAACGGCAACACACATCTCTTTCGTCCTCACAGTTTGCTCAAGTCGGCGCCACATCATCGATAAAGCGTACGCCACGCCGAGCAAGGCCAGCAGAACCAAAGCAACACCGAGAGCGCGAGTTCTTGCACGCATTTGCGCAGCTCCCTGAGGTTTTCCCGGGAAAGCATGGAATCAGCGGAAAACGGCCAGGCCAAGAGTGACGGCCCCAACCGCCATGGCGGCAGCGCGGCCCGCAGCCGAGCGCCAATGCAAGGCCGCCAGCAAGAACGGCCATGATCACGGGTTTCAGCTTCTTCATCACTCCTCCGGTGCCCGCATCACCTGCCATCCCGAGTGTCTCAGTGTTCGGATTCGGGGGACACCCAATCGTCAACGGGCGATGTCACGATTCTCTGCCCAGCGCACGGTGGATGCCTCGTGCTCGAGGGCAGGGATCCGAAGGCCTTCGGTCTTCATCTTCAACTGGGCCGCGCTGGCGAGCTGCTCGTCTCCACAGAGGAGGTAATCCCTCAGCATTGCCAGATCCCCCCATTGCTGAAGAGCGCTGATCAGATACGGCTTCTGAGGTTTTGTCAATAGGTGTGTAAATGGGTCTTAGGCGGCGGCCTCCTCGGGGTGGTGTTGTAGGCGTAGTCCGTCTTTGAACTCGGCGCCCAGCGCAACCTCGCGCAGCAGCTCGGGGGCGTTGAGGCGCCGGAACCTTGTCTCGGCCACCTGGAGCATCTTGAAGATCACGGCGGTGGCGTTCTCGACCTTCTTGAACCGTTTGGCCGCGTCGGTGCGAAGCCGCAGCGCGCCGAACGGCGACTCGACCACGTTGGTGGTCCTCAGATGCGTCCAGTGCTCGCGCGGGAAGCGGTAGAAGGCCACCATGCGCTGCCAGTCACGCTCGACCAGCGCGGCGGCCTCGTCGAGACCGTGACTGCGGCACCACGCCTGGAAGCGCTCGCGCAGGCGCAGCGCCTCGCGCTCGCTGTCGGCGTACGGGATCTGTTTGAGCTGGAGCCTTGCCTGCGCCTGGCGCTTCTTGGGCACCTTGTCGAGCACGTTGAGGATCCGGTGGTTCCAACAGCGCTGTTCGGCCGCCTCGGGATAGACGTTGCGCAGCCCGGCCCAGATGCCCAAGTGGCCGTCGCCCTCGACGAGCTTGGGGCACCCGAGCCCGCGGCGCTTCAGATCGCGCAGCACGGCCGACCAGGCGGCTTCCGACTCACGATGGCCGGCCACGAGCGCCACGAGCCGTTTGCGCCCGTCGGCGCACCCGGCGATCGCCACCAGCAAGGCCGCCTTGTCTTTGTCCACGCCGGCCTTGACGTAGACGCCGTCGACCCACAGGTAGACGGGCTCGAGCTCGTCGAGCCGCTCGGCGCGCCAGGCCTCGTACTCGCCCTGCCATTTGGTCTTGAGTCGCGCGATCGTGCTGGGCGAGAGCGCGGCCCCATCACCCAACAGCCCGCGCAGTGCCAGGTCGAAGTCGCCCAGCGCCAGCCCGTGCAGGTACAGCTCGGGCAGCAGCTCGCGCACCGTGTCGGTCCGTTTGGCAAACAACGGCACCAGCCGGCTCTCGAAGCGCTCGTCGAGATCACGCACCCGCGGGCGGCGCACCTCGATGGTGCCGCAGCTCAGGGTGAGCCGCCTCGGCTTGCCGTAGCCGTTGCGATAGCCCACCGGCGCATCAACCGCGGCCCGGCGCTCGTGCTTGTCTCGTGCCAGCAACTCGGTCACCTCGTCCTCGAGCAGGCCCTGGATGAAGCGCTGCACGTGCCCGCGCACCCACGCCTCCAGATCGGCCCAACCACAACTTGACTTGTCGATCCCGTTCGTGCTCTTGTCGTCCATGGCGGTGTCCTCCTTCCTTCGGCCCGATGGCCGGGGTTTTGGTCAACCCGGAAGGCTCTCACCGCCTTTTGCCTATTTCCACACCTTTTGAAGGTACCTCACCCCCGAGCTGTGGAGCCCCTGATCCAAACGCTTGGGGACAACGAGCCAGAGGTTCGGAGAAGCGCGGCGAGTGCTCTCGGCACGATCGGAGACCGTCGGGCTGTCGAGCCGCTGATCAACGCCCTCGCGGACTCCTGGTCTAAGGTGCAGACAAGCGCTGCCGAAGCCCTCGGCGAGATCAACGACACCCAGGCTGTCGAGCCGCTCATGGCACTGCTGGTCAAGAGCAATGAGGAATACGCGGCAGAAGCCGCAAAGGGACGGCCAAGATTCCTGCGATGGAATGACAATCCGCTCCTGTTCAACAGGGAGTTGCAGCGGCTCAAGGCGATCATCAAGGCGCTTGGTCTTCTGGGCGATGCTCGCGCGGTGCGACCCATCTTCGACACGATCCAGTATGCCGACTGCGAGACGGAGGTACTGGAAGCACTCGGGCAGCTTGACATCGAGCAGGAGCTCGACCTGCTGCTGGCGGGTCTCAACGACGGCGAACAGCGCACACGCGAATGCGCCGCCCGAGTTCTTGCGGGCACAGATGACCCGAAGGCGATCGATGCCCTCACGGCCGCGCTCGATGACAGAATGCTCCGAGGGCGAGCGAGCGACTCGCTGAGAGAGATCGGGCAGCCGGCGGTTGAGTCTCTGGTCCGCGTACTCAAAGAGGGATCGATTGAGGCCCGTCGAGAGGCCGCGAGCATTCTCGGTCGAGCCGGAAGCTCGGAAGCGATTCCCGCGCTGATCTCCGCCCTGCGGGAGGACGACAAGGAACTGCAGAACCGGGCAGTGCGTTCCCTCCACATCATCACTAGAGACAAGTACGGTCCCAAGCCGAAGCTCGGTCGCGACGCCGACAAGTGGCAGGCCTGGTGGGACAAGCAACAGGAGTCCCAGCGCCAAGAGGACGAACCGGACTCAGTCGAGTAACGCTCGACACGACGTTCGCTTGGCTTGTCGAGCACAGTTTCCTCTTGAATCCGGGGGCGTGAGCACGTATACGGAGCGCCTACCGGGGAGAGCGTTTCCCCTCTCGCAGAGACGCCGTGCGTGCTTCGCACGCGAGCTCGCAGAGTTGGACCGTTCTCCGCGAGCTCTGCGCCTCTGCGAGAGATCCATCATCTGGTTTCACCACGGAGACCTGCAGATGACCAACGGGAGCGATAACAAGAAACGCCTCATGCCGGAGGAGACGAACCGGCTGCTGCTGCACAAGGTCGATGAGCCGCCGATCGCGCACGCCTACCACCACTTCGACCACGAGACGAACACGCTCGTCTACACCTACAACGGCCGCAAGGTGATCTCGATCCAGATCCCCGAAAAAGGCGGCCGGGTGAGCTTCCGCCACGGCTCGGACGGCACGCTCCAGAGCTGGCCGCTGCTCCAGCAGATCTACGTGATCCTCGAGAAGCCGGCCATCTGCCGCGTCACGTTCCAGATGAGCGCCGAGACGATCAACTGCCGCCCCAACCGCGCACGCTCCGAGCAGGCGATCGTCGGCCAGGTCGGCCGCCCGTGTCTGCCAGGCGTCAACGGCCTCTACGACGTCGAGCAGGATCTGCTGATCGGCTGGCACGGCTGCGACTGGCGCTGGACGTCCGACCGGCTCACGCCCGACGCCGACGGCAACCTCATCGCCGAGCTCGATGCCGATCTCGGCCCGAGCGTCTGGGTCGTTGAGGTCAAGCCGCAGTACTACCGCACGCACCTCAACTACCAGTACCACAAGCCGTGGGAGCGCCGGCCGAACCTCAAGCCGATCGTCGGCTGGTGCACGTGGGAAGCGTACCGCCGCAACGTGACCGAGCAGGACGTGCTCGAGGCAACCGAGCTCTTCGCCGAGCACCTTCGGCCCTACGGCATGGAATACATCCAGATCGACGACGGGTTCGAGAAGCTCCCGCTGCCCGTCAACCCGAAGGGCACACTCGTCGAGGCCTGGCTCGAAACCAAGGACGAGTTCCCGTCCGGCCACGAGGGTGTCATCAAGAAGATCAAGGCGCACGGGATGAAGGCCGGCATCTGGACCACCGCCTCGATCTACAACGACGAATTCGCCAACGAGCAGCCCGACGTGCTCATCCGCGACCGCGACGGCACGCCGCTGCTGGGCGACTGGGTCAAGTACATCCTCGACTGCCGGCCCGAGACGATCGACAAACATGTACGGCCATACTTCGTCGGCCTCAAGAAGGCCGGCTACGAGTACTTCAAGATCGACGGCATCCGGCACCTGATCTTCGACGGCCTGCACGAGGCCGTCCTCCTCGGCCTGATGAGCAACGACGAGGCCGAGAAGCGCTTCCGGGCCTTCCTCCAAGCCGGCCGCGACGGCATCGGCCCGGACACGTACTGGCTCTCGTCGTGGGGCATCCTGATGCAGATGGTCGGCCTGTGCGACGCGTGCCGCATCTCGCAGGACGCGATGCCGAACTGGTCGGGCATGCAGATGCAGCTCGTCGAGTCGGCGCGCTGGTTCTTCACCCAACGGATCCTGTTCCTCAACGACCCCGACCACGTCTGCGTCCGCGCGCCGTTCGAGTGGTCGCGCAGCGTGCTCTCGATGGTCTCGCTCACGGGCGGCCTGTTCATGCTCAGCGACTCGTTAGGCGAATACGACGAGAAGCGCCTCGAGCTCATCAAGAAGTGCATTCCGCCCCTTACAACCGTCACCGCCGAGACGGGGCCGCTCCAGACCGACTACGCTGCGTTCACCTGGACCAAGCTCCACAGCTTCCAGGTGCTCGACGAAAAGCCGTTCAACGCCGAGCACATGTCCGATGAGGACGCACGCAACATCGCCGGCCGCTGGCCGACGGTCAACGACCACCACCCGTTCTCGTCGCTCTGGTCGATCCACCTCGACTTGCCGACCGGCCGCTGGACGATCATGGCCCGGTTCGCCACGCTGCCGCTCGAGGCGTCAACGGTCGATCTCGAAGCCCTCGCGCTCGACCGGGAGACCGACTACCTCGCCTTCGACTTCTGGAAGCAGCGGTACATGGGCCTCGTCCGTGCCCGGCTCGACGTGCCGAAGCTCGAACTCGGCCACTGCCAGATCGTCGCTCTGCGCGAGGCGCTCGACCGGCCGCAGTTCCTCGCCTCGTCGCGCCACGTCAGCATGGACGCCATCAGCCTCAAATCGCAGGACTGGGCCGACAGCACGCTCACACTCGGCATCGAGGGCGTCTGCGGCACAACCGAGACCTACTGGATCCACGTCCCGAAGGGGTACACGCTCGCCGAGGTTGGCGGCGACGGCCTGGAGGCGAGGGCTGGCCAGGAGGTCACTGATCAAGCCGAAGGCAAGGCGACCGCGCTCGAAGTGACGTTTCCCCATGCGCCTCAGGATATTACGAAGGCAACCCTCAGGCTCCGGTTCAAGCGGTAGCCCCCCCGCCAGACGAGCCCGATTCGGCGCGGGTTGGACAAAATTGGCCGCATTTAGGGCTTGCAATCGGCGCTCAGGTCCATTAGTAGGGGACCGATCTATTGAGGGGTTGCGGCGCTGACCTGGTCGCCGCAGCCCCTTTCGGGCCATGCGGCCCGGCAAGATCATCGCGCAAGACAGAACGCGCGCCGCAGAAACCGCGATTCCCGACGGGAATCGCGCAGGTTCTGCCGACCCGCACTGCGACTCTGATAAGGCGCGCTGCAGAACCGAAGGTTCTGCTAACCCGCAGTGCGGGACGGAAACTTCTATGGCGCGCTGCAGAACCGAAGGTTCTGCTAACGCGCTTGTTCGGCTCCATCGGAGCCGAACAAGCGCACGGCCAGCGTAGCTCAGTTGGTAGAGCCCGGCATTCGTAATGCCGTTGTCGTCGGTTCGAGTCCGACCGCTGGCTCTTTCCCCTACCCCCCGTTGCCGATCCGCTCTCCACGTGGCACCGTGGCCGACGCCCGAGCAAGGCGAAGCCTTGCCGTCGTTGGTTCGAGTCCGGCCGCTGGCTTGTCCGAGTCGAACGGCGTGCCCGCGCTTGAGCACCGTCCTCGTCAGGTCAGTTCGAGGAGCCTTCCCGAACCCGCTTCCATTCGAGAACGTCGTTCGCGTCGTAGATGACTCGGGCGTCCCGGCTCAACAGCCTGCGCCAGAAGGGGAATTCGGTGTACGGATGGTCGTCGGTGATGACCGGAACGCCCTGAACGTACTCGGCAAGCTCGGACTCGTTCAGCGTCAGGAGCCCTGCGAGTGCATCTGCAGACGCAACCGCGTCGTTCCACTCGAGGAGGTCCGCACGAACGCGCTCGGTGTTGAACGCGTCGCGGAAACGATCCATCGGGATGCGGAGAGGTTGGTCCGTGCCGATGAGGTAGAACCCCGTGTACTTCGTCCCGCGCCACATCGTGGCATGCGGGAAGACGTCCTGGAACGTGCTCATGATCATGCGCACTTCCGTCAGGGGGGCCGGCGGCACCCACACGCAGAGCACACCGCCGGCGTTCAGACGCTCCCTGCAAAGAGAGATGAACTCCCGCGAGTAGAGGTTCACTGTGCCCGCGCTGTCAATCGGCGGCGGGGGATCGACCGTGATGACATCGTACTTCTTGTCGCGCATCAGCAGGAAGTTGCGCCCGTCGTCAACGTAATGGTGCACCCTCGGGTTCTTGAGGATCTCGGGCCCGTCGGAATGGTAGAAGCCGAACGCACCGTACGTCGCCGGCACCAGCTCGACCGTGTCGACGGCAACGCCCTCATGCGCCACGGCCGACCTGAGCGTTGTCCCCATGCCGAAGCAGACGACAAGCACGTCCTTGGGATCGTCGCACAGCAAGATGGGCAGGTGGGCCATCAGCTTGGCCTCGGTAACGAGGACGGTCATGCCCTGGCCATTGAGCCACAGCCTCTTCTTCAGGACATAGGTCTTCGACCCGAACGCGGTGATCGTCGCCGCCGCATTCTCGCGATGAAGGTAGATCACGCCGTCATCCCGCATGTCTTCGCGCACCCGGTTCTTGATGATCTGGAAGAAGGGGTCCCTGACCGTCGCGTAACCGAGAATCGTTATACCGAGTCCACCAACGATGAGCATCGGGGCCAGCGCCCGCCGCAATCTGCGCGGATCGGTCAGCACCAGCACCAGGCCCAAAAGCACGTTGACCCCCGCCAGGGCCAGGACCGTCGCTGCGGTGCCGAGGAACGGAATAAGAACAAAGCCGCAGACCAATGAGCCCACGATGCAGCCGACGGTGTTGAACGCGTAAAGCCGCCCGATCGACTCCCCCACGCGCCCCTCGCTCTTCGTGAAGCATCGAGAAACCGTGGGGAAAAGGATCCCGAGACACAGCGTGATCGGGAGCACAACGACAACAGCAGCCAGAAGCGATCCCGACAGACCGAACATGAGGTGGAAAGTCTCCGAGTCCATCGGAGCAAGCAGAGCCAGGCCCACCACTGCAAGAACGGCGATCAGGATCTCGAGCGCGGCGAACAGGAAGATCGGGTCCTTCAGCCGGTCCACGAACCTCCTGCCCCACAGGCTGCCCAGGGCAACACCCGTCAGGTACACGGCCAACATGACGCTGAACGCGTAGATCGAGGTGTGAAGGAAAAGCCGCAGAACGCGCATCCAGACCACTTCGTAGGCAAGCGCGACGAACCCGCTGACGGCGAACGCGGCAATGGCCACCTGCCTCACTCGGCTGGAATACGGCGAGATCTCTCTCGTGGGGGCGGGCTCCGGTGTTCGCGCCTGACGTTCGACGGCGAACGCAGCAGCAGCCGGCGCCGTCTTCGAGTCGAGGTAGAACGCAACGGCCGCCGCGCAGACGTTGCCGCCGACGGCGATGAGTATCGTGTTGAGCTCCCCAAGCTGGCCGATGAAGACGAATCCGGCCCCGAGAACGCCAAGGACCGCCCCGAGTGTGTTCACGCCGTACAGAGAGCCCACACGGTGGGCGAACCGCGACCTCTCACGGGCCAGGAAACCGCTCAGTACCGGCAGCGTCCCACCCATCAGGCTGGCGGGGACGACGAGACAGATGAAAACAAGGCAGGCCCTGGCCACAGAGAGCGCGGCCTGGTTTGTCAGAGAGTATACCAGGCGATAGACCGGCACGAGCGAGTTGAACACGAACGGTATCGCCAGCGCCGTCAGCCCGACGCCGAGCTCGAGAAGCCCATACACGCGCAGAAGACGCCGTGCGCGGTCCGCGTACCGGCCCAGAAGGTAACTGCCCAACGCCAACCCCGCCATGAAAGCCCCGAGCACGGTCGAAGTGGCGTACACGGTGCAGCCCAGAACCCGGATAAGAATGCGCAGCCAGACTGTCTCATAAATCAGGGCAGACATCCCCGAAACGAAGAAGACGAAGAAGAGCAGTCGTGTTCGGCCGCGAGGCATTGCCATACCTGTTTCCCTCTGATCCCCCGTGAGCAAACCCGCGTCTCCCGCGAACGCTTGCGTCTGCCCACCTGCAAAGTCAAGCTCGTTCGCTTCCGGCCTCCGCATGTGCTCTCGGCCACCGCCCGGCTGTCGCCGGCAGTCCCTCCCTCAGCACCCTCTCGAATCGCGTCGATCAGCCATTCTGAGATGCCCTTCTCAATCGGCTCGCTCACTAGGCGGCGCGGGGACCGGGACCATTCGCCGATCGCTGTCCGCGCGCAGACCTGTTGCACCGAGTGGCCCGGTCACAATCAGGAAGCGGGTGCACCCGCCGATCCTGAACGTAAGTAGCGTTACCACAGGAGGCTTAGCACGTCAAGCCGGTTGTCCGCACCCCGCCCGGAAACCATGATTATCGTACACACCACGGCGGGGGATCAGTTGCTCGCCGGCCTTGCCGGTCACAGGGCACCTCGCCGGGTCGTTCTCATCAAGGCCTTGGCATGGAATCTGCGCCAGGCCGCGTCGAGGTTTTCTCCGCTTGTCGGAGGGCGGCTTGGCGACTCGACACCGGGCTCGCGCTCGTGAGCCGAGTACTACACGTCCCCTCTTGCGCTCGCGGACACAAGAGGTTTCTTGGGGCGATGCGTGCCTCGCCAATCACCAGATCGGCCGGCTCGGGCGGCCCCGCCCGCCGGTCGAAGCACACGTTCGCTGTAGACGGTGTGGCGAAAGCCGACGGATGCGCCACGGACCGCCACATGCGGGCCTGCGTGAACGAACACACCGCGGCCGCCAAGCGACCGGCAAGAGCATCATGTCCCCCGGGAGGCCACAGGCGCTGCGACCGCGCGACCGAGCCGCACCGGGCCCGAGTCTCAGGTCTTACGCACAACATGCCGCGGGAATCGCGCACGCCAGTAAGAACGGCCGTACGAGTGAACCCGTGGGGACGCGGCAATGGGCCGAGAGGCGGGCCCACGTGCGCCTCGGAGAACGTCGACCGAGCGAGAGGACCGACAGACTCATGACGGACATCACCGAAGACAGGCAAGCCGACGAATCGCTACGCGAGAGTCAGGACCTGTTGCGCCGGGTGATCGACGCCGACCCAAGCAGCATCTTCGTCAAGGACAAGGATGGCCGCTACGTCTTGGTCAACAGCGCCCAAGCCAAGCTGTACGACACGACGCCTGACGGAATGGTCGGCAAGACCGATGCTGACTTCGCGCAGAGGGGTGCTCTGGCGCCCCAAGAGGCCGAGAGCTTCCTTGCCAACGACAAGGATGTGCTCGAGAGCAAACGCGCGAAGCTTATTCCCGAGGAGACGTTCACGCTCCCCGACGGCACAACCAGATGGTTTCAGACCACCAAACTCCCGCTCACGCTGGGAAGCGGCCAGGAGTGCGTCCTCGGCGTCGCCGCCGACATCACCGCGCGCAAACAGGCCGAGCAAGAGGTGCGCGACGCCAAGGAGGAAGCCGAGCAAGCCCTGGCACAGCTTGAGAGGACACAGTCATCGGCTGACAAGAACGCCGGCGAGCTGGCCGAAGCGCTCTTCCAGGTCGAAATCCAGCGCAAGCAGGCCGAGGAGTCGAAGCACACGGCCGAGGAAGCCAGCCGGCTGATGAACAACATCCTCTCGTCGGTCGGCTCGATCGTGATCGCCGTTGACGAGGACGGACGTGTCACGCAGTGGAACGCGGCGGCCGAGGAGACGCTCGGCATCGCGGCAGCCAAGGTGGTCGGCAAGCCCCTCAACGAGTGCGACATCCCATGGGACAGCACCGAACCGACCGAGATGATGGTCGCGTGCCGCAACTCGGACGGCTCGGTGCGGCTCGACGAGATCCGCTTCACGCGCCGCGATGGGAGAACGGGCCTGCTGAGCCTCGGTATCAGCCCGATGACCGACGAGAACGGTCAGCACACCGGATCTGTTCTCTTCGCCGACGACGTGACCGAGCGCCGGGCCATCGAGGAGGAGCTGCGCCAGGCCCAGAAGCTCGAGTCGGTCGGCGCGCTCGCGGCCGGCATCGCGCACGAGATCAACACGCCGATCCAGTTCGTCGGCGATAACACGCGCTTCCTGTCCGACTCGTTCGAGCAATTGCGCGAAGTCCTCAATGCATACGACCAGCTCAAGCACACGGCCCAGGAGCATGGCATCGCCGGCGAGCTGCTCGGTCGCGTCACCAAGGCCGAGGAGGACGCCGACCTCGAATACCTGGCCGAGGAGATCCCGAAGGCCATCGACCAGACGCTCGACGGGGTTGCCCGCGTCGCCAAGATCGTCCGAGCAATGAAGGACTTCTCGCACCCGGACCAGGGCGAGAAGGTGCCCGCCGACCTGAACCACGCCCTCGACGACACGCTCACCGTGGCGCGCAACGAGCTCAAGTACGTCGCCGACGTCGTCACCGACTTCGAGCCTGCGCTCCCGCCCGTGCCCTGCTACCTGAGCGACCTGAACCAGGTGTTCCTGAACCTGCTCGTCAACGCCGCGCACGCGATCGCCGACGTGGTGGCCGACGGCTCGCACGGCAAGGGCACGATCACAGTGTCGACCCGCCTTGAAGACGACGAGGCGGTGATTCGGATCGCCGACACAGGCACGGGGATCCCCAAAGAAGTACGCGACCGCGTCTTCGACCAGTTCTTCACCACGAAGCCGGTGGGCCGCGGCACGGGGCAAGGGCTGTCGATGGCTCACAATGTCGTCGTCGACACGCACGGCGGCTCGCTCACGTTCGAAACCGAGGTGGGCAGGGGGACTACGTTCATCATCCGGCTGCCGATCTGACGGCGAGGAGCGAACGATGCAACGCAAAATCCTGTTCGTCGACGACGAGCCGAACGTGCTCGAGGGCCTCGAGCGGCTGCTGCGCGACTACTCGAGCGTCTGGAACATGGCGTTCGTCAGCAGCGCGCAAGGGGCCATGGACCTGCTCACGCGCGAGCAGTACGAGGTCGTCGTGCTCGACATCAAGATGCCCGGCATGAGCGGGCTTGACCTCCTGGCCGAGATCAAAGGCACGCCGGAGACGCGCGACGTCGAGGTTATCATGCTCACCGGGCTCAAGGACTTCGACCTGAAGCGCCAGGCCCTCGACCTGGGAGCGGCCGACCTGCTCACCAAGCCGGTGCTTCGCGAAGAGCTCGTCGCCCGCCTCAACAGCGCGCTGCGGGTCCGGTCGTACCGCGACGAGCTGAAGGCACAGAACGCGCTGCTCGAACAGCAGCTGCTGCAAGCGCAGCGGGTGGAGCTCGTCGGCGCGCTCGCGATCGGCGTCGCGCATGACCTGAGGAACATGCTCACCGCGATGCTCGGCCACAGCGAGCTGACCGAGCACATCCTGCCCGAGAACACCGGCGCGCGTACGCACATCCAGCAGATCCACGCCGCCGGTGAGCGTGCCAGGAAGCTGGTGCAGCACATCGTCAAGTTCACTACCGGCGGCGAGACCAGCCCCGACCGCTGCGAGCTCGGCGCCGTGGTCACCGAGTGCCTCGAGCTGCTCCGCCCGAGCCTCGACAACACAATCGACGTCGAGTGGACCGAGCCGGAAACCGATCACGTCGTGATGGCCGACCCGACACAGATGTACCAGGTCGTGATGAACCTGTGCCTGAACGCGGCGCAGGCGATGAAACACGGCGGCACGCTGACGCTTGCGCTCTCGAGCGGCGAGCTCGCCGGTGACTCGACGGCGGCAGAGAGCCAAGGGCCGCCCGGCCCGTCCCTCAGACTCGACGTGGCGGACACCGGCATCGGCATGGACGAGCCGACGCGCGAGAGGATCTTCGAGCCCCTGTTCAGCACCCAGCAGGCAGACGGCGGCAGCGGGCTCGGCCTGAGCGTCGTCGATCAGATCGTAACGAACCACGGCGGACGGATCACGGTCGAGAGCAGCCTCGGCGAGGGCAGCACGTTCTCGGTCTACCTGCCCACCGCTCACGACGAGACCGCGGCGGCACCCACCCCAGCGGAGGCCAGCGATGAACGAAACGAAAAAACGAGTCCTGTTCGTTGACGACGAGCCGAAGGTCCTCGACGGCCTGCGGCGCATGCTGCGCAAGCTGCGCGACGAATGGGATATGGCGTTCGCCCTGAGCGGGCGCGAGGCGCTCGAGGCGATGGCGCATCAGCCTTTCGATGTCGTCGTCTCCGATATGCGGATGCCCGAGATGGACGGGGCAGCGCTGCTCAGCACGGTGAAGGAGCGCTACCCGGGCACTGTCCGCCTCATCCTGTCGGGGCATTCGGACAAGGAGATGATCCTGCGCTCGGTGGGTCCAACGCACCAGTTCCTGGCCAAGCCGTGCGACGCCGACACGCTCAAAGACACCGTCATTCGCGCCTACGCACTGCGCGATCTGCTCAGCAGCGACGATCTCGAGGCGATCGTCGCCGGCATCGACGCGCTGCCGAGCCTGCCCGCGCTCTACAGCAAGCTGATCCAGGCCCTCCAGTCGCCCGAGTCATCGGTGCAGGAGGTGGCCGAGATCATCAGCAGCGACGTCGGCATGACGGCCAAGGTCCTGCAACTGGTCAACTCCGCCTTCTTCGGCCTCCGCCGCCACATCGAAAGCCTCGCCCAGGCGATCAGCTACCTCGGGCTCGACACGATCCAGGCCATCGTGCTCACCGCCGGCGCGTTCTCCGAACTCGGCGACAACCCCGAGGCCCTCCAGATGGCCGAGGCGCTCTACCCCCACAGTGTCAAGGTCGGCGCCTTGGCGGGCGCGATCGCCAAGTCGGTCGCTGAGGACAAGAAACTCATCGACGACTCGGTCATGGCCGGCATGCTCCACGACGTCGGAAAACTCGTGTTCGTGGCCAAGCTGCCCAACGTGTGGCGGGAAGCTAACAAGATGGCCCGCGACGAAAGCATACCGATCCACGAAGCCGAACGAGCCGTCAGCGGCGTGACTCACGCCGAGCTCGGCGGCTACCTGCTCGGCCTCTGGGGCCTGCCGAACCCGATCGTCGAGGCCGTCGTCTTCCACCACAGGCCGCGTACATGCCTCAGCCAGGTCTTCTCGGTCCTGACCGCCGTCCACGTGGCCAACGAGCTCGTGATCGGAACCGAGACCGCTCCCGACGACCCAACGGCACGTCAGCTCGACACAGACTACCTCCAGGAGCTCGGACTCGCCGACCGGGTACCTGAGTGGCGGGAGCTGGCCAACGAGTCTGCAGAACGGGAGACGGCCGATGCCGGACAAGACGCCTGAGGCGCCCGCAGGCAAGAAGCCCGAGCGAATCCTGCTCGTCGACGACGAGACCAGCGTTGTCGCCGGCATCATGCGGCAGTTCCGCAAGGAGTTCAACCTCGTGCCCGCTGGCGGCGGCGAGGAGGGCCTTGGCCTCATCGAGACCGAAGGACCGTTCGCCGTCGTCGTGTCCGACTTCCGCATGCCAAACATGGACGGGATCCAGTTCCTGGCCAAGGTGTGCGAGCGGAGCCCCGACAGCGTCCGCGTGATGCTCACCGGCCAAGCCGACTTCGGCACCTCGATCAGCGCCGTCAACGAGGGTCGCATCTTCCGGTTTCTGACCAAGCCGTGCCCGCCTGACGTGCTCTCGAAAACGCTGCACGCGGCCATCGACCAGTACCGGCTCATCACGGCCGAGCGCGACCTGCTCCAGCGCACGCTGCGCGGCAGCATCAAGCTGCTCACCGACATCCTGGCGCTCGCCAGCCCAGCGGCATTCGGCCGGGCGATGCGCGCCCGCGAGCGGGCGCGTCGCGTCGCCTCGCACCTCGAGGTGCCGGACCCCTGGATCGTCGAGCTCGCCGCGATGCTCTCGCACATCGGCTGCGTCACCATGCCGCCCGAGACGGTCGACAAGATGTACCAGGGCAAGCAACTCAGCCCGGCCGAAACGCAGATGGTCGAGCGTTACCCGCAGGTGGGCCACGACCTGCTCGCCAACATCCCCCGTCTCGAAACCGTCGCCAAGATCGTCGTCTACCAGCAGAAGCGCTACAACGGCCTCGGCCCGCCCAACGACGGCGTCGGCGGCGACGAGATCCCG
>Ga0315545_1003001_pt1 | contig 14706 bp, 10 predicted proteins | sample SalMarSW160210MG_FD_203096 | JGI IMG/M metagenome (GOLD analysis project Ga0315545, IMG submission 203096) | Salt marsh sediment microbial communities from the Plum Island Ecosystem LTER, Massachusetts, United States - Salt Marsh Sediment SW1602-10 ... | reverse complement strand
GTCAAAGATGTAGTGGACACGAACTACTGCCACGTTTTCGCAACTTGCGTCAAAGGTATGATCGTGAGTTTTTCCGCTATTGATAATCTCATAAAAGGTGCATCCGGCCAGGCGATTCAGAACATGAATATCATCTTCGGCCTGAATGAGACTATTGGCCTTGAATAGACAGCCCTTATCTCTGAGGATTAGAAGGATAAACCAGCTTGGTAAAAAAATCCCGAAAAAGAAGGCAGGCTGCTTTTTCCGATGGTGTCCTTGCCAGAAGATACAAAGAACTTATTGCCGTCAGCAATTTGATCATTAAATGAAAAAGGGCTGGTCTTGAATGACCAGCCCTTAACATTGATACGTCAGGCTTTTGTTATTTACGTTCAAGCTCTGCCTTAAGTGATTCTATGAATTCCAGCCATCTTTTCTTGCCTATGACTTTTCGTACCTCTGGGTCGAGCCAGACTTTCGCAATCCATTCGAATATCCTTTCGATATCAACTTCACCGCCTTTGGCCTGCTGGCCTCGTCCGCAGTCAAGGCAATCAGGATCAGGTAGATTTGCCTGGTTCCAGTTGGCGACTAAAATATCCAAATCATTAGTCGAAACGCGATACTTTTTCTTGCCCTGGGTGTCATGGGCAAAATCGGCACAAATCAGAGGTACACCGTTGTGTGTCACACCTTCGATCTCGGCAAAAGGCTTATTCCACGCTGCGATAAGGATATCAAGGTCATATGTTGATACCCAGTACTTCTTCTTGCCCTGCGAAGCACCATCGGCATCGCCGTTGCACTGTCTTGGATTACACCAGCAAGTCGGCTTACCAACAATGACCCATTCGACATAATCGGGATGGCAAACTGGAAAACACTCTTGCGGTAATATCTCCACCGCCGCGCATGCCTCTTTAACGTTGTTGCGTTCGGTCGGCGTCAGCCCAAGCCTATCGGCTGCCAGTATTAACACGTTACCCAGATCATAGTAATCCGAGCTATCCGTAAGCAGATTCGTCTGACATTTGTAAAACAAATCAGCCGTTTTCGAAATCCCCATCCCAGAGATTGTATATCCGTTGAAATCACCGCCATCAGTCAACAGGTAGCACAACTTATTACCCACACCCAAATTGTGATGCACACCGTAATGGTCCTGGGAGCCATAGTACCAGCCTGGACCATACAATCGATCAGGCTGAGGAATATCCCCAAAGTTGGTACCGTACCAGCTGCTAGTCTTACATAATGTCGGATCATCCATTCGACGCCATGGCCACGGGTCGCTTGCCCAGTCCTCAAAGAGATACCACTTAACCGCACTCGAGTCGTTACCGGCTCCGTTTGTCTGGTCAATCCACTCGCCCCACATGTCTGACAATGACTCTGTTATAGCACCGGACTCGTTCGAATATATTAACTCGGATTCTCGCTCCGTCACGCCATGGGTGAACTCGTGGCCCACGGTATCATCCGGTTACCTCGTCTTGAGCTATACGCATAAACGACCCATACCACCACGCACCAGAGACTCCATACCGTACTTCGGCAATTAAATTTGCACCAGCATTGTCGTAGCCATCACGACCATGATGATTGTAATAGAAATCGTATGTGTCGCCTAAATAATCATAGGTATCATCGACATCCGCTATGCCATATGGGTTCTGACCTTCCCAACGGACCAAAATTGGACTGTAAGTGCGACCTTCATAGTCATATATCATGCGATACTTGGCATCATAGATTAACGAATAGTGAAATGTGATGTCGCCAATATGCGCATCAACCAGCACCAAATCTTTAATTATAGGGTCTCCTACATTGCCAACTTCAATTCGCCACACCAATTGCATAGTTCCGGTGTTTCCAACTACCGAAGAGCAAAAGACCATAAGCGTGGCCAGGCTGGCTTCAAATTCAAGTTGTGGATGTTGAGTAGTCAGAAATTCGATGGCCTTCTCTTGAGCCGTAGAAGAATCAATACTCGGATTGAGTGAAACCTTCCCCGTATCAAGCTCTGTGGTATCACGCATAATATCGCTTATCACGGCTCCTATATTGCCAGTTTCGTCTACCTCCACAATCATCTGGGCACCGAAAACCTCAAGGTCAGCGTATGTCTGCTGGTAGCGCACGTAGCTTCGAGAGTTGCTTGTTTTAACCCGAATCGTATCGAAGCTTATATCAGCACTTTCATTGACAAAAAGATTACGCCATTGCTCCAAAAATGTGTAGGCTGCTTCTTCTGGTGTGCGATGCCTTGACGGCTCGACAGCAAAGTGCGTTGAAGGCGGCGCCATAATGAAACGCAAATATCCTTCTTGTGTCGTGAAAATCCGTGGTGGTTCCGCCGGTACGCCCTCAATTGAGTTTAACAAATCGAGAAGTTCTACTGCCCTTACTTCCGGTATACCTTTGGGTGGCTCTTGACCAAAGCCAATACTGGAAAAGCTGATTATAAGAATAATCAGTGACCCGGTGATAATCCTTTTCTTCAATAACATTTTAATTCCTCCTTAAATCAAAATTCCTCTGGTTATTACTACTACTATCTACATTGTTAGAACAGATATTCCAATAAAAGTACAACCAAGCTAAACAATGAAAGCATTACGGACTATCGGGAACCGCAACAGCGACTGCGTTTAAATCGTACCAACAGCCATCATATACAGCATCGCTAAACGTACCGGTTATGAGAGCAGAATTGTTTTGAAGAACGACCCTCAGGTTTACATCAGCACCCGGAAAAGTGGGAATATTCTTGTAAAAAACAAAGCTTAGCGATGTATCGTTTACATTAGTGCTAATTAGTTCGGTCATATGAAAGAGCACATCGAGACTCTCCGTGGATATCTCTTTGGCAGGAGGATAGTCATCGACAAACCGAATCTCCTTACTTAGAATCGCATCCACCTCCTCAAAATGCGCTTTGCATTCATCAAAATTAACAGTCAAGAGAAACGTTCCCTGAATAGAGTACGTGCTAATGCCACCTCTGCCGCAATACGCGATGATTGAACTTTTGTCCGCAAGAAACTCGTATGTGGTTGTGACTAGCCCGCGTGGACTATTATTCTCCAGCCAATGCGAGGCAAGAATCGCTAAGTCGAGCAGATCAACCCGGCAGTCCTGGTTCAGATCACCTACGGGATACGGATGATTCGGGTCACCGCAGAAAGCCCCTGGTATCGCAGAAATTACGTGGCCTTCAATACCAAATGACTTCCCAAGGGAAGGACCAGTAATTAGTAAATGATTAAACTGCCATTCATCTAAAACAGGTGTTGTTGGTAAAGCGTCTGTTGAAAGGGCACTGCCCATCGGGTCATAAAGGTACCAGAAAATGTAATCAACCAAGACACCACTAGGAAGAGGAATATTGCTATAACTTAACAGAAAGTAGCCATCATTTGGTGGATAGTCGTTGGTGATTTCCACGAGGAAATCAACATTTGCAGGGTCCGTCTCGAAATTAAATCCTCCGACACTGAGAAATATTCCATAAGGGGGAGTATAATGCAGATACCGCCCTCCACTTATCGAGGGATTCGAATCTGGTGTTGAAGTATCATAAGAATACCATCCGTTTATAATATCGCCTGTTTTGATTTTGCCTTCCAGGACACCATGATCGTCATCTACAGAATCCACCACAGCTTCGATCTCTGTAATTACCAGTTTTGCATTGGCTGTCATCGGCCAGAAAAACAAACAACACATTACTACCACTATAATTGCCATGATTTCCTTCGCTTTCATTTTTCTATCCTTTCAAAAATAGATGATTAATATATTATGACTTGTGATGTTCCGGTTTCGTGTCTGATTTATATATTATACCTCATGGCCCCACGAGATTTTTCATACAGATAATATTTCAATCCCACAGCCAACAAAAATATTGTTGCCGGCTCCGGTATCAATACAACCTGGGAACCCGGGAAAGGTTCAGGAAGATTTCTCAAATACATACCACTAAATGGTGTCCCATCCAGCCAGTCGCCCGATAGCAAACCGGTTCTTGATCCCTCGCCTATCGGTTGCCACTCAAATCCATAGCCAAAAATTTTAAGTATGCCAGAATCAAAGATAGCGATCTCTAATGCTCCATCTCCCCCAAATAGGTTTGCAACACCTGAATCCTTGATCCGAAGTGCTCGATCTATCTCACCTCCATAAATGTTTATTGTGCTTGAACCTGAAGAATAAAGCCATGTAACATCACCAGCAAATATATTAACTATACTGGAGTCATTAGCGTAGAGGTCCCGCACTTTACCCCCTGTTATGCCCACCGTTGCATCATCATAGACGTAAACTTTTTCATACTCATCTCCCTCTTGAATAATCCAATCATCATGAAACTCAACGATTGTTGCCTGTACTTTACCTGCCGCAACCAGCGTCAACAAAACCAGAATTGTAATTGGAATTTTGCTCATAATACTCGCCTCCTTTCTTGCGCTATCGTTCTGAAAAAAGTTATCTCAGGGTATTTCGCTTCACTGCTGTGCTTTATGATAGCACCAAAACAAAACGAATGCAAAGGAAATTTTAATGTTAATAGCAAAATAAGCTTTTTTACATTTGCCTTTCGCATTGCAACAACAGCGCATGCAACAAATTCTACGTTTGATTTGGTGCTTTCGGCTAATAAAGTATATGGTAGAATCCTCAGCCCAACTGCTCTCCACAGGGCTATCTTCTGAAGCTCGATTCTGGGCTTTGCTATGGAGTTGGAGCCCTTTTATTAGCCGGGAAGGTTTAATGGTGAGATTTGGTGTTTATAAGAGCAGCCAAGAGGATGTGTCGCAACCTGTCAACGCTGGTGTTGTTGAGGTAATCGTCTGTAAAATCCAGCCTGAATCGTCCCCTGAAGTTTTTGATTTGCCGTTTTAGTTCGTCTCTACCCAGAGAGGCTATCGAAGTAGCTGTTTGCTCGAAATATCTTCGCGAAGCCATCGGTCAAACCTTCGCCATATTGTTTCAAAAGCGGATTGCGATATTAATATCGTGTTTTATAAGATGCAGCTTATGCAAGAAATACTGCTTCGCCCGGCAAAGGCACAAATTGACTTACTATTAAGCTGAAAATTTTTTATCATTACAACGGCAGTCTGATAACATCTAATTATGAGAACAGAAAAACTAAATTATCATTTACCCGCGGATTTGATCGCGCAAGAGCCTTTGCCCGTCCGAAGTGAATCTCGCCTTTTGGTGTTGGATAGGCAGACAGGCCGACTCACTGACAGTAAATTCAACCAGATAGGTCGCTTCATGCGTCCAAGTGACTGTCTTGTGCTGAACGATACAAAGGTTCTGCCTGCAAGATTCTTTGCTCGACGGGCAACAGGAGGCAAACTTGAAGGACTGTTTCTGTCGCAGAGCGAGCCTGGTGTATGGGAAGTGATGCTGAAAGGTGCGGGCAGAATCAAACCACATGAGAAGCTCTTCATCAAAGATAAGACAAAAACTGACTTTTGCTCTGTAGAACTACTTGAAAAGGCCCAAGCTGGCAGGTGTCGGCTGCAATTTGATGTCGAGACAGATGCACAGGTTGTCCTGGACAAAATAGGTTTTCCGCCCTTGCCGCCATATATCAAGCGTGATGATGATCCAACGGTTGCTGAGGCCGACAGGCTTCGTTACCAGACTGTCTACGCTCAGAAAAGCGGGGCCGTCGCTGCGCCTACCGCAGGACTTCACTTTACCACTGAGCTTATCGAGCAATTGAAACAACAAGGCATTCTCTTCGCCCATGTAACATTGCACGTGGGGACGGGAACATTTAAGCCGATAAGTGTTGATAGCATCGAAGAGCACAAAATCCACAGGGAATGGTCCAGTATCGACAAAGATAATGCCAAGCTCATCAATGAGACAAAAAATAAAGTTGGCCGAATAATCGCTGTGGGCACAACAACAACACGCGTTCTTGAAACTGTTGCTATTGGCTCAAAGGTCAAGGCCTTTACTGGAGCAACAGAGCTTTTCATAAAGCCGGGCTATAAATTCAAAATTACTGACGCGATGATAACGAATTTTCATCTACCCAAGTCCACACTTCTTGCATTGGTGGCGGCATTCGCGGGATTAGACGGAATTCTGGCTGCATACAGACACGCCATCGAACACCACTATCGCTTCTATTCCTACGGTGACGCAATGTTGATTCTATGACACCTGGTGCGCATGGCATGGATCAGGTGCATACCAAATCGTCGGCAAGGGTTCAAAAGGGGTCCCGGAAGCGTTATCGGCTTTGTGGCCTGTGTTGAGATAGTCTCCAAGTCCAATCCAGCGTAGGCAGAACACATCTTTCCCCACCTGAGCGGCGGAGAGATGAATGCTGGGCCACCTGAAGGATCCTACTGCCCGAGCAGGACTTTGATAAAGTCGTAGTCGGGCTTGAAATCATCTTTGCCGACAATGCCAAATTCGCTGACGATGCCGAAGTTGCCTTTGTAGTCCCAATTGGCCCAGGCAATGTTGTGTTTCTCCAGGTTGAAGCGCATGTCCTCGTACCAATGCATTCGTGCTTTGCGGGGCACGGTCGGTAGCGCACCCCACTCTCCGCAGTACAGCGGAAGATCTAGCTTGCGCGCCAGTTCTAGCGGCTTTGTCAGAAGACTTTCGAGTTTCTGGTGGTCGTAAACTCCGTTGTTCTCCCTCACGAGCTGGGCAAGATCATCGCTGAGACCTTCAATATCATTGGGATCCACGATCTGGCCCGGATAGTTTACCGGCCCCGTGTATTTGCCAATCGGGGTCCAAGAGGCTTTGTAGTGCGTGATCAGCATCGGGGTATAGAAATGGAAACTTAGTATGATGTCCTTGTCACCGGCGGGGATGCGAAGCTGATCGAAGGTGTCCACCGATTGCCATCTGTTCGAGCCGATGATGATCTTCCTGTGAGGCTCGTTTTGTCTGATCACGACCATGGCCTTCTCAACCAGCTTGTTCCAGTCCTCGGCATCATCGGCCGCAGGCTCGTTCATCAGTTCGTACGCCACAAGCGAATTGGGGTATTTCTTCAGTCTTGCCGAGAGTTCGCGCCAGAGACGTAGAAAGTTTTCCTGTGCCTTCGGATCAGTCCACAGGGGCCTTTCTTCGACATTGAAGTGATGGGAACGCAGGATGTGCAGATCGATTATAATCCTCAGTTGGCTCTGACGAACCCATTCAATTGCGTTCTCGAGTAGCTCGAACGCTTCGGCCTCGGGCCGGCCCTGTTCGTCCCAGAGTTGCTCTTCGTCTATGGGCAGCCTGATGTGGTCGAAACCCAATGAGGCAATGAATTCTACGTCCTTTTGGATGAAGAACTCGCGTCTTTCCTGGCCGCGCCTAGTGCTCTGCGAGAGCCAGTGACTGATGTTGACGCCTCGACGAATCACAAACCCAGCATCTTGCGATGTCGTGACAGCTTCCTGTGCATACGATAGGGTGCTGCAAAACGACGAACAAACAACGATTGCGAAAATCTTACTTTTCATGTCCAGGCTCCTTTCCTCATAATCCACATTAATTGAGCAGATATCACAGTGCCCCGCCAAAGTCACACAGGGTGTACCTCTACTGCACGACTGTCAGAGTTGTCTTTCCAAACCTGTTCCCCGTTCGCATACGCTTGCTGATACACCTTGGTTAGTTGACGGTTGGGCTTTATAGTCTTGACCGGTTCCAAGCCGTCGAAGGCGTCTTTGCACACGATCGCCCCGATGCCAGCACCTCGCGCGGCAGTACCATTTTTTACTCTATATTATAGCGATGGGATGCCGATACCGTGACTGCCGGCAATCGCCGAAGGCAACGACCCCTGGTAAAACCAGGGGCTAAATATTTTTAGCTGGTGTTATGAAAACGGCTTATTATTTGTACATCTGGTCGAAGTGCTTTTGGGCGTTGACTACCGCAGCTCGCATCATATCCTCTGCTTTGGCCGTCTCGCGCTTGGCCAGCACACTCATAAGGGCCTTTGTGTCTAATTCCTTCGCCGCCTTTTCGCAGGCATCCCAGCTAAGTACGCTTCTGATGACCCTGTCGATTCCCTGTTCGCCGTTGTCGTAAGCGCGAGTCTGCATGTCGTGGCCTTTCCAGCGGCTGTATCCTGCCTGCTGAATCAGCCCCGCAATAGCAACATTCATCCCATTGATACGGGCACCATGGTCAATGTCATACTTGCCGGGCCCGCCCAGAATTATGCCGTCGTTGTAGCCCTGGCTGTTGAGGTGCATGTGGACCATCATGCTGTTGTCAAGCTCTTCGACAGAGTCATATACGTGGTCAAGACCAATCATCTCGGAATGGCCGAACTCCTTGTTGACGCCCTTGTTCTTTCGTGAGACGCCGAACTCTTCCTCTATCCTCCGCCAGAATAATAGCGCGCTTGCCACGGTTGGTATAAGCATCGCCGGATGACCCTCGTTCGGCTTGGGTTCAAAGGAGATATAAAGACTACCACCTTTTTTTGCTTCATATTTGCACAGACCAGCGATGCTTTCCTTTAGGTTCTGATACATCTGCTTAATGCCAACCGTTGCAACATCATAGCCAAATGAACCGTTCCAGATGACAAAAGCCGGTGCCTTTTCCGGATGCCAGGCCTTTTTCAAAGTCCCGTATGCCAGGTCAACTGTCCGAGTTCCTAAATCTTCTGCTGCCTTTCTCTCATTCGGATCGAGTGATGCGATGCCGCCGTATGCAAAGTGGGTATGCGCACCGGGTGTAATCATGGCAAGATACAGTTTATTATCAACAAGTGCGTCTGCCACTTCCGCCGCATTTTTATCATCCACCTCGGCGTCGTAGTGCATTTCGATGCCGAGCACGATATTATCCGGTATCCTTGGCCTGATCTTATCAGCCACCAATTTGATCATTTCCGGCGTGCCGAACGCTTCACCGCCCCAGTCGGGTCTCATGTCAGCTGGAACGAAACCACCTTTTCCCGGGTTAAATGTCCATCTGCATATACTATGTAAAGATTTCTCTGCCATTTGGTTCACTCCTTATATGTCTTGTGATTTGCTCGATATCTTCTAACCTCTTATTTTAGTTGCTGTCGCAAAACCGCATCCCATTCGGTATAAGCCTGTTCATATTCTTTCGTTAGTTTGTCATTGGCCCGGATTGTCTTGACAGGTTCCAGACCCACAAAGGCGTCTTCCATTCCTTTATATACTCCTGCTCCTATACCTGCACCGCGAGCCGCTCCCTGTGAGCCATCGGTATTGTACAATTCGACCGTTGCTCCTGTTATTGTTGCAAAAGCCTCTGCGAACAGCGGACTCAAAAACATATTCGCATGGCCCGCCCTAACTGTTTTAAGCTTGATTCCCATATCGCGCATGATGGATAACCCATAGTTTAAAGCAAACACAATTCCTTCCTGAGCGGCTCGAAGGAAGTGGGCCTGTTTGTGTATGTTGAAATTCCAGTTATGTACTGAGGCCCCAATGTTTCTGTTTTCCAGCGTCCTTTCTGCTCCATTGCCATAAGGCAGTATCACGAGGCCATCCGAACCAACCGGCACGCTCGCCGCCAGCTTATCCATCTGTGGATAATCCAATCCATCGCCGCCAGCGAAATTGTGCTTGAGCCAGCTATTTAGAATCCCGGTGCCGTTCAAACACAGAAGCACACCGTAACGTGGAGTCCCTTTTTCGTGATTTACGTGCACGAAGATATTGACACGTGATTTCTTATCATAGGTCTTCTTATCGCTTATCCCGTAGACGACACCTGAAGTACCCGCTGTAACAGCGATTTCGCCGGGATTTAATACATTAAGCGACAGGGCATTGTTCGGCTGATCCCCCGCTCGATAGCTTACCTTCGTCCCCGCAGCAAGGCCGAGTTCTTTCGCCGCCTCTTTCGTCAACTCGCCTTGAACGGAGAATGTCGGAACTCTATCGGCAATAAGATCGGTATCAACCTCGTAATTATCGAGCACAAATTCTGCCGGACCGTCGCTTTCGAAGTCCCACATTATTCCTTCGGAAAGCCCCGAGGGCGTAGTTTTTATCTCGCCTGTCATCTTCATCGCAACATAATCGCCAGGCAGCATTATTTTATAGATTTTAGAATATGCGTCAGGCTCATTTTCTTTAACCCATCTAAGCTTTGACGCGGTAAAATTGCCCGGCAGATTAAAAAGCCTTTTTAGACAGTTTTCTTCGCCGATATCCTTCGCAGCCTTTTCGCCGATCTGAACTGCGCGACTATCGCACCAGATTATTGAAGGCCGAAGCACTTGCTTATTTTTGTCCACAACCACAAGCCCGTGCATTTGATAGCTGATGCCGATGGCCTGTACGTCAGACATGGTATAACTTGTGTTCTTACGCACTTGTGCGCTTATACCCTCTGTAGCTTTTCTAACATGCTCCCACCAGGTGTTTGGATGCTGCTCAGCCCAACCAATTTGTTTAGCGATGATTTCAAGCTCTTTTTCGGGTGAGGTCGCCGTTGCCAGGAGTTTACCTGTTTGAGCGTCGAGCAGACTTGCCTTTATTGATGAGCTTCCAACGTCATAACCTAATAAAAGTGCCATGCAGAGATCCTTTTTACATAAGAACAAATTGCAGTTGCCTGTTATAGCAAGCAGAAGCGAGGTTTTCTACATGTAATGAACGATTGTGCCTTCTGCCGCAAAAAATTGCCGGATGGCAAACCACATCATAATCACTAACGCCTTTCTGTCAAGTTCGAGGAAATAGTAATCGTCCTAATAATTAGGAGAATTTCTGGGGGTGCATGGCAGCCTGTGGGCTGGGTATAATCCGAAAAGTCAGCACAGATATAGACAAACAAAAGGTCAAGTGGGCGATGGACACGATCGGCCTTATGAGCAAATAAGTCCAAAATTCGGGATATTTACTCATTAAGGAAACTCGATCGGGTCTTTTAAGGTGTTCTTTTATTCCCTTTTTTTGCGAGTCCTCCGCACCAGCAAAACGCAAACGTAGATTAACGAAGCTTGACTTGTGATAGTAACGTAAATTATTTATGTGTAGGTCTCGTTCCTTCTAAAGCTGACACGACAGTCGTCTCACTCGAATCGAGAGAGACAGGACTGATCTAAACATAGGATAACCTGAAGAAAGGAGGCAAGATATATGTCGACGAGAAACCTTTTTAAACCGTACGCACTCGTAGTATGCATAGGGTGGATTCTGACTGCTCTGTGCGCTGTTCCATCCGAGGGTGCTGACAACAGCAGAATCCCCCACCTTCGCAAAGAGGGAACCGCAACGCAGCTCATCGTGGATAACAAACCATTTCTGATCTTAGGAGGTGAACTGGGCAACTCCAGTTCCTCCAGTCTCGACTACATGAGGCCGATTTGGCCAAGGCTTGTAAAGCTGAATCTCAACACAGTCCTTGCGCCCGTATATTGGGATCTGATCGAGCATGAGGAGGGCCAATTCGACTTTACGCTTGTGGATGGCTTGATACAGGATGCCAGGCGTCACAATCTGCGTCTGGTTCTGCTGTGGTTCGCAAGCTGGAAGAATAGCATGAGCTGCTATGCTCCTGTCTGGATTAAGACGAACTTTGAGCGTTTCCCACGAGCCCAGACTAAGGCAGGTAGAAGCATGGAAATCCTATCGGCCTTTAGCGATGCGAGTCGAGATGCCGATGCCCGTGCCTTTGCGGCGCTAATGCGGCACATTCGCGAGCTGGACAGCCAGTTGCATACGGTCATTATGGTGCAGGTGGAGAACGAGGTTGGCATGTTGGAAGACGCGCGGGACTGGTCTGATGCAGCCAACGCTGCCTTTGGCAAGGAAGTGCCGAAAGAATTGATGGACTACCTTCAGACGCATAAAGACACCTTGATACCTGAGTTCCGAGAATTGTGGGAAGCTGCTGGCTTTAAGACATCCGGGACCTGGGAAGAAGCCTTTGGCCAAGGTCTGGGGACAGATGAAATCTTTATGGCGTGGCACTATGCGCGCTACATCGATGTGGTGGCAGAGGCTGGAAAAGCCGAGTATCCTCTGCCAATGTATGTGAACGCGGCGCTTATTCGCCCCAACTATAAGCCGGGCCAGTATCCCAGCGCCGGTCCATTGCCTCATTTGCTTGATGTCTGGCGGGCCGGTGCTCCGCAGATTGATTTTCTCTCGCCGGACATCTACTTTCCTAACTTTGCCGAGTGGTGCCGGAAGTACCATCGCTCCGGTAATCCGCTGTTTATACCAGAGGCAAAACGGGGCGAGGAAAGTGCGGCCAATGTGTTTTATGCCATCGGACAGCACGATGCAATTGGCTTTTGTCCATTCTCGATTGAGTCAATTAGCGACCCCGAAAACGACCGGCTTACTAAGAGTTATGATGTCCTTTCAGAATTGGCACCTCTGATTTTGGAGAGCCAGGGTAAAGGATTAATAGCTGGCGTGCTGCTGGACAAGGACAACCAGACTCAACAAGTGCAGTTGGGCAACTACACGCTGAACATTTCTCATGATTACACTTGGGCCTGGTCGTCCGGAGATCGTGAATCGGCACAGTGGCCGTGCGTAGGCGGCATTATTATATCGGCAGGACCTGATGAATATGTGGTCGCTGGCAGCGGCTTTATTATTACCTTTGCTCCAAACACGCCAGGGTACCCGATTGCAGGGATCGCCGGCATCCAAGAGGGGACGTATTCGAACGGCCGCTGGCTTGGAGGCCGCTGGATGAATGGCGACCAGAGCCATCAGGGTAGACATCTTAGGATACCTCCCGACAGTTTTGGCATCCAGCGCATCAAGCTATACCGGTACCACTGAGTCCCTTGAAAACAACTATATGGCAAAGCATTGTTGGTGTTGTGTTCAATTTGTCGCCGAAGAATTATCAGTTGTATGTTGTTACAAGATGTCAAAAAGTAGTGGGCAGAATAAGCCTGATGGCGTAGATTATTATATATGTTGACTCAGAGACAATTTATATTATTGCGTTTATGAGTTGAACTGCCAATGATAAATACTCGTCGAATCTACTTTTAGGAGGTTAGCAATGAGAAAGATAATTGTTCTAATGGTTTTGTGCTTCCCGGTCTGTACTCTGGCGCAGAAATTCGAAGGGCTGGTACTGACACCTCCCATGGGATGGAACAGCTGGAATACTTTTCAAACGAACATTAATGAGAAGCTTGTCAAAGAAATGGCAGAGGCTTTGATAGAGAGCGGAATGCAGGAGGCGGGGTATAACTACATCGTGCTCGACGACGGCTGGGAGGCAAAGACCCGAGACAAACAGGGTAATCTCATCTGGGATCCAAAAAAATTCCCCAGCGGGATGAAGGCGCTAGGCGATTACCTTCACGAGAAAGGATTCAAATTCGGGATTCATAACTGCGCGGGGACGAGGACGTGCGCGGGTTATCCAGGCGGACGAGGACATGAATTTCAGGACGCCCGGGCTTATGCATCGTGGGGCGTTGACTATATCAAGTACGACTGGTGCAACCACGGCACGGCCAATGCCGAAGAGACATTCAAAACGATGCGCGATGCCTTATATGCCGCGGGCAGGCCTATTGTCTTGAGTATATGCGAGTGGGGTAATAACAAACCGTGGCTCTGGGGCAAAGATGTCGGACATCTTTGGAGAACGACGGGTGATATCACAGATTGCTATGACTGCCAGGAAGTATACTCTTTGGGATGGAAGTTTATCTTGGACAGCCAGATTGGGCTGGAGAAATATGCGGGGCCCGACCATTGGAACGACCCAGATATGTTGGAAGTGGGTAATCCGGGACTGTCGCTGGCCGAGTCTCGTGCGCATTTTAGCTTGTGGTGCATCCTGGCGGCACCATTAATGGCGGGCAACGATGTGAGAAAGATGAGCGACGAGGTTTGTGATGTCCTCACCGATAAAGAGGTTATTGCGATTAACCAGGACCCGCTGGGCAAACAGGGATATCAGTTCATGAACCATCCTAGTAAAGAGATTTGGGTAAAGGAACTGTCGGATGGCAAATGGGCCGTGTGCATTTTCAACAGTGGCGAAGATATACTTAAAGTCAGATTGACCTGGTCGCACCTTTGGTTTCTAAAAGGCAATTATCAGGTTCGTGATTTATGGCAGAAGAAGGACCTCGGCATAACAGACAAAGACTTTATTCGTGAGATTCCATCGCATGATGTCATCCTGCTGAGGTTAAGTCCTGTCAAGTAAGTTCAAGGATTAGATAAGATTAGAGGTCATGCTTCCCTTTTCTTTTAATTTATTATTTTATAAATAGAATACGATTGTCCTGCGATCGTTAACTCGTAATGATTTCCCAGAACATCGATTTGTGATTCAGTTCCTGATAGAAGTTCAAAATCGTTTGCGCTGATGTTTAATGTAAATTCCGTGGATACGTCTCTGGCAGCTGGATTGAAAATAGCCAGAATTATTTCTTCTCCTGCTGCACGTGCAAATATAAATGGATACGTATTTTCTTTGGCATAGACTGGGACAAATTCTGCATAGGCTGCTAAAGCAGGTTCAGACTTTTTTAATTTAATTAATTTTCGAACTTGGTTTAAAAGAGACTTTGGGTCTTTTTCCTGTGCTTCGACATTAGGTGCATTCTCAGCGCTATCGACAGGCAAGTACAATTTCTCTGTGGGGGCAGTGGAAAATCCCAGGTTTTTGCCCGATGTCCATTGCATAGGAGTGCGTGCTCCGTCGCGGGGTTTATAGGCGCCTTCAACATGTGGGTTT
>Ga0315545_1003000_pt1 | contig 14712 bp, 14 predicted proteins | sample SalMarSW160210MG_FD_203096 | JGI IMG/M metagenome (GOLD analysis project Ga0315545, IMG submission 203096) | Salt marsh sediment microbial communities from the Plum Island Ecosystem LTER, Massachusetts, United States - Salt Marsh Sediment SW1602-10 ... | reverse complement strand
CCGGCTCGGTGGGGTCCGCCCGCATGAGCCAGATATACAAGTTTGGGAATCCCTTGTCGGCTTGGAAGGTGCCAGGACCGGTGATGAAGCTCTCCTTCCAGATGATGTATATTCCGAACGGCACACGACTGTTAATGGCATCGATTCCCAGTATTTCTCTTTGTCAATCTCAGATGCAGGATATATAAAGACTTTTCTTTACAGTAACGGTTTTACCTGGATATTTTCAACATCACACTCTGTTCGTAGGCGACGGCATTTCCATCGTCAAATAGACCCACCATCAAATTTACGATTCGGGGAGCCTTGAGAGTCCAATCGCAGCAGTCGCCTGAGTTTAGTTTTTTTCGAAACTCAAACCAGTAAGAATTTCCTGTATAGGATGCGGCACCTTCCACGTCGTTTTGCCCACCGGCCTCTATGTCCGAATACCATCGTGTGTCATCCCAGCCGTATAAATCAAAAGTCTCCCCGCTGAAAGACAATGCACTAAAATCACTCTCAGTCCACGGAGGACCGTAAGGGCCGATAAAAATCTCGATGAACGCCCCATCCTTTGGATCTGTTTCCGACTCTGGCCAGGCGATTTTATACAACATATAAAGCCACAAATCGTCGTTTTTGAACCGGACGGTCAGTACAGCAGCATTCCTTTCAACCTGTTTATTTGGCCAGCAACAGGCCTTATCAAGCAAAACATCATAATCATACGTTTCCGCCCATTCCTCCGGGGAGGTGATCTGCCCGTCCAAGGTAACCTGATATAATAATCGGGTACTGATTAGCAGTTCAGCACGAGCATTACGACTGGTTCCTCCAAAAAAGAGTATGACAGAAGGGAATAAAATAATAATGAACGCTTTAAGAATTTTCATTTTTGCATTTCCTCCAGGCTCTGATTATCAACACCCAAAACCCACCCATATGTAAATGTTAACATGAAATAGTGTCGTGAGCTACGACATCACCTCTTCGTTGTTAGATATTTCGCGAGGAAATCTCTCGTCTGCGTAATTGCGTCTGCTGTCGCTTCGGCGTTGTACTTGAGATGCTGCCATCGAAATTCTTCATTGAGACCTTTGAAATCAAAACAATGATACATATCAGGATATATTTTCAAATAGATCAAAACATACTACCGGCGGCCCGGTACAATGCTTAATTCATAATAATCGGAAGTTTTATCCCACTGGAGTACAATGAGGTAGTACTCCTGCCCCGCATTGAGCTCAGGAGTTCTTCCTATTTCGTCTGCAGTACCGGTGCCGTCTCTTGCGGCTATGATCGACCGCTCTTCGAGCAGCCACGCGTCTTTCGCATTGTTATGGAGTTCCCAGCTCAAGTCAGATTCGGCGCCGGTGACACTGATGGTATACACACCGGAACTCTGTGGGGTGAACCGGTAGTAGTTTTCGCTTTCAGCCGCGATGCGGTTCTCTCTGTAGGTTACGCCAACTTCGATTTGCTCGAATCTCCCAGGAGAGATGTATTTGGGAGTAGTTGCACAGCCGCTGATAAACACTACAGTAAAAATAAAAGTGGAGATTGATAGTAAGGTTTTTGTCTTCATTATCAGGTCTCCTTTTTTTCACACTGATGCAGAGCTGATGATCTAATAAGAAGGTCCTTTAAAACCTTGCCCCCTTCCTCTTGCAGAATTATGTCAACAAATTAGGTATTCTATATAATTATTAACATAAATGTAATATTTACTTTTTATCGCATGAGATGAAAAAAAATTGTACTTTTCATTACAGGCGAAAACAAATACTTTACCCTCATGCACTTTCGGTCTCTGTCCTTCGAAGACACGGTCGACTTTGGGGAAAAGGTCGGCCGTTCCCTGAAAGGCGGCGAGGTCCTTATCCTTTCGGGTGTGCTCGGAAGCGGGAAGACCGCATTTACAAAAGGTGTTGCCAGGGCGCTCAGTGTTGAGGAGTCGGTCACGAGCCCTTCGTTTTCGATCCTGAACCTGTACGAGGGAACTGTCCTGCTCTTTCATTTTGATTTTTACCGGGTTAATTCCCTCTCCGAAATGGAAGATCTCCTTGAGGATTACATCTACCGGACGGACGGGGTGACTGTAATCGAATGGGGAGAAGGCGTGCGCACCACGCTGGATGAGTATTACTTTGTGCACTTCGAGATCGAAGACGGGGCACGAGCAATCACCGTGGAGAGGATAGGCGGGTGATCCTTTCGATCGAGACTTCAACACGGGCGTTTTCCATATCTCTTGGCGAAGGTTACTCGGAAGTGTTCGCTTCCGTTGAAATCATTCATGAGATTGCCCATTCCCAGAATATCGTCAGCGCAGTGAAGTTCCTGCTGAAGAGCTTGAACAGGCCTGTATCCGATGTTTTTTCCGTGTATGCAGGAGTCGGTCCGGGAAGCTTCACAGGGATCCGAATCGGGCTGTCATTTGCAAACACCATGCTCCAGGCATTGGGGGTTCCGCTTCTCGGGCTTCCGTCCCTTGATCTTCTTGCTTTTGAAGAGGGGAGGTGGTATAATCCGGTTATCCCCTTTATCAAGTCGAGAAAAAACGAAGTCTACACCGCTTCATATGACAATGGTGAGAGAACGAGCGACTATCTCGCGTTAAGAATAGAAGATTTCAGGCAATTTGTCGCAGAGCGAAACCCCTGGTATCTCATATCCTCTGAAGAGGATTTCAGGGCGTTTTTTCCTCACGCCGGAGAGTTGAAGGCGCAGGGAGTCTTCTCATTTCCGAAGTCACGGGTCGCCCTCGCCTATGCTGAGGAGTGCGGACTGAAACCCGACAGGCGTTACCTGAAGCCGCTGTATGTGCGGGATTTTTAATGGCGTATCTCATCCATACCAACAGAAAAAACCTCTTACAGTCGATCCGGCACAGCATGATCAGAATCCCGCGATATTTGAAAGGGGCCTGTGATATTCACAGGGTCAAAAACGGAGAAGGGATCTATTTTTTCGATTTCGAGAACGGCAGGGTCTACGGCCCGGCACGGAGCATTTCCGACAGCGTAGTGGATGAGAAAAACCCCCGCGGGGGCCCGTTCAATGGCCCTGAAAATGCGGAAAGGCACTATCATTACATGAGCCTGAAGGTGAGCTGCTCATCGATGTTCAAAAGGGGGGTTCCAGTCGGTGAAACAGGAATCGACCCTTCATCTCCCTCCTTCCACCTCTCGAAGGGCAAAGAATCCGTGCTCCTCGAACGGCTCAGGCTGAACAACAGGGAGTATGTCCCGCTCGTTGTACACATCGACATGTACGGGAGAGATATCCGCGCGTCGGTTGTGGAGGTGAGAGAACAAACAGATATTGGGAGCTACAGGTTCGAGCTCAACGAGAACGTGCTGGGAGTGATCCAGAGCAAAAAAACAAGGGCTGAGCGTTTTCTTCTGGAGGGGCGGGAAGAGGATTTCACAAAAACTCTCCGGGAAATGGGAGCGCTCGTGTATGAGAACGTTCTCAGGCACATGGATTTTGACAGGGTGTTCGATAAAGGCGGTTACACAGTCCAGTTCACCGGCCGGCAGGCAATCGGCGGGATTCCTCTTGAAATCGCGTTCAGGGACGCTTTTCTTTTTGAAAAGAACCTGCTCACGTTCAGAAGGGAGAATGCGCGAAAGAACGAGCACGCACGGCTGAAGAGGGCGCTCATAGTCGCGGATCCCGCGGAAACGCTCCGTGGGGCATATGAGGAGGGCTCTTCGCTTTTTCATTTTCTCGCAAAACAAGGGGTGAGTGTCGACCTGTGCTCGAGACGAATTCAGAAGCACCATCTCGCAGAGGTCATCCCGGACTATGATGTGATTCATTTTTCAGGACACTGCTGCAACAGGGATGGGGTGTTCGGGTGGGATATCGGTGCATCACTTTTTCGTGCTGCAGATGTCATCGAGAGCGGCCCGAAACCCATGCTCGTGTTTTCCAGTTCCTGCGGGGACACGCTCGGGCTCGGGTTTTCCTTTCTCGGCGCAGGGGTCAGTAACGCTGTTGCGTCGCGATGGCAGGTGCCGGATGGCTCTTTGACAGATTTTGTGCTTTCTTTTTACTCGTTTCTTCTTGATAATATGGAGACAGGGTACGCCTTCAACAAAGCCGCCGTTCGTTCCTATGTGAAGGGAGACGTGGCTCCCATACTGTATGTCTTTCTCGGTGAGAGCAGAATTATCTATGAGCGATAGAATACCAGACGCACCTATTAAAAGATCCATACGCAGGTATCAAGAGGGAAACGAGCAGGGCCGCGAGACTGTCATAACCATGCTCTCTGAATACATATACAATTATCCCCGGATCGTCTTCGGTGCGACCGAGGACGTGGCGGGTGATTTCTATGAATATCTTCTTATTCGTCTCGACACGATTCTCAAAGGGTACCGGGAAACTGAGGCAAAGTTCGTCACCTGGTTCACGGTCGTGCTGAGAAATCGTTACCTGAATTTCATAAGAACTGAGAGGTCGAAGCATGCAGCTGAGCACCTCCAGCAATTCGTTTCCCTTGACTGCGATTTTGTTGAGAACCAGAATCTTTACAATGTTTTTGGCGACACGAGGGATTACTCGGCTGAAAACAGCGAAGGGTTCGACAGGCTGCTTGACGCTGTTGTGCGGAACCTGAGCGCAAGACAGAGGATCTTCTTCCACCTCTACTACCTCGAGACACTCAGGCCCGAGGATGCGGGATTTATTTCGATCTATCTTGGAAGAACTCTTCGCGAAACCCTTACGGGGATCAGCGAGCTCCGGTACACTCTTTCTCACAAGTACCGTATGCGAAACAGTCATCTCCGGAGGCTGAACCTCTTATACTGTCAGCTGCTCAAGGTTCAGTCGGAAAAGGATTTTTCTGCGGCCGAAAGGGTAAAGAAAAAGCGGAAAAAAGTGTTAGATGAATACATGAAGGTGAAGCTCAATCCATCCTATGAGAGTATATCACGATTCACCCGGCTGCCCATGGGAACGGTCTCTTCGGGTATTCAGAGGATGAAGAGGAGTATCAAGCGCTACATTGAGGAGCACGGAAATGGAGGGATGTAGATTCAACGATCCGGAATATCTGGCGCTCTATCACGACGGAGCACTTGATGAAAAAGCCGAGCGGGCATTTACCGAGCACCTGCTGACCTGCAAAGAATGCGCTGAGACTCTTTTCAATCTCCAGAGAGATCTCGCGCTCATGGAAATGCTGGAGTACCGTCCACTGCCAGCGGCGATTTCTCGGCGCAAGACGGTGTTTCGTCTGATTTCAGAGGGAATCGAGCTCATAAAAGCCGTTGCCGGATGGGGAGAGTTCACTCCCTTTGTCCTTCGCCCTGCACGCGGAGGCACGGGGAAAGTCTACAGATGCGAAAAAGAAGGGATACGTATCGATATCGGAAGCGATACGCCGGACCGGTTTACTATTGAGATTTCCGGTGTTCGCGGAAAACGGCTCACACTGTTTCGGGACAAGAGGGTAGTGGAAGCCCGCACCAGCATTCGTGAAGAACGGATTCTTTTCCATGATCTCGAGAGCGGTCACTATTCATTGAGCATTGACGGCGGCGTACCGGTACAATTTATCGTCGAATAACGTACTTTACCCAAGGAGGGTGGTTTATGGATCTGAAAAAAGCGTTTGGAACTGCAATGAAGGGAGAGATCGAAGGAAGGGAGCTCTACAAATCTGTTGCAGACCGAACTGACGATTCGAAGGCAAAGGAAGTCTTTTTTTCCCTTGCCCAGGAGGAGAACATGCACTTCGAGTCTCTGAAAAAGATGTACGATTCCGTCGTGGGGGGAGAGCCGATCAGCATTCCGGCGGTTTCACCTCTGCTGAAGTTTGAGGACGCGGAAAGCCCCATCTTCTCAAGAGAGTTCAAAGAACGGATCAAGGACAAGCACTACGAAATGTCCTCCCTGAGCATGGCTCTCCGGCTCGAACGCGATTCGACTGAGTATTACAGAAAGATGGCACAGGAAGTCAAAAGTGAAGAGCTTAAAAGCTTTTTCGACCGGCTTGCGGACTGGGAGAACGATCACTACGAGGCAATATACAAAGAGATTTCCTATCTTGAAGATGAGTATTATGAAAAAAACAACTTTGCCCCCTTCTGAGAAAACGCATGGTATCCGTCTTTCTCATGGAATAAATGATCGCGTGATGAAAGACGATGGGGTACACTTCGATGAGGAAATACGGCAGACCTACGCGCGCATAGGGTGGAAAATCGCAGAGCGGCTTTTGAGTTTCAGAAAAATATGGGAGCAGGGCAGCGACAAAGATCTCTTTAACGAGCTGGCCTTCTGTCTCTTGACTCCCTCATCGAGGGCACGGTCTGCTTCTCAGGCCCTCGAACGGCTGAAGCAAAAAGACCTCCTGTTCAATGGGTCCGCGGAGCAGATCGCCGAGTATCTCAATATCGTCCGGTTCAGGTACAGGAAATCACGCTTTATCGTTGAGGCCAGGAACCGGTTTTTCGGCACTGCGACCGCATCGATGCGAGAGACCCTCATGGGATTCGAATCCGGGTTCGAGAGGAGAAACTGGTGTGCGGAGAACATCAGCGGAATGGGGTACAAGGAGGCAAGCCACTTTCTCAGGAATATCGGCCTTGACGAAGAAACCGCGATACTGGACAGGCATATTTTGAGAAAGTTGTGCAGTGCAGGAGTGCTGTGCTCAGTCCCTGAGTCGCTGACAGGGCGGCAGTATGTGCGGATCGAAAAACTTTTTCTTGATTACTCGAAACGGATCGGAATACCGGCGGCACACCTTGATTTCACACTCTGGTTCATGGCTACCGGAGATGTGTACAAATAAAAAAAGCTGAGCTCATCACTCAGTTTTTATCATCTATTGCAGATAGCGGAGGGAAGATATCTACAATAGGCGCCTTTAACAGCTGTTATCAATATCGGCGGGTGTAAAGGATTTGATGAGTTTTTTTCGGGAAACCTCGAAAAGCCCGAGCAGGTATGCAGACCCCTCAGCGATTGAAGCGTACAATTTTTTCGCATTTCGAAGAACCTCATCCCTGGTGCGTCCCGCTCTTTGGCCGAAGACCTCTGAAATCGATGCCTGCGTGACCATGCTGACGAGCCGGTTTTCTTCATTGAAAGAGAGAATCTGCGCGTCGATTCGGTCAAGCGCTTCATCAAGGGAGGGCTTCTCACCCGTATTTTTGGCCAGGAGCCGCTCGGTCAGGAGCGTTCCTCTGTGTCCGAGTTCTTTGAGGGTTCTGAGGTTGGCGCCCAGCGTTTCGAGGTGGTCGCAGAAGAGATTCACCTGGTGTGCATCAGGAGAACCGGAGCGTGCGATGTTTTCGACCCTCTCATGCAGGGTTTTTCTGTCGATCTTCTTCTTTTTCAGCCTGTGTGCGAGATCATGAAGCGAGCTGTTTTTCATTCCCGCGATGTGTAGGCCCCCGCTTCCGGCGTTGATCACCTCAGGTTTTTCCATTTTCGCCTGCTGTTCAAACCATGACCTGTAGAGCAGGAGGCGTTTATCGGTGAGGACAATATGTTCGTGTTTGTCACGCGCAGGCGCGGGTCGCCCGGTTTTCATGTACCCGAGCGAAAAGTTCAGCTGAGGTTTCAGCCTGTTGTTTCGGCTGAGAATATACTCCTCGATAAAGGACCCTGACAGATGCGTTTTCCCCGTGCTGTAGGAGAGATCGAGACCGATAAGGACGATTGGATCAGCGCCGATGATTCGCGCGAGGTCGAATGCGGCGACTGCGACTGACCCGCCTGCAGCAATGCTCCCTTTTGCTCCCGCATACCGTTCGATTGTTTTTCCCGGACTGAAGACCGAGGACGTCAGGATCTTTGCCCCGGGGTAGGAGCGAAAAACGAGGGGATGAACCGAAGGGTCTGCAACGAGCACAGGCGGTTTTTTTCCGTCCCCGGGCAAAATTTTGAGAGACGAAAAGAAGCTGTTTACATACTGCGGGTCCACGCTCACGACAAAATCGGGATTTATGCCCTGTCTGAGAATCGGCTTGAGCGCCGTGTCCACTGTGATGAGTACCGTGTTGTTCGAAAGCCTGTCGACCTCTCCGAGGTCGTCGTCCAGGGAAGGGCCGGCACAGATCACCATTGCGGGAAGGTTTTTACAAATGTTTGCAAGGCGCTTGACCCCGGCCAGAGTGAAGAATAACGGTGCGTTTTTGAAAATGTTTTTCGTCCAGAGCCTGTCGAACCTCCCGAGTGTGGCGGTGTTGATATTTCGCCTGTTGAGGAAGGACTGTATCTCGTTATTGATTTTTTCGATCTCTTCGGGATAAACGATCGCATAGGATCTCAGAACGATGGTTTGTGTTTTTATCCCCGGGAAGCGGTCCACCTGTTCGTCTTCAGCAAGGTTTTTGACGCTGCGGAAAAAAGAAACCCTCTCAGACATGAGCACACGGGAGACATCGCGCACACGGAGCGCCTCGAACAGAAGGCGCGGTGAAGGCTCTATCACCGCGATCTGCGCCCCTGGATTTTTTTGCAACAATGTTTCGATATGATAGCCCAGGCCGAAGCCGACCGCAATGATGAGCTCTTCGTCTCCGGAAGTACAGCGAGACACGAGCCGTGCGGCCTCTTCCCACGGGTCTCTTCTCGAATTGAGAAGAGAGCGGGCCTCACCCCGCACGACCTCGAGTGATGGATTCCCCCTGGTGTTTCGTACAGCCCTGCAGCGGAGGGTGCGGTCGCTGCTGTTTTTCATCGCATTAAAGAGATCGGGAAAACGTTGTTTCAGCACCGTTATGTTTGAATCGTATATACTATTCTTTTTCATCGTTCAGTGTATATACTTCTGTGAAAGAGGGGTAAATGTTGAGGTACGGCGCGATCCTCTCGACGATGTTCTTAAACACAGGTGCCGCAGTCTGGCCTCCTCCGTACACCTCTCCTTTCGGACGATCGAGGGCAACGAGGACGACGATCCTGGGGTTTGGAACCGGAACAAAACCGACAAAGGACGAGTAGAACTCATTATCAAGGTACCCGCCGTATTTCGTGTCTGCGATCTGTGCGGTTCCTGTCTTTCCGCCGATTGTGTATCCCGGGACATGCGCCTTCGGTCCTGTTCCTCTTTCTGTAAGAACTCCCGTCAATATCGAAAGGATTTTCTCTGCGTTCTCTTTTTCGATGACTGACCTGACCGTCAGGGGTGTGTACCTCTTGACCACGGACCCATCCGGTTTCTCTACCTGCTTGATGATTCTTGGCTGCATCAGCTCTCCGTTGTTCGCGATTGCAGATGCGGCGGAGATAAGCTGGAGGGATGTCACTGACACTTCCTGGCCGATCGCGATCCCGTACTTTGAGATCCTGCTCCATTCCCTCGGATTCCTGAGTATCCCCCGTGCTTCACCTGGCAGGTTGATGCCGGTAGGTGTTCCGAAACCGAATGCCCTCAACCTCTCGTAAAGCTCGGGCACGCTGATTCTTTTCACCGATTCAACCATCCCCACATTGCACGATTTCTCCAGCACCTGTCTGAAATCAACTGCTCCATGTACTCCGGTGTCGTGTATTATGATGTTTTCGACACTGATACTGCCGGTACACTGAAACCGGTCGTTTTCCGTCACAAGCCCGCTGTCCAAGAGGATGGACCCGATAAAGATTTTAAAGGTGGATCCCGGTTCAAAGGTATCCGTGATCGCCTTGTTTCTTTTCAGGCTGTTTGAGTACCTGTTGAAGTTGTTCAGGTCATAGTCGGGCTTGTTGGAGAGCGCGAGTATCTCACCGGTCGATGGATTCATAACGATTGCAGACACAATACGCGCATCCGTCTCCTGGCGGGCGCGTTCGATCTCCTCCTCGACAATCTCCTGAACGAACTTGTCGATTGTGAGCACAACTGAAAATCCTCTTGTGAAGCTCGGAAAGCTTGCGCTTTTGCCGTCGATTCTCTCGGGCAGGAGCACGTCATCATAGTAATATTCCACCCCTTCAAGGCCCCTGTTGTCGACCCCTGAAAACCCGATTACGTGTGAGGCGAGATTTCTGTTCGGGTAATATCGCTTGTACTCCTTTTCCAGGTACACACCCTGGATATCGAGGTTTTCAAGCGTACTGCAGTAGCGAAGGTCGACCTGCCGCTGAATCCACACGAACGGTCTGTCTCTGTTGAGCAGGCTCAGGACGACGGTGTAGTCGGTGTTGATTGCTGAGGCAAGGATCTTTGCAGTCTCCTTTTTGTTTTCCACCTCCTGCGGCCGGGCATAGATTGAGTAGGTTTCAAGGCTGAGGGCGAGTTTTTCCCCGTTTCTATCAAGAATGAACCCGCGTTCCCTCAATCCGGACTGCCGAGGCACAGCAGCCACGAGATCGCTGTGAAAAAAAATGAGCTTGACGACCCGCACAAAGAGCATACTGAAAGCGATCGCGATCACAACGATGACCAGTTTAAACCGTCTCACCAGTTTCTTTTCCATATCTATTGCAGTTTTCGGCCTATCTCCGGAATAATAAAGAGATATCTTGACATGCTTACACTGAATAAATATATTTTCGAAAATTATCAGATGAAGGCGCGCATGACACTGCAGGACATCATCTTTCATCTCAATTCCTTCTGGGGCAGCAAGGGCTCGGTCATTGCGCAGCCATATGACGTGGAAAAGGGGGCCGGAACCTTCAATCCGGCAACCTTTCTGCGCTCGCTCGGGCCCGAACCCTGGAACGCAGCCTATGTGGAGCCGTCGAGGCGTCCGACGGACGGAAGGTACGGCGACAATCCAAACAGGCTCCAGCTTTTCTACCAGTACCAGGTGCTCATAAAGCCCGCGCCCCCTGACATCCAGGACCTCTACCTGGAGAGCATCGGCGCAATGGGGATCGACTACCGGGAGCATGACGTCCGGTTCGTTCACGATGACTGGGAGTCGCCGACGCTTGGGGCGACCGGTCTGGGCTGGGAAGTATGGCTCGATGGGATGGAAATCACGCAGTTCACCTATTTTCAGCAGGTCGGCGGTATAGAGCTCGATCCCGTATCTGTGGAGCTTACCTACGGTCTGGAGCGAATCGCCATGTTCATTCAGAACAGGGACAATGTGTTCGACATCATGTGGAACGATACGCTGACCTACGGTGACATCAGAAAAAGAGAAGAGTTCGAGTTCTCGACATACAATTTTAAAGTGGCGAGCATCGAAAAGCATGTGGATTTCTTCAACCAGTATGAGGAGGAGGCATCGTTGCTTCTGAAAAGAGAGCTTGTTCTGCCTGCGTATGACATGGTCATGAAGTGCTCGCATATATTCAATATCCTCGAGGCACGGGGAGCTCTGAGCGTAACGGAAAGAACCGCATACATACAGAGGGTGCGAAATATGGCTCGGAGCGTTGCCGAGGGGTACATCGCTGCACGGGAAAAGCTGGGGTTCCCGCTCATCAAATCAGCCGGAGCACACTGATTTATCCGGTTCCCCGCAGCAGCCGGTTCCGGCTTCTTCTGCGTACAGGGGAGCGTATATGAGTCATAGAGATCTTCTCGTCGAGATCGGTATCGAAGAGAACCCGCATTCCTTTATTCAGGACGCCATGTCCGCGTTTCGGGCATTGTTCACCGGCGGATTGGAGGAAAACAAGATCTCCTTCGGAAGCATTCAGGAATTTTCCACGCCCCGCAGGATGGCGCTGTATTACCGCGATGTGGCCGTCACGCAGAGCGATTATATAGAAGAAAAAAGAGGGCCTTCCGTTGACAAGGCGTACCTTCCCGACGGAAAACCTTCCAAGGCGCTGCTCGGGTTCTTGAAAGGAAGCGGCGTCGGCCTCGAGGATATTCAAATTCGCACAACAAACAACAGGGAGTACGTATTCCTCAGCAGGAAAATCAAGGGGCGGAATTCGGCTTCGATCCTCCCTGGAGTTCTGGACTCTACTCTGCGGTCGATCTCCTTTCCAAAGACCATGCGCTGGGAGGAAAGCGGTTTTCTTTTTTCACGTCCTATCCGCTGGATTTTGTTCCTGTTCGGCACGGAAACGATCGAATTTCAAATAGCTCACGTGAAAAGCGCAAACCGCACCTACGGACACCGCTCCTATACAGATACGGATCTTACGATAAAAGAACCCTCAGCATACGAGCGCACGCTGCGCGACCGCAATGTCATTGCGGACAGGAACAAGAGAAAGCTGCGTCTGATGCAGCAGATCGGAGAGCTTACCGAGAAAAAGGGCCTCAGTGTGCCGGATATCGCCGCGGGACTGTTCGATGTGAACACCGATCTCACGGAGTACCCGAACGCGGTACTCTGCGAGTTCGACAGTGAATATCTCTGTCTCCCGCAGGAGGTGCTGACTTCCGAGATGATAGAGCACCAGCACTATTTTCCGCTCACCGAACGCGCAACCGGGAAGATTACACATTTTTTTATTGCAATCTCGAATATTGAAAATCACAGTAAAACGGTAAACGGGTATCAGAGGGTTTTACGCGCGCGGCTCGACGACGGCCGGTTTTTCTTCATGGAAGACAAGAAAAATCCCTTCTCCGAGTACACGCAGCGGCTCAACCCTGTGACGTTTCATGAGAAGCTGGGAAGCATGTACCAAAAGGTCGGCAGAATCAAGAGTATCTGCAGTATTCTTGCGGGTATGCTCTCTGTTTCCGAAGAAACGAAAAAGGAAATCCTGATCACCGCGGAACTGTGCAAAAACGATCTGGTTTCTCTCATGGTGAACGAATTCCCCAACCTGCAGGGAATCATGGGATATTACTATGCGAAGGAGTCGGGATTTCCGGAGACCGTGTCAGTGGGGATTCGTGAGCACTATTTTCCGCGGTTTGCCGCGGATTCCCTTCCAAAAGGGATTCACGGTGCGGTTGTGGGGATTGCTGACCGTCTTGATACGATTTTGGGCATCTTTTCTATCGGATTGAAACCGAAAGGCTCAAAGGACCCGTTCGCTCTACGGCGAAACGTGTTCGCAATCGTACGCATCATTCTCTCTTTGAGGCTCAATTTTTCGATGAAGCGGCTGATCGATGAAAGCATGAGCCTCTACTCTTCGAAACACCTGAACACGGAAGAAGTCGAAAGCTTTTTTCAGGACAGGATCAGGTCGATTTTCACAGAGATGAATTTCTCCTATGATGAAATCGACGCCTCACTCTCCAATGTGCTGGATGATGTCTGTGAAGCGTACAGAAGAGTCGACGCTCTGCATGAGTTTAGAAAAAATCCGGACTTTGAAGACCTGCTCGTCTCCTTCAAGCGGATGTGGAATATCATCAAGGATGAGACGGTTTTTTCTTTTTCCGAGGAACTGCTCAGCGAAGATGAGGAGCGCGAACTGTTCAGGTATTTTGCAGAGATCCGTGAAAGTGTGAAGCAGAACGTCAAGGTGAAGAATTACCGCGAAGTATACAGCATCCTCTCTTCCTTCAAACCCTATGTAGACAAATTTTTCGACCACGTGCTCGTCATGGATGAAGACCCCGCCCTCAGAAAAAACAGAATAGGGCTTTTACGGACGATTATCGAGGTTTTTTCCGAGATCATCGATATTTCAAAGATCGTCTCCAGTAGACAAAGCAAAACAGGTTGATCACCCCACAAACTGTGTATATATTTAGCAGGAAAATAATATCTAAAGTGCGGAGGTAGTATAAATGGCTAACAAGAAGTATGTATACTTCTTTGGTGGAGGAAAGGCCGAGGGGCGCGCCGATATGAAAGCTTCTCTCGGGGGAAAGGGCGCAAACCTCGCGGAAATGACAAATCTCGGCGTACCGGTTCCTCCGGGTTTCACGATAAGCACTGAGGTCTGTGATGCGTTCTATAAGAATAACAAGCAGTATCCGAAGGGTTTGCGGGAGGAAGTCGAAAAAAATCTCGAGAAACTCGAAAAGGTCATGGGGAAAAAGTTCGGAGACCCCAAAAACCCCCTGCTCATGTCCGTTCGGTCAGGCGCCGCGATCTCCATGCCGGGAATGATGGACTCTGTGCTGAATCTTGGAACGAACAAAGACGTGGTGGAAGGCCTCGAAAAGATGTCGGGGAACAAGCGGTTTGCGTGGGACTCATACCGTCGATTCATTCAGATGTTCGGCGATGTGGTCATGGGGGTGGAGCACGATGAATTTGAAAAAATCCTCGCTGCACAGAAGGAGAAGAGGGGAGTGAAGCTCGACACCGAGCTCAATACAGAGGACCTGATTGAAATTGTCGGCGAATACAAGAAACTGTACAAGGAGAAGACGGGTGAGGATTTCCCCACAGATCCTCGTGAGCAGCTCTGGAAAGCGATCGACGCCGTGTTCGGTTCATGGAACAATGAACGGGCGATACGGTACAGGAAGATCAACGAAATCACAGGGCTTCTCGGCACTGCAGTGAACGTGCAGACAATGGTGTTCGGAAACTCTGGTGATGATTCCGGTACCGGGGTCTGCTTTACCCGTGATCCGTCTACAGGAGAAAAACACTTCTACGGCGAGTACCTGATGAATGCTCAGGGAGAGGACGTGGTCGCAGGGACACGGACTCCCGAGTCGCTTGACGACATGAAGAAACATCTTCCGAAAATATACGACCAGCTCTTTCAGATCAAGGAAAATCTCGAGAAGCACTACAAAGATATGCAGGACATGGAGTTCACAATAGAGAAAGGAACGCTGTACATGCTGCAGACGAGAACCGGGAAACGCACAGCCCAGTCTGCAGTGACAATCGCGGTAGACATGGTAAAGGAGGGGCTCATAGACAAGAAAACCGCGGT
>Ga0315545_1002999_pt1 | contig 14720 bp, 10 predicted proteins | sample SalMarSW160210MG_FD_203096 | JGI IMG/M metagenome (GOLD analysis project Ga0315545, IMG submission 203096) | Salt marsh sediment microbial communities from the Plum Island Ecosystem LTER, Massachusetts, United States - Salt Marsh Sediment SW1602-10 ... | reverse complement strand
ACTTGTTGCCTCATGACAAGGGTACCGGATCGGCGAATTTGGTCAACGAGGGTGATACGACTTTTCGAGACTCTTGTTAGAGTGCAACTGGTATGACTTTACGGGACTCGACAGAAGAAGAGCCCTTGCCCCACCTCCGCGCCGTGGTTAGCCTTCTCATCAGATCAGCGCGTTTGGCTCGACTGCTGGCCGCTTCAGCAAAGTTGTTATCTTCTCTTTCAAAGTCTAGTATCTTTTGCATCATAATCTTCTTTCTTCAATTCACCGGGCAACATCATATTCCGCATTCTTCTTGGTGAGCTTGTGGCCATTTCACGGGCGCAAATACCGCGCGCCTTGGCCGTAGGGGTATTATGGCAGAAACTCACCTTGAAGGCAAATGCTGCCCCTCCCCCTGACACTGACGGCCATCCACCTCTCCGGAGGCCCTTTGCAGATTTGCCCCCACACCAGCCGATGGTATAATACGGCCCGCTGACCCCCTACACCAACCGACAGGAGCTTATTGTCAATGGACATCTTGGAAAGAATCCTGGATAGCATCCAATACTACCTGGTCATTCTGTTCGCCGCCTGCGGCGTTGTGACCGCTGCGTTGTGGGGCGGGATGGCGATCTGGGCATTCCGCGACATCCGTTCCCGTTCCCGCGATATCCTGGCCCAGATCCTGGCGACGGTGCTGGTAGCCGTGCTGCCCGTCGTCGGGCTGATGGTATACCTGATGCTGCGCCCAAAAGAGACGCTATCCGACGCCTACGAGCGCTCGCTGGAGCAAGAGGCACTGCTGCAAGCCATTGAGGAGCCGGAGGTCTGCCCCGGATGTGGACAGCGGGTCAGAGGCGAGTACCTGTTCTGCCCGTCGTGCCACACCAAACTCAAGCGCCCTTGTCCATCGTGCAGCCAGCCGCTGCATCTGCGCTGGGCCCTGTGCCCCTATTGCGGCACCAGCGTCACACCACAGGTGCTGGAACCCGTGCCTGCCAGGGCATCCACACAGAAACCGGCAGAGACTGAAGAAGAGGAATCAGCCTCCTAATTGCAGCGACCCGTGTATGAAAAGAGCCCTCGGCGAGTCCGAGGGCTTTTGCGTTCACAGCACAGGTTCCAAGTCCCTTCACAGCGCCTCGCTCTCACCCACGACGTGCACCTTGAGCATGTTGGTCTCCCCCATGCTGCCGAAGGGGATACCCGCGATCAGCACCACCCGATCGCCCAGGCTCACCAGCCCTTCCTCGCGCACCGCCCGCACCATCACGCGCACCATGTTGTCCGTGCTGTCAAACTCCTCCACCCGGACGGGCGCCACACCCCACACGAGCGTCAGTTGGAACAACGTTGCCTCGTTGGGCGTCACCGCCACGACGGGGATGGAGGGCCGGTGGCGAGCCACCATACGCGCCGTCGTGCCAGACATCGTCGCGGTGACGATGGCCCTGGCCCCCACCTCGTCCGCGATTTGGACGGCAGCGCCACTGATGGCCTCCGTGATCGTCTCGTGGCAGCCCGCCTCGTCGTGCAGCAGTTGGCCGTAGGGCAGATGCGCCTCCGCGTTGGAACAGATCACCTCCATCACCCCTGCGGCTTCCACGGGATAGCGCCCCACCGCCGTCTCGCCGGAGAGCATCACCGCGTCCGTGCCATCCAGAACGGCGTTGGCGACATCGGACGCCTCCGCCCGCGTCGGGTGCGGGCTCTCGATCATCGACTGGAGCATCTGCGTTGCGGTGATGACCGGCTTGCCCACCCGGTTGCAAGCGCGGATGATATGCTTCTGGTGGAACGGCACTTCCTCGGCGGGTGTCTCTACACCCAGGTCGCCCCGCGCCACCATGACACCGTCCGCCTCAGCCAGAATCGCATCAAAGACATCGAGCGCCTCCGGCTTTTCGATCTTGGCAATGACGGGCACGTCGCCCCCTTTTCGCTTCAAGAGCTTTTTCAGTTCACGCACGTCGGCTGCACGGCGGACGAAGGAGAGCGCGATGAAATCCGCCCCCTGCTCCAGGGCAAATGCTGCATCCTTGCGATCCTTCGCCGTCAAGGCCGAGATGCGCAGCGTCGCACCCGGCACGTTGATCCCTTTGCGCGAGGCGAGCCGGCCGCCCGTCACCACGCGACAGGTTAGGCCGCCGTCAGCGCCCTCTGTGACAACAAGCTCCAACTGCCCATCGTCCAGCAACACCGCCTGGCCGGGTCGCAGGTCGCGCAGCAACTGCGGATGGGGCACGGGGATATCGCTCTCCACTCCCCGGCGCGGATGCGACGCCAGCGTGACAGTACCTCCCGCACGCAGATCGACCGCCCCACCCTCGATCTCCCCCACCCGGAGCTTGGGTCCCTGCAGATCGGCCATCACGGCGACCAGCTTGCCCTCCTCCTCTGCCACCTGTCGCAGGGCGGTGATCGAGTGGGCGTGAGTTGCCTGATCGCCGTGCGAGAAATTGATGCGCGCCACGTCCATCCCCGCCCGGATGAGGCCACGCATCACCTCCGGCGACTCTGAGGCCGGACCCAACGTACAGACGATCTTGGTACGCGCCATCCCTCTCCTCCCCATCACGATCCTATGGCCCGACCAGGGCCAATCGATACCTGCCTATATCCTCGTCACTGTGGCCCCGCGCGACGATGCGATACGTGCCGCTCACCGGCAGCTCGAACTCGGAGATAGCGGCGTCGGTGGCGGGGCCACTGTCATCGTCGGTCGCCACCCGCACGCCGTTGGGCGCAAACAGCTCCAGATAGGCGTCCATGCCCTCATCCACGCCGACCATCGAGATACTGACGACGTCGCCCTCCTCTCCCTCGAACAGCCAGTGGTGGCGCGTGCCGGACGGCAAAACAGCCTCCACCGTCTCGCTGTAGGCTAACGTGCCCTGCACCACCATCTCAGCCCGCGCCACGGTGAGCATATACGTCCCCGTCGGACCGAACTCGCCCCCGCGGGCGATGATGCGATAGGCACCTGCCACGGGCAGCGTATAGGTCTCGATCAGCGCGTTTAGCCCCTCGCCGCTGTCGTCGTCGTCGGTGAGCAACGCGCCCTCAGGATCGTACAGCTCCAGGTAACAGTCCAACACGCCATCGGTCCCATTCATGGCGATGGTGACCACCCGCCCTTCCTCACCCTCGAACGTCCACGGGTGACGGCTCCAGAGGGCCAATAGCTCCCCTGTCACTGGGATTCCATACACGATCGCGCCGCCGCCGGAAGGCCCATCGGCGACCTCCAGGCTGAGCACGTAGTCTCCCGCGCCGCTGTAAGCCAGCGCGTGGATGGCGTAAGTGTCCGAGACGACGATAGGATACTCCAGGATAGCGGAATTCGTGTCCCGACCGCCATCGTCATCCCCTGCCAGCAACTCCCCACCCCTGTCGTAAAGCTCCAGGTAGGTATCCAGCGCACCTGAGTCGATGGCGTCCATACGGATCGTGACGTACTGCCCCGCTGACGCCTCAAAGCGCCATACGTCGGTCCCGAGAACCAGCAGTGTGCCTCGTTCCATCTGCCCAAGCTGAGTCGGCCCTTTTTCGACAGGCCTTGGCGGCGTGGGCACCAGCGTGGCGGACGGGCTTGGCAGAAGCGCGGGCACCGGCGTGAGTGCAGGGGTGCGAAGCGGCGTGGCCTCCTCGGTAGGAGTCAATATCGGCTGAGGCGTTGTCTGCGAAACGACGCACCCCAGACCGGCCAGAAGAAGCACCACCGCTGTTACAATAACATGCAGCGGCTTGCGGGATCTCGACGAACAATCACTCTCAGAGCCCATCAGAACCAATGTCTGTGCATCTTGGCTAGGAATCTACCATTGATCGGAAAGCCACTCCCGGAACCGATGACCGAGTCAATTCCGCACCTTGGACATAATGCTGTTTGTCCAATACCATCCACTTCATCAACCCAGTCTTTGATCTCATCGGGCCCAAAAGTGGCAAGGCAGTAAAAACAACCGCATATTCTACCATGTATCACCTCTTCACGATGGCGAGAAGAATGGGCATGGGCCTGAATATGATCGCGATCAATCATCTCGTCAGCACCCTTCTGTCGAATACTACAGCTTCCTACACGAAAGCGCAACTACCCACACCCGGTCGAAGGGGGGTGCAAGCAGTTGCGCCAATGGCAAACCCACAGATGCTACAATAGCCTAGCTGCGCAGGTGCGGAAAGGCCGACAGTCCCGCATAGACGGCATCGTCGCCCAGCTCCTGCTCGATGCGCAGTAACTGGTTGTACTTGGCCACACGGTCGGAGCGGCACGGCGCGCCGGTCTTGATCTGGCCGGTGTTGAGCGCCACCGACAGATCCGCGATGGTCGCATCCTCCGTCTCGCCCGAGCGGTGGGAGACGACGGCGGCCCAGCCCGCCCGGTGGGACATCTCCACGGCAGCGATGGCCTCTGTGAGCGACCCGATCTGATTGACCTTGCACAGCAGCGCGTTACAGGCCTTCAGCTCGATGGCCTTCTGGATGCGCTCCACGTTGGTCACCAGCAGATCGTCGCCCACGATCTGCACCTTGTCGCCGAGACGCTCGCTCATCAGCACCCAGCTATCCCAGTCGTCCTCGGCCAGGCCGTCCTCAATACTGACGATGGGGTACTTGGCCACCCAGTCGGCGTAGAACTCGACCATCTCCGCACCGGAGAGCGTGCGGCCCTCCTTCGCCAGCACGTACTTGCCATCCTTGTAGAACTCGCTGGCGGCGGGGTCGAGCGCGATGCGCACCTGCTCACCGGGCTTGTAGCCAGCTTTCTTAATTGCCTCCAATATGACCTCAATAGCCTCCTCGTTGGCCGCCAGGCTGGGCGCAAAGCCGCCCTCGTCGCCGATGCCGGTGGACTTGCCTTTGGCCTTGAGCACGCCCTTGAGCGCGTGATATATCTCGGCCCCCCACCGCAGCGCCTCGGCAAAGCTCGACGCGCCGACCGGCATGACCATGAACTCTTGCAGGTCCGGGCCGTCCATCGCGTGCTTGCCGCCGTTGAGGATGTTCATCATCGGCACGGGCAGCACGTGGGCGTGCGCGCCTCCGACGTAGCGGTACAGCGGCAGTTGCAGCGCGTTAGCCGCGGCGTGGGCCACGGCCAAAGAGACGCCCAGAATGGCGTTAGCGCCCAGGTTCGCCTTGTTCGGCGTGCCATCCATTTCCAGCATGCGCGCGTCGATCGCCATCTGCTCGGTGGCGTCCCAGCCGAAGAGCTCCTCGGCGATGACGTCGTTGACTTTGGCCACTGCCTGGAGCACGCTCTTCCCACCGTACACGCCCTTGTCGCCATCGCGCAGCTCCAGCGCCTCGTGCACGCCGGTCGAAGCGCCGGAAGGCACGGCAGCCCGGCCCCAGGCCCCACCCAGCAGGGCCACTTCCACCTCGACAGTTGGGTTGCCCCGCGAGTCCAGAATCTGGCGGGCAACTATGGCATCAATCTCGGTTTCGAACATTATTCCTCCTTGGTCTTGGCAATTAGCAGTTGGCTGTCGGCCATCGGCCAACATAGCCAACTGATCGTCCATTCGGTTACGTTATCCCCAGCCCTGCGTACAGCCGCTCAAAGTCAAAGTGCTCGGCCAGCAGCGACTCGAACTGTTCCAGCTTCGCCTGCTGTCCCAGCCGTGTCTTGCCAAAGACGTGATCGATGGCCTCGACCGTCTCCAGCGTGTTCTCCCGCACCAGCAGCACCGGAATGCCGGCTTCCTCAGCCCGCCGCAACACCTCTGGCACGGGCCGCAGGTGACCGGTCAGGATCAAACAGTGAACGGCCGTCTCCAGCGCCACCAGTTGAATATCGGCACGGTCGCCGCCGGTGATGACCGCCTTGGTCCCGGATATGCGCCGGATGCGCGGCAGTGCCTGCTCCACACTCATCGCCCCCACCACCATCTGCTCGATCAGCACGTCCTTCTTGCGCGGCATGGCCAGGAACTCGGCCTTTAACACGTCGGCCAGCTCTCCAACGCTGATCGCCTGAAGCTGGTCGCGGCAGGGCAACGCTGCCAGCAACGAGACGTCCCGCCGCTCCAGGTACGGGCGGGCGACGTCTGTCACGAAATCCATCTCTTCGTCGGGCACCTTGTTGGCCACCACCCCCACCAGCCGCTCGCCCAGCCGCAGCTTGGCGACCAACATATCGTCCAGCAGAGACATACGGTCGCCGAAGGGGGTCACGGCCAGCGCAGGCACGTCCAGCGCCTCCGCTACCACCGGCGTGCCCAACCCCACACTGAACCCTTCACGCAGAGATGCCCCACCCTCCAGCAGCACGATATCCTTGCCCTCAGACACCCGTGCGAAAGCCACCTTGATACGCTCCAACAGATCAGGAGGTGCCTCCCCTGCCAACTCCTGCATCAGCAGTTCCTTGGTCAGCACAATGCTCACCAGATCGCACGGGCTTTCGGTCAGCCTGAGCACCCGCCGCACAAAATCCGCGTCCTCGTCCGCCGTCCCGCACGAAGCCTGCCAGGGATGCGTGCTCAAGGGCTTGAGGTAGCCCACCTTGTAGCCATCGGCCTGCAAGCGACGACCCAAGCCCAGACAGAGTGCCGTCTTTCCGCTGAACGTATGCAGAGAAGTCACGTATAGTGCTTTCATCGTCATCTCCTTACCCGATCACGAAACGGTCTCAGTGCTTGATGATGCCAAAACCAATCGCATATCGATCGCCATCGCTCCGCGCCCCTCTTCGAAGACCATCAGGGGGTTGATGTCCAGCTCGACGATCTCGGGGAAATCGGTCACCAGTCGGCTGATGCGCAGGAGCGCATCTACCATCGCTTCGAAATCAGCCGGCGGCTCGCCCCGGACACCCTCCAGCAGCGCGAAGGAACGAATCTCGCGGATCATCTCCTCCGCCTCCTGGCGGCTGAAGGGGGCCACGCGGAAGGCCACGTCCTTCAGCGCCTCCACGTAGATGCCGCCCAATCCGAAAGCCACCAGCGGGCCGAACTGCGGGTCACGGCTCATACCCAGCAGAACTTCCCGTCCACCCTGCACCATCTGCTGCACCTGACAGCCCCAGATGCGCGCGCCAGGCACGTACCGCCCGGCCCGGTAGACCATCAGGTCGAAGGCATCCCGCACGTCTGTGGCCGTGCGCAGGTCTACCTTGACGCCACCCACGTCGGTCTTGTGCAGGATATCGGGCGAGGCGATCTTGAGCACGACGGGGTAACCGATTTCCTCGGCAATCGTCACCGCCTCGTCCGGCGTCTCGGCCAAGCGGGACTCAGGGATGGGGAAACCATACGCCTTCAGCACCCCCCACGCTTCGAGGTCGCCGATTGAGACGCGCCCTTCCGCCCGCACCTTGTCGAATAGCTCCCGCACGGCCGGGATGCAAGCCTCACACGATTCCGGCTCAAAGATGGGCCGCTCCAACTCGCGCCGATAGTCACTCATCGCCGCCAGCGCCGCCGCCGCCCGCTCCGGGAACGGGTAATTGGGCACGCCATACCGCCGCAGAATCTCGACCCCTGCATTGATACGAGCTTCTCCCATGAAGCAACCCACGACCGGCTTGTCGGCCTTTTGCGCCAGTTGCCCCACCACCTCGGCCGTCTCCTCGATCTCTGTCATGGCCTGCGGCGTGAGGATGACGATCACGCCATCCACGTTCGGATCGTTGAGAACGAGCTCGAGGGCGTGCTCGTACCGGTCGGCCAACGCATCTCCCAACACGTCTACCGGGTTGGCCGCGCTGGCTGCGCCCGGCAGGTACTCCTCCAGCGCCTTCACCGTCTCGCCGCTCAATCGAGGAATTTCCAGCCGGGCGTGTTCCAACGCATCGGTCGCCAAAATGCCCGGACCACCGGCGTTGGTCACGATGCCGATCCGATCCCCCTGCAAGAGCGGCTGGTAGGCGAAGGCCAGGGCGTAGTCAAACAATGCCTCCATCGACGTGGCGCGGATGACGCCTGCCTGGTGGAAGGCCGCCTTGTAGGCCGCCTCGGAGCCGGCCAGGCTGCCCGTGTGCGAAGACACGGCTCGCGAACCGGACGCCGTCACGCCCGACTTGATCGCCACCACCGGCTTGCTGCGCGTGACCCGCTGTGCCACCCTGATGAACTTTTGCCCGTCCGGCACGCCCTCGACGTAGATCAGGATCACCTTCGATTCCGGATCGTCTGCCAGGGCCTGCAGCAGGTCGATCTCGCTCACGTCCGCCTTGTTGCCCAGACTGACGAACTTCGAAAAGCCGATGCGCCCGGCCATCGCCATGTCCAGCACCGCCGTGCCCAGCGCGCCCGACTGGGACATGAAGGCAATGGGGCCTGCCGGTGGCATGCCAGGCGCGAACGAGGCGTTGAGCGGTGTTGCGGTATCGATCACCCCGAGGCAATTGGGACCGATCAGCCGCAGATCGTGCCGGCGGGCGATCTCCACCAGTTCCATCTCCCGTTCCAATCCTTCCCGTCCAGCCTCGCGGAAACCGGCCGTGATGACCACCACGGCCGGAACTCCCTTCTGTCCGCACTGCTCCAACACATCAGGGACAAAGCCATAGGGAATGACGATGACGGCCAGATCGATTGTGTCAGGGACATCCAAGACAGAGGGATAAGCCTTCAGATCCAGAATCTCGTCAGCCTTGGGATTTATGGGGTAAATCCGGCCCTGGAAGCCCGCCTCCTTCAAGTTGAACACAACGGCATACCCCAGTTTCTCCGGATCGCGGGAGGCGCCGATCACGGCGACAGATTCAGGCTTGAAGAAGGCATCGAGCATACGATCCTCACAGATCCATCCATACTCAGCGGCACTGAGGCAGCGGCAATAGTACACCTAAAGAATGATTTTAGCAAGCATTACCTGGCAATTCTGCCCTGGGAGGTGCCCCCGTCGAATACTGGTGGACATAACAAGCGAGCAAGGGGTTTCTGAGCGGAATGAAGCGCAGCAAAATGCAGTTGAAGAAGCCTCCGCGAGCGCCCTTCGACTCCGCTTCGCTCCGCTCAGGACGCTCGCTGCTGTCACCAACACTCAAGAGGGAGACCACCCTGCCCTGAAAGCGGGGGAAAGTTGACTATCCCGCCGAATGACTATATCATGAGAGTCAACGAATGGACGAATACAAGGAGCCAAACGAATCATGGAAAAGCAAACCATACCCACATCCCGCTTCAGCCGTCTCATCCACCCAATGCCGGCCTTTCTGATCACATGCGCAGGGCAAGACGGGCAGCCCAACGCCGTCGCCATTGCCTGGCTCATGCCCGTCAGCGGCGATCCGCCGTTGCTGGCCTTTGCCATCCGGCAGCAGCGCTACTCGTACGAGCTGCTGCAGGAGAACCCGGCCTTCGTGGTCAACGTTATGACATACAAGCAGGCTGTCGAGGTGCTTTTCTGCGGGCGCTGCACGGGGCGCAACGTGGACAAGTTCGCCACGGCCAACCTCACGCCGGTGAAAGCTCAGGCCGTGAGTGCTCCTGCCATCGCGGAGGCATTGGCCCACGTGGAGTGCGAGGTTGAGGCCGAGTACGAGGCCGGGGATCACGTCATCGTCGTGGGGAAAGTGGTAGCGGCTTCGGCGAAAGAAGGGGCCATGACCGGGGACTTTCGCGACCTCGTCGCCGCCCCACCCCTGCTCCACATCGGCGGCGACCGCTTCACCACCAGCAGCGGCGAGGTATCGGAACCGGACGTGGGCATGGACTAGGCGTTGCTCGCCGCGCTCGACTTGCCCAGGCGGGCTGCTTGCCAAACAAGAGATACGTGCTAGAATAGCTGTGCCGTGGGGATGACAGGCTTCGACGGGGAAGGCTGGTCACGGATGGCAAGCCGGGGCGCTCTGCCCTCGTTAACAACGGAGCACAACTGTTAAAGTGCCAAGAACACTTTTAACTTCATGTTTGCCCCTCAGGCCCTCGCTCAGGCGCCTCTGGCTGCCTAAGCTAACCTGAGAGCAGACAGACCCCACAAGCGGGTCACGTCCGCCCCGGCCTCGCGCCGGTGGGCCGGGGGCCGGACGTCACAATGCCGGCGTGCGGCACTTTGACGCCGATAAGGGTGCCAAAGACGGGAGTTTCGGCTCCCATCGGCTCAGCCTGGGTGCAGCGCAGTCGGCGGCGACTCCCCAGGCAAGCGATAATAGCCGACTAAGCTCGTAGAAGTCCTTGATCGAATTCTTCGGACGCGGGTTCGATTCCCGCCATCTCCACCACAAGAAACGAGGCTGGCGCCTGCAACGCCAGCCTCGTTGTGTAACCGTCCGCCGCGCCTGCCGAGCGGCAATGCCACCCGTGGGCTACTCAACCCTCGCGTGTAACTGCTCTTTGTCGTGAAGCAAGCTGGTGCAGTTGTCGATATCCCACCGTGCCCAGTGCACGCACGCACTCGTCTTTCAGTGCCACGTACAGCGGGCTGTCTACGCAGACCGTGTGCCGGCGACAGGCATCCTGCAGATACAACTCGTTTCCGTCGTCCAGCTCAAGCCACCCCTTATTCAGCACCAACGGATAGAGTGCACAGAAGAATGGCTTGAGTGCCCAACGCTGCATACCGCTATCGACCGCAGCCACCTGCAAGGCACAGCGGGCATCACGCAGCAAGAATATGCACGATTGACCACAAGAAGCACCGGCATTGGAGAGAATGGCGGTGGCGTCGCACCTGCCAGAGGGAAAGTCCTTGTCTTCCTTATCAAAACCGCGAAACCACGACCGCTCGTCCTGCCGCTCGGCCGACAGGTGGGACCTGATGAGACCAGCGTGGCGCAGGATATTGTCCTTTTCCTTCGGATCCAGCAACACGCCGTGCGAGCAGCAGGCACCGTGACAGGACACGATGTCACAGCGGCGGATCGGCTGCACTTCCAGCAAACGCCTATCTACGTGCAGCCCACTGATTATCAGCGTTTCATCATCGTTCATTCCTCCTCCCTCCCTCAACACTTGATGATCACGACCTCCCATGCACGTTCCAGGGCTTACTCTAATACCTCGTCGAAAGCTTCGTAACTCAGGCCGGGCCGTCATACCTAGCGATGCGATGCAGGGGACCGTCCCGCAGCATGCCGGGACAAGTCAGATCATACGCCAAGGCGACTCCGGCCATAGAACCCCTCCTCCAGACACAGCATCCCGAAAAGCCCGGCCCCATTCCCCAGCTTACCCTCCTGCACGTACCGTTCTACCGCCAGGAACGAGATCTCGTTGATCAGATCCACGTAACGCATTCCCCCTGCCTGGGCCACGATGCACAGATCGCTCACCGTGGGATTCAAACCAGGCAAGGTGTTGATCTCAAGCAGATAGGGTCTACCATCATCCCCCAGCCGGAAATCCACGCGCCCCACATCCAAAGCGCCGATAGCCTCAAAAGCTGCCACGGCCAGTTGCCTCATCTCATCCCCTAGAGACGCCGGGATGTCCGCAGGGCAAAGGTAAAGCGGCGCTCCGTCCTCGCCCGGAACGTAGGACTTGGCAAGGGTGTTGTAAAGCCCCTGCCCAACACCTACGCCGGCGTCGATCTCCAGTGCCGGGAAAATGTGAAAGCCACGCTCGTCGTAGAAGTCGTCCTTCGAGTCAGTGGCAGGGCTATACCGTTTTTCGCCAGGCGACAGGACGTTGCCGATGAGTCCCATGGTGAACTCGCGTCCCGGCAGGTAGGTTTCCACCAACGCGGGTTGGCGATAGGCCTCGATCACCCAGCGCACCTGCCTCCGCAGCGCCTCCTCGTCGTATACGATGGACTCGCCATTGATGCCCATCCCTGTGCCCTCACGCATCGGCTTGACGAAGAGGGGGAAGGTCAGCCGCCGATCCAGTGGCTCGTCCCCCTTGAGAAATGCCTGGAACGAAGACGTGGGGAGGCCAGCGTCGCGCCAGACGTGCTTGGCCATCGCTTTATCGAGGGAGATAGCGTGCGTCAGCACCTTGGAGCCGGTGTAGGGAATACCCAACATCTCCAGCAAAGCCGGCACCTGCGATTCACGTGCGTCTCCCCCCAGCCCTTCGGCGATGTTGAAGCAGATGTCGGGCGCAGCTTGGCGCACAGTATCGAGCAGGCTTGTATCTGCCTCCAGACGGACGACCTGATGGCCTCCCGCGACAAGCGCATCCTCGAGAGCCTGAATCGTTTCGAACGAGTCGTACTCGGCCAGGGCGTCGTCGGGAGCGCCAAGCCGGGCGACGACGTGATGCTTCAAGTTGTAGATTAGGCCCACACGCAGCTTGCTGCCTGCGCCCAAGACCGGAACCTGCAACCGAGACACATCCAAGGGCCTCGCGTGACGTTTGAGGGCTGGCGTCACATTCAGTCGAAGCCTGGATCGATCCTTGCCATTGTTACCGGCCGGGAGTTCCATCTCGACCCGCTGATGCAATGCATGCCACCCCTGCGGGGCAATGGCCGAAGTGCACCCCGCCAGCATCCCGGCCACACCTCGCTGTCCCCCCTCGCCACGGCGGGCCTGACAGTAGGCGCACGTGGCCGGGTTGTGGGCCTGGTAACCTACCGGCTGGGTGTAGGTGGCGATGAACCCTTCATAGTTGCGCACCACCACCTGGCTATCGGACATGCTGAGCAAGTAATTGGGCAAAATGGGCACCTTGCCCCCGCCCTCGGGGGCGTCGATCACGAAGGTCGGAATGGCAAAGCCAGAGGTGTGGCCGCGCAATGCCTCCATGATCTCGATCCCCTTGGCCACCGGCGTCCGGAAGTGACCGGCACCCTGCACCAAGTCACATTGGTAAAGGTAGTACGGGCGCACGCGGTTCTTCACCAGCTTCTGAGCCAACGCCAAGATGACGTTGGGGCAATCGTTGACACCTGCCAGCAGGACAGTCTGACTACCCAAAGGGATCCCCCCATCGGCGAGGCGCGCCAGAGCCAACGCCACATCGGGACTAATCTCGTCTGGATGGTTAAAGTGGATGTTCACCCACAGCGGGTGATACCGGCGCAGCATGGACACCAGATCGTCCGTGATCCGCTGTGGCACAAAGACTGGCGCCCGCGTGCCGATGCGGACGACCTCCACGTGAGGAATAGCCCTCAGGCGCTGAAGCAGTCCCTCGAGCACTCGCTGGGACATCATCAGTGGGTCGCCGCCGGAAAGCAGCACGTCACGGATCTCGGGCGTGGCGGCGATGTAAGCCAGTTGCCGCTCATAGTCCGCGGAGTCGAATTGGGCATGGGAATCTCCCACGATGCGACTGCGGGTGCAGAAGCGGCAGTAGCTGGCGCACTCAGTCGTGACCAGCATAAGCACCCGGTCGGGATACCGGTGCACCAAGCCCGGAACAGGCGACTGGGCCTCCTCGGCCAGGGAGTCAGCCATCTCGGCATCGAGGCATGCCGTCTCACGAACTGTGGGGACGACCTGCCTCCGGATCGGGCAGTTGGGATCGTGGGGATCCATCAGGCTGGCGAAGTAAGGCGTGACGTGTACACGAAAACGCCCAGGTGCCGAAAGACCCTCGATTTCCTCGGGGGTGAGTCGTAGCACCTGGGCGAAATCATCGGCCGTCTTCAGCCGATGGGAAAGCTGCCATCGCCAGTCATTCCACTGGGCGTCAGTCACGCCTTCCCAGGGGTGAGGTGGCCTACCGTGTCCAGGAGGCTCCTGGGATTCCGATTTAGAATCTTCGCTCTTTTCAGTTGACATCTTATGCTCTCCTTCCCATGCTTTCGTTTGTATGTTTGAACTCGCCGCCCGCTCCGGCCAGGACCGCTGAATCGGCCTGCAGTCCCCGTGCCAGAGCAAGCATCGGTGAATCCGGCTGCACATTCCTAACCAACAAAAACCCCTCGCTGCCGCGAGAGGCCTCGGTACTAAAGCTGTTGCCCCCTCTCGCCACTCTTTCCAAGCTCTTGTTGTGAAGACACCCCATCCACTGGGCGCCCGTCCTGTCGGTGCAACACCTGGGCTATTCTATTCGCCCCGACTGGCCCAACTACAGCTCTCCTTCGTCGTCCCACTCCTCGCCATAGTCGAGAGGGAAATCCACCTCGAACGGGCTGGTGCTGATGATCTCGAGCTCTGTATCACATTCCCGGCAGCGAACCGTGGCACCTATTCGTGGCTTTTCCATGGTGATCGCAGCATCGCAGCTAGGACAGTATGCCTCAGGCATTCTCCACCTCCTATGCGGACTGCGCGAAGTATAGCACAAAAAGCAGACCTTTGAAGTAAGCAATTGGTGAAATCATGGTGAATATCTAGAAGCGCTGGGCGGGCAAACGAAATGCTCTCTCATCCCAGCATGTGCTCGCTGGCCTCGCGAAAGGTGAGACGTCAGCGCTACAGCGCGGAAGCAGCCCGCCCCTCTCGGCTCGGCACAGGCGGCCAAGTCGAGAAGGGCTTTGCAGCTCGCGTCCAGCGAATGTCGTAGACGATCTGCACGCTGATGGAGATGGAGAAACTGCCCGGCGAGATGGAGGGCGTCGCCGAAACACCCACCCCGCCACCGCCACCCCCAACTCCCCACTCCATCGGCGAAGGATACCAGCAGCTTGCCTGCCGGAAGACTCGGATGCAGAGCGTCTGCACGGTCCACCACACCGAACAGGCTGGAGCTCACCTGTCTGCCCGGCTTGTGCGCCAAACTCCCCTTGTCAACATCGCCACCGATAACCAAGACACGCTTGATTTACGGTAGTGTCCTTGGACAACTGAGATAATTGCTGGCATACTATCAGTGGATTACATCTCCCTTGGAGGTGAGAATGAAGCTGATAGCATGCCTAATCATATTGTCGTTGATTGTCGCGTTTTGGTC
>Ga0315545_1002998_pt1 | contig 14721 bp, 9 predicted proteins | sample SalMarSW160210MG_FD_203096 | JGI IMG/M metagenome (GOLD analysis project Ga0315545, IMG submission 203096) | Salt marsh sediment microbial communities from the Plum Island Ecosystem LTER, Massachusetts, United States - Salt Marsh Sediment SW1602-10 ... | reverse complement strand
AGTAAAATATAGAAATTAATAAATTGGCAGTTGAATTTAAAAGTAAAAAAGATAAAATAATTAAGTTGATTTGATTGTAATTAAAAATTGATGTACATAATTATTGCTATGGGCGAATGGCGGAGGCGGTAAGCCTAGCGTATACCTTAAAAATCTAGAAGATATAGCACTAGTTTTAGCAAATGTCGAAGATAATTCAATTAATGTAGATCTTACATTTAAAAAGAAAATCAAAGTCATTTAAATATAAAAGCTCGGTATAATGCCGGGCTTTTTGCGTTATAAAAAGACTTAAAAAGGAAATCCTATAATGAGTAAGAATAACTTAATAGATAATAGGGAAGATGTAGGTAAAAAATCTGGACTATATCCCACTAGCTCCTCAAACAAAAAAGAATACAATTCTATACCATCAGACAGATTTTATACTGCAAGCGAAGAAGTAACACTTCGGTTTTACCAAGTTCCAAAAGCACTTTATAAAAACCCTGTGTATAAGGATCTAGATCTGGGTCCTAAATTGATGTATTCAGTTTTAAGGGACAGGCTAGATTTGTCTATAAAAAACAACTGGCAAGATAAAAAAGGATATATATATTTAATTTATAGTGTTGAGGAATTATCAAATATTTTAGAAGCAGGAATAAGGTCTATTATTAGATATAAAAAGAGTCTTGTTGAATATGGGTTGATTTACGAGAAAAGATTGGGTCAAGGTAAGCCGAATTGGATTTATGTTTTAAAGCCAGAATTATCAAATGGTCAGAAGTCGCAAAGTACGACTTCTAGAAGTTCCAAAATGCAACCCTAATGATACTGACGTCAATGAAACTAATTTAAATAACGTTAATAAGGCCGGTAGCGAAAGGGATGTGAAAAACTCCGGGGGTGAGATGAAGAAATATCTTGGACCAAAAAGATATAGGCCTAGAGAAAAGGAACTACTAGCAAAAGAAATAGCAGAAGAGTTGGGGGATAATCACAGCCTGGGAGCATTCCGTACTATAGTTGATAAAATCTCAGAGCAAAAGATAAGAATATTTTTAAGTATAATAAAGGATACACATCTTACCGGGAAAATTAAAAAGAGTAGAGGTGCAATGTTTATATCACTCGCCAGAGTCTATGCAGTAAAAAACAATATATATTTTAATTTCAGGTGATACTAATATAAGGTGATAAAAGACGGGATAAAAATTATTGAGTTAAAACTGAAAAAAAATTTTTATAATTAATAAGCTTAGTAGTGCTGAGCTTATTTCCCCCAAAAGTAGCGTTTGTCACTACAGTAAATATTGACGAGTGTATAACTGAAATGTTAAATTTGAAATAAAATAATAATACGCATAATATACTATATATAAAATAAGATTTTAAAAATAGTATGTAACAATGAAACAATTTTTATTAATAATATTTATAGTAATATTAGCTACATCAATAATTTTAATGTGGCCGGCCTGTAAGAAGAAAGCAGACTCTACTGATATTGATTCTATTACAGCTGATATAAATGAAATAGAAATTACTAAAACTAAAGTTGTTGCAGAAAATAAGATTGCCTTTGTCTCGGACCGTGATGGAAACTATGAAATCTATATAATGAATATAGATGGCTCGGAGCAGAGACGACTTACAGACAATCCTGCAGGTGATAGAAGCCCTTCCTTTTCACCTGACGGCTCTAAAATTGTTTTTGACTCAAACCGTGATGGAAACTATGAAATCTATATAATGAATATAGATGGCTCGGAGCAGAGACGACTTACAGATAACCCTGCATATGACTCTGAACCCTGCTTTTCGCTAGATGGAACTAAGATTGTCTTCGGATCTAACAGGGATGGAGATATATATGATTATAGAGTTGAGGAGATTTACATAATGAACGCCGATGGCTCGGAGCAGACAAGGCTTACATATAGCACTGAAGAGGACTTCAGATATATAAACTATTTACCCTCCTTTTCACACAACGGTTCTAAAATTGCCTTTACGTCACATCGCTCGGGTTATGCCATCTATACAATGAATATAGATGGCTCGGATCAGAAAGAGCTTATAGGTATCTATTCAAATGATTCTTCTTATTGCCTTTCACCTGACTGGTCGAAAATTGCTATTACAAGGAGTGGTGAGCTTGGAGAAGAAGATATTGGTATTCTCGTATTTACTATAGATACATATAGGGATGGAAGTGAAAGAGCGTCCCTTACAAAAAAACAAGCAATTGGCTGGTCACCCTGCTTTTCACTGGATGGAACTAAAATTGCTTTTTCCTCCGACCGTGACGGAAACTGGGATATATTTATTATGAATATAGATGGCACTGGCCAGGCAAACCTTACCAATAATCCTGATACAGATGATGAGTCTCCATGCTTCTCACCTTAAAGTGGTTAATATCCTTCCTAATGTGAATTTATAATAGGAACTTACTAAAAATAAGGATAGAGGGCAATAGTTTTTGCAAAGGCGATTATGAAGAGGTTGTAGTGGCTAAAAAACGACGCTTATATATTGAACTTTTACAGGTTGATAATCGAATATTGAGCCAGACTCTCTTAAGGTAAGACAACCCCAGAGTTTTACTGGCATCTTATTTATTCTAACCACATAATGAAGGTGTGTGCCTGTGCTTATAAAGGTATTATCCATAAACCCTACCGGATCTTCTTAAACTACCTTTTCGCCCGCCTCAACCAAAAACTCAATTAAGTAAGCATACATAAATACATATTACATTTACCATCTTTTCCGTAATAGTTCCAAATACTGTACTAATTAATAGGTAGTATTATTACGGTATTGATATGAACCCCAAAAGCTGGACACAAACTTATCTAAGCTAAAACCAGCTGATGAGTCCTTATTTTATTATTATGAAAATTATATTCAAATTTTTCAGGTGGTATATAGCCCAGTGAAGAATGTAATCTTTTACTATTGTAAACTTCATTAATAAAATGTGTTATTCCCTGAATCGCTTCCCCAAAGCTGTCATATTCAAACATGTATACTTCTTCAACTTTAAGCGTCCTAAAAAATGATTCCATCTTAGCATTATCATAAGGATTTGCATGCTCTGACATTGATATTTTTATATTATTTCCTTGCAGGATATTTATATATTCCTGAGAGAAGTACTGTAACCCCTGATCAGAATGGTGAGTTAGCTCACCATTAATATTCCTGTTTGACAATGCGTCCAGAAGTGCCTGCACATTAAGTTCTGCAGAAAGTGTTCTTCCCAGGGCATATCCTACTACTTTTCTTGAATAACTGTCTATTAATGCTGCAAGGTAAGCAAACAAAGTGCGAAGTCTTATGTATGTAATGTCAGTATGCCATATTTTATTTACCCTTAAAGGTATTAGTCCTTTTATCAGGTTGGGATATCTGGCAAAGCAGTGGCTTGAGTCTGTTGTTTTCTTAAATGATCTCCTGATTTTACAGAGTATATTTTCACTTTTCATAATCCTATATACCTTCTTATGGTTTACAACAATATCTTCTCTTGCCAGTGCTGCTGTTACTCTTCTATAGCCATATGATGGAAACTCCAGGGCTATTTCATTAATCCTGTCTGCTAGATCTGTGTTAGAAGTTCTTCTGCCAGCAGGCTTGTAGTAAAAGGATGATCTTGGTGTTTTCATTATTTGGCATCCTTTTTTGACATTTTGTAGCCTCGGGAGGTTATAATTAAGGACTCTTTTTTTTCTTTCTCACCAAGATCTATTACCTGACGAAGCACCCTGTTTTCCATAGTAAGCTCCACCTGGCTAATGCTTCTGGAAAGTACTGATTCTACAACTTGTCTTTTAAACTTTTCACTAAATGTTCTTCTTGCTCTCATGCTTGATGAGACCTCCCTTTCTTCTCTCTTAGGTCCTCATCAGCTTATTCTAACTTAAGTTATTTTAGTATACAATGTGTCCAGGGGATGGGGTTCACCCCAATATTATTATATTTCTATTAAAAAGTTGTTATAATTTTATAATTCTTATATAATAAACCAAACATAATGCTATTAATAGTATGTAAATATATTGCCAATTAGTATTTAAATATATAATAGAATAAGCTAAGGAGACTTAATATGCAAACGCTATCATCATTAAAAAATAAAAAAATACTCTTGGTAACTCTTACTCTGATTTTTCTGCTAATGAGCGTATTTTTTCCAAAAGTAGCATTTGCTGGTATAGGAAATATTGATGATGGGGTACATAAAAAGCTTAATTTGAACCTGCTACTTATGTATGATGCCGACCAGGAAAATATTGATGCTTGGGAAGAAACTTTTAATAGAACTTCAGAGCTTTTATATAATTCCACAGAAGGGCAGATGCAGATAGGCGAAGTAAATGTATACATCAACGATATATACGCTATACCTATTGCTGATGTGTGGGTATTGGAAAAGGATGGTGGGGTGGCTAATGCCAATATAGAGGGCTTAGGTGGAATTGGACGCATTCTTTTACATCAGGAAGATAAGGATAACGAATACGATTCTAAAGGATATGTAACTATTGTACACGAGATGGGTCATTATGTATTTGGCCTATATGATGAATATATGGGTTATGTTTACGATGGTAATAAATGGGTTATTTCAGAACAAGAAAACTTTGCAGGTTGTGCAAAATGTACAGGCAATTCTAGTTCTCCTGCATGCTTAATGGATGCATCACGTAAAGTAAACAATCACCGGACAGAATGGTGTACCCCTATTAATGATGAAAAATGGAACACAGAGCATAATCAAGGTTGCAATGAAAATGGTAAAACATATAAAAATGTACAGGAATATATAAAAAATAATTCATGCTGGGAGACAATTGTTGATATTTGTAAAGATAAATATAAAGTTATTCTCACAATGCCCACAAGTGAACCAAGTACTACCCTGCCATCTGGTCATGAAGATATCAATTGGAACATAATGAATGGTGAACTCAGAGCAGTAATAGCTATTGATAAAACTATAAGAACTATGTATGGAGATAACATTGAACTTGCAAAATTAGGCGGTAATATCTTTGTTGACCTCCTCTACTCCGGAGAGAAAGTAGGTGTTGTATCCTTCTCATCTCATGCTTCAGTTGATTTCCCCCTCCAGAAGATAGTGGATTTAGACCAAAAAAGACTTACAAATAACCCGGGTTATAGCAACGCATATCCTTCCTTTTCACCTGATGGTTTTAGAATTGCCTATAGCCATAGATATAAGTTTGGTGGAGACCAGCAAATCTATATAATGAACAAAGATGGCTCACAAAAGAGACTACTAGCAAGCCTTGGAAATAATGTAGATTTTTCCTTTTCACCGGATGGGACTAAAATTGTCTTCGTCTCGGACCGTGATGGAAATAAAGAAATTTACATAATGAATGCCAGTACTGGATCTGGGCAGACAAGACTTACAGACAATTCTGGAGTGGATTATAGCCCTGTTTTTTCACCAGATGGGACCAAGATTGCATTTGAATCTAATAGGGATGGAAATACTGAAATTTACATAATGAATGTAGATGGCTCGGAGCAGACAAGGCTTACAGAAAGTTCTGGAGATAATTATAGCCCTTTTTTTTCACCTGATGGATCTAAAATTGCCTTTATATCCACCCGTGATCAAAACCCTGAAATCTATGGACCCACTGAAATCTATATAATGAACACCGATGGCTCGGAACAGACAAACCTTACTATGAATAGTACAGCACGTGACATAAGTACTTGCTTTTCACCTGATGGCTCTAAAATAGTTTTTGCATCGGACCGTGATGGAAACACTGAAATCTATGTTATGGATGCTGACGGGAAGAACAAAGAAAGACTTACATATAACGAATCAAACGACACTTATTGTAGCTTTTCCCCTGACGGCACTAAAATCGTTTTTGCATCAGAACGTGATGAAAGCATGGAAATTTACATAATGAACGCCGATGGATCATGTCAGACAAGACATACATATAACTCTTCATATGACGGGGCTCCTTGTTTTTCACCTGGTGGAGATAAAGTTGCTTTTGAATCTTTCCGTGATCAAAACAATGAAATCTACATAACGAATGTGGATATGAATATGGAGGGTGTACCAAAGGAAGCTGCAAAAATGGCTATTAATGCTATATCCACTATTGATGAAACTACAGATATAGAAAGTGGATTAAGAACTTCATTAAACCAGATAGTTAGAGCCGGAGAATATAGTGGCGACGAATTTATTGTTTTACTTTCAGGGGGACCAGGTGGAGATCCTGGCAGCGTAATTTCTGACCTCCAGGAGCGAGGAGTAAGAGTGTTTGCTATAGGGTTAGGAGATTATGCAGATATAAAAATGTTACGGAGTATAGCCGATAAAACAAAAGGCAAATTTTTCTTTGCTTCATCTGCTAAAAACTTACCTAGTATTTTTGCCAAAATATCTGCTGAAATGCGTGGTAGCGCCGCTTTAAGGACCATAAAAGATTTTATTACACCTTCTAGTCAGACTGTAGAAAACGTATTTGTAGATTCCTTCAGTAAAGAAGCAACGTTTTTTCTTGAGTGGGAAGGTAGTGACCTTGATTTGACACTTATAAGACCGAATGGAACAGTAATTAATCGGGAAACAGCACAAACTGACCCAAATATAAAATATGTTGAAAGAGATACTTACGAATTTTACTGTATAAATGAACCTATGGCAGGTGAATGGCAATTAATAATCGATGCTATAGATGTCTCAAGCGAGGAGCCCTTTACAATTCAGGTGTTAGGTGAAGCTATGGGAGTTCTCTTTGAGGTATGCACAGACAAAGTTAGCTACGTTTACCCAGAGAATATATTAATTCAATCCCATGTTATAGCCATAGATTATGTTGCCAATGCTGAAGTTACAGGAACTGTGGAGATACCTGATGGGAGTATAGTAGATATTACTCTGTTTGATGATGGGTTGGCCTCTCATGGCGATGAATTTCCCAATGATGGCGTATACTCCAATTTCTTCTCGGAATACACTGAAGACGGTGTTTATACCTTTAATATGGTTGTTGATAATAAAGGAGGAATACAAGCTTTTCTAGGCGAAATTCCTCCTGAAGGATGGGCTCCTACGCCTATAGATCCCTTCACGCGTGAGAGTAGTGTATCGGTTTCTGTTTCTGGAGTTACATCTTCCGAAAAACTCCCTACAGAGCTAACCCTTGATTTTCCTTCTAATATCCAGTATTCGGATATGCTTTCCGGTAGTGCCACGTTAACTTCTTTGGGTACTGTACTTGAAAATATGGAAGTGGAATTTGGCTGCATGCTTCAAATAGAAACCCTTATAACAGATGAAGCTGGAGAGGTATATAGTACTCCATATAAAGTAGAGGAACAATCCAGTACTTCTGCTGACCCCATATGCGTAAATTTCTATGGTGATGATAATTACCTCCCAGGTTACAGTGAACAATATATAACAGTAGAAAAAGAGGATGCATCCATTATTTACAATGGAGATACCATAGTAGAAGTAGGAAATCCTGTCACTCTATCATGTGGAGTATCAGAAGAAGAGGATAGCAGCCCCGGGGATATAACACTTGCAGGCCCTGTTACCTTTAGCTTATCTACAGAAGAAGGTTTTAATGAAACCTATACTGCTGCTGTGGGCTCTGATGGAGTAGCTACTACAACCGAAGAACTTCCGGTTGGTTTATATAAAATAATAGCTACTATAGATAGCGATTATTACACAGCGCCGCCTTCTGAAGAAGCAATACTTGCAGTATACGATCCTTCTGGCTCCTTTGTAACAGGTGGGGGATGGTTTATCCCGGAAGGAAGTACCGCCAAGGTTAACTTTGGTTTTAAGGTAAAGTATAAAAAGGATGGCACCCTTAACGGCAACTTAGAGATAATAGACCACAGCTCGGGTACTAACTATAAAGCTAATGATTTCACTTTTCTTGTGATATCGGCAAATAAAGCTTACTTTTCCGGTAATCTGGAGGTAGACGGCGAAGGCCTTTATTCATTTACGGCAGTAATGGAAGATAATGGCTCTCCTGGAAAAGATAATGACAGGTTCAGTATTGATATATTAATGGATGGAGAGCACATAGTCTTTGATAAACTGATAGACAATGGGAATATTGTAATACATTAATAGTTCTATTTAACTTAAGGGCCGGGAAGATACTGGTTATCTCCCCGGCTTTTATTATCTCCATATTGCACCTTAGCGACTTTATTTTTGCAGTGTGAGTGAAGACTATAGCTCGGCCGGTATAGACCTTAAATTTAAAAAGAAAATTAAAGCCATTTAAATATCAATCTATATATAATGTTTCGTAAGCTCAATTAATAAGTGATATAAAAGATGCTGGTACTTTCATACAAGTAATTGAAAAATACCTTAAAGACAGGAATCCTCAATTAAGTTTAGATTTATAATAGCTTAATAGACTTTAGTGGTTTAAATCCTTTTAAAAAGCATAAGAGAATTTCATAATCTCCTTGAATTTGAAAATAAAAAAGCTAAAATAAAAGTTCACCAGTAGTATAAAAACCAGCATTTGGCTAATTTGGGGCGAATGGCGGAGGCGGTTCGCCTAGCGTATGCCTAAAAAATCCAGAGGATTTAGCAATAGTTTTAGCAAATGTCGAAGATAATTCAATTAATATAGATCTTACCTTTAGAAAGAAAATAAAAATTATTTAAATACAAAAGCTCGGTATGATGCCGGGCTTTTATATTAGAAAAAGATTTAAACTGGAAGCCATATAATGAGAAAAGATAACTTAAGAGAAAGCCAAAAAAGAATTGGATTTATATTAAAAACAACCTACTGATCTATAGTTTTATGAACAATAGAAAAAATATAAGTAATAATACTAGAAGTGCTTCCGGCAATACTAATAGTTTCTCAAATAACAAAGAGTACAATTATACCCCTTCAGACAGATTTTATACTTTAAAAGAAGAGACGACATTAAGGTTTTATCAAACACCGAAAGCTCTTTTTAAAAACCCTAAATACAGAGATCTTTCTCTTGGTCCAAAGCTTATGTATTCAATATTAAGAGACCGGCTCGATTTATCTATTAAAAACAACTGGAAAGATGAAAAAGACTATATATATTTAATCTTCAGCATAGAAGAGCTAGCCGACCTTTTAGAAATAGATAGAACAGTTGTTATGAGATATAAAAAAAAGCTGGTTGAATATAATCTAATAATTGATAAAAGAATAGGACAGGGCAAGCCTAACAGGATTTATATTTTAAAACCAGAATTATCAAATTTCCTGAAGTCGCAAAAAGCGACTTCTATAAGTCGTAATAGGCAACCTCTAGAAGTTACAAAAAGCGACCCTATTGATACTTACGCTAATCACACTAATTTAAATAACGTTAATACAGATGGCGAGGAAAAGGTTGTGGAAAACTCAAGAGAAGTGATAAAGGAAAAAAAGTTAGAAAACAAAGAAGATATTAACGATATTAGAAAAAAGATAAGAGAATCCCTTGAAGAAAATGATAAAAGGAGCTTCCCAGAGTTAAATACTCTGGAAAAAGAAAATAATCCGGAAAACAGTTATTTTAAAAACAACAAGACAACTGAATACTCTAGAGCTAAAAGAAGATCTAGAGAAAAGGAGCAGCTAGCTAAAGAAATAGCAGAAGAGCTTGGGGATGACCACAGCATGAGAGCATTCCATATTATAGTTGATAAAATATCCGAGCAGCGGATAAGGATATTCTTAAGCATAATAAAGGATACGCACCTTACAGGGAAAATCAAAAAGAGTAGAGGTGCAATGTTTATATCACTTACTAAAGCCTATGCTTTAAGAAACAATATAAATCTTAATTTCAAATAATATCGCTTATGAATATAAATTTTTAAACCGACCCTTACTTTACCAAGCGAAAAGACTAAAAGTAATGTTGAAATAATTAAGTATAAAATTAGTACGTTAAATTGAAAATATAAAATTAGTATAATATAATTCTTATAAAATAAAACTTTAGTTATCAGAGATTAAAATGAAAAAATTATTATGGTTACTTATTGTATTAATAATTGCAGTATTTTCTTTACCAGGTTGTAAAGCTATAGCTGAAGAAGAAGTAGCTAAAAAAACCGAAGATGAATTGGTTGATAACGGAGACCCAACTATTATAGAAAATGTAAGCATCAAAATGAAAGTTACTTCATCCACTTGGATGGAGAATGAAGAGCCGTACGATATATATAGTGAAATAAAAGATCAATTGGAAAGAGTGGGTTTCGAGGTGGTTTCAGAGGGAAGCGTTTCATATGATGCCACATTGTTTATTGAATACGAAGAAAATGAAGGTTCAAAGTACATCGAAGATACCAACTCCACAGTTAGCGATTCAAGATTACACTATGGAACCGATATTAGATGTGCTCTGAAGCTGTATGACAAAGCAGATAATTTGTTGTTTGAAAAGGAAATATCAGCTTCACCAGATTTAACTGTTCCCGATGATTCCATGAATAGTCTCTACTATAATGCTCTTCGCAATTTTAGGAAAAAGGTGTATTTTAAATATTTAGGCGAAATCATCGCTAGCAAATTTGGTGCAGGTGACGAGTTTTCTGTGTTGGTCTTTGCTATGGGTGATGAAGATTTCGCTGTCCAAATTAATGCATTAGGGGCTATTGAATCGATAAAAGATTCAGAACTTCTAATTAAGGCTTTAAAGGATGAAGATAAGAATGTCCGAGGATGGGCAGCTGAGCTCCTTGGGGAGATAGGGGACAGCCGGGCCGTAGAACCTCTGATCGAGGCTTTAGAGGATGAAGATAGAGATGTCCGAGAGGCAGCAGCAAAAGCTTTAGAAAAGATTAAAGCAGAGAAAAGCTGAAAATGATATTCGACCAGTAACATATAAGTTTTATTTCGGTGAGCTGATCCGGAGTCACTACAGAAGGTATAAGATCTTATATAGATATTAAAATCAAGCTACAGCTTGCGGCCCTTCACTAAAATAGGTATATAGCACTCAAAGTGGCTCTGTTCCTATGATATAAGTAAGAAGTATTTTCCAAAATCTATTGCTTTTTATAATGATTTTTTGTCTCTAGATTTTCCCAATTAAAGTTTTATTTCTTCCAGGATCTGTTACCTGGTCTGTAGACAGAGTCCATTACTTTTTAGAATTTAATCTTTGCTTCTATAGGAATAAATTCATAGTAAATTTTCTCATCAAACCAAGCGCAAACAAAACCTACATCACCCTGGCAAATATAGACGTTGAAAATGGTATGAAACCCTTAAAAGGTTTTTTATAAATTGCTTTTTAGTGTTAAAATTTTTCGTATAGGGTAAATAAATGAATAGTATAAAGAAAGAAGCTAAAATTAAAATGAAAATAATTAGGATGTTCTTACCCCAAACTTTAGTACAGTTTTTAACTTAGAATCTAGGCCATTCTGACCTTCTCCCCAAAAACTGATCCAAACAAAATGTTAGTTTTAACGATATAATAAAGCTAACGAATGGAGGATCAAAAAAAGAGAAGCAGCAAAATTTAGTATCAGCACAAATAATAATTTTAAACCTATTGAATTTGAAAATAAAAAAGATAAAATAAAAACTCACAAGTACTACAAAAATCAGCAATTAGGCTGATTAGGGGCGAATGGCGGAGGCGGTTCACCTAGCGTATACCTTAAAAACCCAGAGGATATAGCACTAGTTTTAGCAAATGTCGAAGATAATTCAATTAATGTAGATCTTACATTTAAAAAGAAAATCAAAGTCATTTAAATATTAAAGCTCGGTATAATACCGGGCTTTTTGTGTTATAAAAAGACTTAAACAGAAAGTCTTACAATGAGTAAGAATAACTTAAGAGATATTAGAGAAAATATAAGTAGAAAATCTGGACTCTCTTCCAGCAACTTCAAAAGTTCCTCGAACAATAAAGAATATAATTCAACTCCATCAAGCAGGTTTTATACTGAAAAAGAAGAAGTAACCTTGAGGTTTTATCAGGTTCCAAAAGCACTTTTTAAAAATCCGGTGTATAAGGGTCTAGGCCTGGGTCCTAAATTGATGTATTCCATTTTAAGAGACAGACTAGATCTATCTATTAAGAATAACTGGAAAGATGAAAAAGGCTACATATATTTAATTTTTGGCATAGAAGATCTGTCTAGTCTTCTAGAAATAAACAAAGAAACTGCTACTACATATAAAAGAAAGCTTGTTAAATACAAATTAATAATTGATAAAAGAATGGGACAGGGAAATTCTAATAGGATTTATGTATTGAAGCCAGAAATTAAAGAATTTCTGAATACGGAAAATCCGTCTTCTAGAATACGGAAAAACCCACCTCTAGAATACGGAAAAACCAACCCTAGTGATACTTACCTTAATGAACCTAATTTAAATAACGTTAATAGGGATAGAAGTGAAGAGGTTGTGGAAAACTCTAGTGTGAAGATAAAGGAAAAGACTGTAGAAAATGAAGAGGATATTAACGATATAAGGAGAAAAATAAAAGAATCCTTAAAAGATAAGGGAAAACATAACTTTATAGAACCAGGAGATTCTGGCAAAGAAGGGAAGCCATTAGAAAGAAATAATGAGTCGAAAGGAAAATATTCGAAAGATAGTAAGATAAAGAAATATTCTGGAATTAAAGGATATAGGTCTAGAGAGAAGGAACTAATAGCTAAAGAAATAGCTGAAGAGCTTAAGGATAATCACAGTCTGGGAGCATTCCGTATTATAGTTGATAAAATATCAGAGCAGCGGATAAGAGTATTTTTGAGCATAATAAAGGATACTTATCTTACTGGAAAAATTAAAAAGAACAGAGGTGCAATGTTTATATCACTGGCTAAAGACTATGCTGTAAAAAACAATATAAATCTTAGTTTCAAGTAATTTTACTGTAAATCATTTATTTTAAGGTTGAAAGTTAAATAAAATATATTCAGGTTTTAAATTTATTCAATTTCAGGGATTATATCAGCTTAAAGATACTATATATTATATTATCTCACTTGCTTCAGGAAAAAGAGTACTGGCAGCAAAATGGTCATTGAATTCCGGACATGTGGTCAGTTCCAGGTACTTTATCCTCTGAGCAATTTTTTCAGCAAGCTTTCTTTCTTTTCCAGAAATCAGTACCATTTTTGCTCCCACGCCTGCCGCATTTCCAACCTGGGTTACTTTTTTTAAGGAGACCTTTGGGAACATCCCGATATTGATTACATTTTTAGGATCAATATAGGAGCCAAATGCACCTGCAATCATTATTTTATCGATCCTGCCAAATTCAATACCACTATCCTCCAGGAGAATTTCAATGCCGGTTCTTATAGCACTCTTGGCAAGCTGGATTTTTACGATGTCTTTCTGGTTTATGGAAACATATCTATCCTCACATTTAGTATATTGGGATTTATGATTCAGTGACTTATAAAATTGAGGCGATAGTATATACTGCAGATTTCCCTTGCTGTCTTTCCGCAGACACCTATTATCAGTTTTGAATTTACCTTTTCTGTCTATTATTCCCACTTTCAGCAGCTCTGCTATAGAATCTAAAATTCCGGAACCGCAAATTCCTACAGGCTCCTTATTGCCTATAGTCCGTATGGCAGGAATACAAGTTTCGGGATCGATTATAACTCTTTCTATTGCTCCGGAAGCTGCCCTCATTCCGTATCTTATATGGGCACCTTCAAAAGCGGGGCCTGAGGCAGTAGAAACGCTCATTATACCTCTTTTAGTTTTTAGAGCAATTTCAGTATTAGTTCCGATATCTATTCCGATGCAATTTCCTTTCTGCTTATAAAGCCGGGTTGCTAAAATCATAGCCAGATGATCCGAACCTACAAAACCGGCAATAGGTGGCAGCATATACAGGTAGGCACCCGGCGATATATCAATTCCAATTTCCCTTGCCTTTAAATGAATGGCTCTGGTAGTTAAAGGTAAAAAAGGAGAAAGAGCAAGCTGACTAACGGGTAGGCCTAAAAAAAGATGGTGCATGGCAGTATTACAAACTACTGTCATTTCTATTATATCCTCAGGCATCAATTTATTTCTATTGCAAAGCTTTTTTACAGATTTATTTATGGATTCTATTACCATAACCTGGATTTTCTTTAGGTTAAGCTCCGCTTGCATGGCAAAGCTAAGCCTGGTCATTACGTCTTCGCCAAATCTTATCTGAGGATTTATGATACCAATTCTATCTATGGTCCTTCCTGTTAATAGGTCCACAAGCAAAACAGCAATTTTAGTGGTGCCTAAATCTACGGCTATACCATAGCTGCTTCCGGTCTTATTTCCACCCTCTATAGAGATTATTTCATTTTCCCAAGGATTCTCTCTTAAGGTAGCTGTAACTTTCCATAAATTTTCCCTTATAGCAGAAGGCATCTGGGATAAAACTTTAAGATCTATAGTTTTGGCATCTACTTTGTATTCTTTTCTAAGGGCTTCGTTTATCCGGTCAAAGTCAGGCTTTATATCTTTAAGAGTTGCTTTTTTTAGATTTAGAAAATATTTATTACATACAGGGTTGGCCTCAATATCTGGTTCCTCTCCTTCAACTTGAAGCTTTTGCTCCTCGCTTAAGGATGAAGAAGGAATATATATAGTTGTATCTTTGTTAAATATCTGCTGGCAGGCAAGCCTTATGCCGCGCTTTATTTCATCACTGGTTAAAATTTCTTTTTCT
>Ga0315545_1002997_pt1 | contig 14725 bp, 4 predicted proteins | sample SalMarSW160210MG_FD_203096 | JGI IMG/M metagenome (GOLD analysis project Ga0315545, IMG submission 203096) | Salt marsh sediment microbial communities from the Plum Island Ecosystem LTER, Massachusetts, United States - Salt Marsh Sediment SW1602-10 ... | reverse complement strand
TTTTTACAAATTTTTTGAAATTTTTACGAATTTTTGCAAATTTTTACCAATTTTTTACAATTTTTTTGACCAACTTGCGCGTTTGATGCGAAAATTCCTTAATTTCGCTTGCGCATTTGGTTGAAATCCGCACTTCCATCTTACCTGTATTGCCCAATCGTTATGATTTAACTCCCCATTTCTCCTCGGCTTCGGGTCTTCGCAGGTAAACCGGTTTGAGTGTTTGAGGGTCGGCAAATTGTCCTTCGCAGGCCATTTTATAGCCAAGCAAATGTACCTTCGCGGCACGTGGGCACCAGTACCGCTTGTCCAAAAATTCAATGCCGGGGACCTTGAAAAGGTGGGTATAGTACACCAAGCCTTCACCAAGCAGCCAAATGGATTCTGCCGTAGGGCATCCCTTACGGGACCTGGTATCGGCAAACCTCTGGACAAATTGCGAAGCAGTCATAAGACAATCAGGCACCGTTTTTATCCACCGGCCATCGCTGTTTTGGTACACAGCGACGAAGAATTGGCCGCGCTTGGCATCGAGGATAGTCGCGATTTTTTTCAGCTCTTTGCCTTCTGTTTCCATACCCGCCCGAAGGCCTGCCTCGCCAAGGCGTCGAGTCGAGGCAGGGCGAGGTCTCGCCAAAGGCGGATAGTCGCTGGCATTAGCAGCAATTACGTCCGAAGTACTTACCGCTACAATTCTTGCGGCATTGGCCAAGTGCATTGTTTTTGCCATAGTTACGGCTATTCGCAGACCCGTAAAACTACCCGGCCCGACGGATATGTAGACGTGCTGAATTTGGTCCGGGCGCCGGTTAAAACGGTCCAGAAGGTCGCAAACAGCCGGAAAAATCTCCGCACTGTGCCTGACGGGGGTGGAAAAATTAGCCTCGGCAAGCAGCTGCTGACCGTCTGCTATCGCCACAGAGCCCGTTCTGCCAGAGGTTTCAACAGCGAGGATAAGCGGTTTTTGCATCATCATTTAACGTCCGGGTCTTACAGATTCTTGTGAAAAATAATATCGCAAAGGGTGGCATAAATCAAATTTTTCACTTGCCAAACTGCGGATTTACATGTACAGAAATAGGTCTCGATTATAAATAAACAAAGTCATCTGGTGCGGCCAATATAGATTTTCCATCGGCAGGTCATTGTGAATGGAGTTTGGCTTTGGGCAGCAAGGGGCTTCTAATTAAGTTTTTGGTCAAAAAGGCTTTCCTGTCTGCGCTGGTACTGGCTCTGCCCCTACTATGGGCACAAGTCTCGAAAGCAGGCTCAAGCCAGTCAGACGAAGCTGAAAAACAGAAAGTTTTGCGCAAAGTAGCCCAAGACTGGATTCGGGTCGGCACAAAACAATACGAGCGGGGCCTCTACAAACAGGCAGAGCAGTCCTTCTTTCAGGCAGTGGAGTACCAACAGCATTTAACAATGGCTGAACGTGAACAGCTAAGCAACCTTATGGAAAAGACTTACAAAGCTGAGCTTGAGCGGGAGCATATATTGGAGCAGATTAAGGCCGCGAATAAGTTAGCTGAGCGAGGCCGGCCAGGCAAGGCCAAATCCGAACTCGAAAAACTTAAGGACAGCGAGTTCCTGACCGAAACCGAGCGGCACGAGGTTACAGAGACCTTTAGCGAATTAAAAAGGCAACTGAAACAACAGACAACGGAAATTAGCAAGCTTTATAACTACAGCGTGCATCTTTATCTCACCGGTCGACTCGAAGAGGCCCGGCAAGGTTTCATCGAGGTTTCCAAAAGCGAATTACTGGTGGCACCTGCGGGAAAAACTGCGGAAGATTACCTTGCTAAAATAGATAATATTTTAGCCCGCAGAATTGAGCTTTCCACAGCATCACAAGCAGAACCGCAAAAAAAGCTGCTGGAGTCCACAGTGGCAGCTATCGAAGACAAACTGCTTGGTTCTCAGTCTCAGACGAAAGGAAGTTCGCAACACCAGAAGCAAGCAGGTGAGGAGAAACACAGTAAGCCTGATAAAGCAGTTTCTGTTGCTAAGTCTAAGCCATTAAGCGACAGCGAAATCAGCAGCCACAGGGAGAGTATTCTGCGAAGCTATACGAGGGCGGTTGTCGATGATGCTGTTGCGAAGGCTCAAGATTACATAGAGCAAGGCGAATTTGACAAAGCAGAGGCGGCCATTGAGACCGCCGAGGCAGTCGTTAACAAAAATCGCGCGCACCTGGGAGATAAACTTTTCAGAGAGTTCAATGATAAATTGGGTAAGCTGCGCGCTAAAATTAGGCAGGCAACAATCCGAGCAAAGCCCTCAGCATAAGAGCAAAAGTACGACGAGGGTAAAATATACGGGTGAAATATATGATTGGTCAAACAGCAGCATAAGGCAAATCAAGACCTCTCAAGCCGGTTTTGTAGGTACAAGACAGGGCTTGAAAATACATATTAGTCCCCTTTTCCACCCGTGTTGAACAAAGTATTTTTTTCGACGTATCGGTGTCTTTGAATCAAGCGATTGCACTCAAACCATTAGATTTGCCTAATTGTCAGCTACAATATAGGACGTTGAGAGCTTAGAAGAAATAATAAAGCTTGGGCGGAGCCGAAGTTCATTTTTTCCTTGCAAAAAAGCACGTTTGGAGGTATCCTATTTTATGTAAACACCCTATCTTAAAGGGGTGGGGCTAAGCAGTGTGAATGTAAGAAAACTTTCCTAATCTTTGATAGGAGGATTACGGTGAAACCTTTAATCATTTATGCAGGCCGCAAGCCCTGGTTGGTTCTTTTGGCGTCGGTCTTGTTATTCACGGCAGTTGCTTCGCCAGTGGCTCGGTCACAGGTCAGCGAAACCAACAAACAAGCAATAATACGCCAAGTAGCTCAAGACTGGATTAAGGCCGGAACAGAACAATACGAAAGAGGTTTCTACAAAGCTGCGGAACAATCCCTGCTCCGAGCGCAGGACTACGAAGATTACCTAACAAATGACGAACGTGAAGAACTAAGGCAGCTTCTGGAAAAAACGCACACAGCAGCGCTTGAAAAGGAGCGGATTTTGGGTGAGATTCAGACAGCCAATGAATTAGCCAAACAGGGCAAGGCGCTTGAGGCCAAAGAACACCTGGAAGATGTCAAAGACAGTGAGTTCCTCACGAAGGAAGAACAGCAGTTGATAGCGAAGTCGCTTGACAGGATAAACAGAGAGCTCGGCACTGAACCCGTGGAGCCTGCCGCGGCAGTAGAGGCTAAAGAGGAAGTTAAAGAAGAGCCCAAAGAGATTGAACAACCACCTGCTAAGACAACTATCAAGGATGTCGAGGATGAATTGCTTGGCGCCGAGGCTGAGACAGCGGCTATCGAAGAAGCTGAAGAGCCCGTTGCGGCTGAAGCCGCTGAGGCGCGGGCCGTTGCAGCAGAGGAAGCCCCAGCCGCCCCAACCAGAGAAGGCAGCTACATTGAAGCGATTAATCTCAGAAGGAATGTAATACGCAGCCACACCAGCACCCTTGTGAGTGACGCAATAGCGAAAGCAGAAACTTACGTAAGCAAAGGTGACCTCGACAGGGCAAGAGAGGCAATCGCAAAGGCTGAGCAGACCGTGAATAAAAACCAACTGCACCTCGGAGAGGACGTCTTCAAGGAATATACCAGTCAACTGGAGATTCTGAGGGAGAAGATAGCTAAGGCACAGAAAGAAAATCAGATACAACTACAGCAGCAAAAGCAGATGGAAGCACAGGAAGCGCAACGGAGGTACCTGGAGCAGGTCGAGGCCGACAGGAAAAAGAGGATAACTGAGCTTATGGGCAACGCCCAAGCTTATATGAAACAACAGCGATATGAAGAAGCTCTCGGGCAATTAGAGAGTCTGCTTGCGTTAGACCCACTCAATGACAAAGCACAAATACTGAAAGACACACTGGATGACACTATTAACTTTCGGGAACAATTGGAGGTGCAGAAAGAATCAAGCAGGCAAAGAGTAGAGCTTTTGAAAGTAACTGACAAAGCTGCGATTCCATACGCTGAGGAGTTTAAGCTGCCCAAAGAGTGGCGTGAGATTGTCGCCATACGCAAACCAAAGGAAGCGATTGGGCGTGACCCCGCCAATGAGGCTGTTTACAAAAGCCTGGAAGAGATTGTCGACCTTTCGGACTTCTCGCCGACGATGCCTCTCAGCCAGGCAATAGAGCATTTAAGGAATTCGGTGGAGCCGCCACTGAAGGTAGTGGTGCTGTGGGGGGATTTGTATGATAACGCTGATATTGACCAGAATACGGAAATAAATATGGATCCGATATCCGCGGTTCCACTTGGCACGGCGCTAGAGCTTTTGTTGAAGTCGGTTTCAGGTGGATTCGCGAAACTGGATTACACAGTGGAAGCTGGCGTGATTACAATTGCTACCGCAGAATCGCTGCCCGGCAAAATGGAGATACAGATTTACGACGTTGCTGAGCTGGTCGGCGCCGCTGCCGACTTTTCCTTTGAGATGGAAGTTGGAGAGGAAGGCGGCGGTGGAGCCCGAGGCGGTGGTGGTGGCGGCGGTGGTGGCGGCGGCCGTGCTGGTGGCGGCGGTGGCCGTACTGGCGGCGGCGGTGGCCGAGCTGGCGGCGGTGCGCAAGGCATAGAAGAGTTGCTGGGCACCGAGGCAATACAGGAAAGAGCAGCCGCTATTGTTCAGCTTATACAGGAAAGCATCGACCCCGAAAGCTGGTATGAGATGGGCGGTGATGCCACCATAAGAATCTATGCACTAAGCAAACTGATTGTTAAACAAACGCTTGAAAACCACAGACAGATACAAAAGCTACTCGATGACCTGCGGGGGCCACTCGGCGAGCAGATTGCTATCGAGGCAAGGTTCCTGACGGTCCGCGAGAACTTCCTCGAAGAGATAGGCATTAAGTTTGATGTTCCAGTGTTTAACAGGCTTGGAGGCAAGTTCGGTACTATTAGTTTCACCCAAGACAGCTTAGATGGAGTCCGCGCCACTGATACGGGTATAGAGGGGAGCTTAGCGGGAGCCGTAGCATCTGCAATTAGCGGAAACTATGGTGCCGTAATTGATGACCTTCAGGCGAATTTCCTTATCAGGGCAACGCTGGCTCACGGGGACTCGAAGATTCTTAATGCACCCAAGGTTACCGTTCTTAACGGCGAGTCTGCAGCAATCAGGGTTGAAAATGAGATATCGTATGTATCTGACTGGGAGATTGAGCAAACTACCGCCCTGGGGGCGGCTGGGGCCGCCGGCGGTCTTGTATTGACTACTGCCAACCCAACGGTTGATTATATTCTGGATGGTGTGGTGCTGAACGTCACACCAACCATCAGTGCCGATAAGAAGTATGTTATACTGCGAATTACAACATCGTTCTCACAGGTGAAGGAGTTTGATACACGATTTGTTGGTGAAACTACCGGAGGTAGGGCGTTTGAAGTTCAACTGCCTTTGAGACAGATTGCGGATGTGCGGACACGTGTCAGCGTCCCGGACGGCGGCACTCTTCTCATCGGCGGCCAGAAGATAAGTGGTGAAGCCGGGAAAGAACAGGGTGTGCCGGTGCTGAGCAAGATACCAGTGATAGGAAGACTCTTTGAAAACCGCAGTAAAATCAAGGATGAAAGTATCCTGTTAATTCTGGTTAAGCCCACAATCATAATCCAGAGTGAACAAGAGGAGCGGGAAGTTGCCGCGATGGAAAAAGGATTCTAACTCTCCTGCTGGAGTTATAGGTCCTTGGGTGATGTTAGATTTTTTGTAAGTCTCTTCATCACTATTTGGAGGAGGCTTTTCTTTGTAAATAACGTATTTACAACGGGTTCGAGTAGAAAGGCTCGTAGTCCCGATAACTAAGTGTCTAATTTCTAATTTGTTTGCTAAAAAGGTGTTAATGTTGTATAATAAGGCCAAATGGCAGCGTTATCTGCCACTTGGCGTATTATGACATCTATCGCATATATTAGGTATTTGGAACATTAACACCTATTTCATGGAGGTAGTGAAATGAAGCGGCAGATTCTGACTGGCTTCTTAATTCTGTTATTCGTAGCGGGTTTCGCAACAGCGGATACTATCCACGTGCCCGGTGCCTATCCGTACATAGAGCTTTCTGACGCCATAGATAAAGCACTAAACGGTGATGTGATTATCGTTGCGCAAGGTGAGTACACGGGTAGCGGCTTCACAATAAACGCTGACATTACGATTACCGGCAGCAACCCTGATGAGCCCAACGTCGTTGCGGCTACGATAATCAACGGTGCCGGCGAGGAGCAGATTGGTTTTCGTCTCAATGGTGCCGGTGGTACTGTTGTGTTAAAGGGCCTTACTATAATAAATGCAGCTCCAAACGCCGGTACTACGATACCACCGATACCTGCGCCTGGGGTGCGGGGTAATGCAAACAACGGTTGGGGTTTGACCGGTGCCGGTGTTATTATCAACGGAAATCATATTGTCTCCGATTGCGTTATCAGAAACTGCACGGTCACAGCAGGCAATGCCTCAATCGCCCTGCCCGGCGCCGTTGGTGCTCCTGACGCCAATATTCCTGTCCAGCCTACTCACCCCGGTGGCCATGGCGGCATAGGTGGTACTGCCCGTGGTGCTGGTATTGCCATAATAGCAGGGAATCCGAGAATCGAAAACACGATAATTGAAGGCTGTATTGTAAATGGCGGTAACGCTTCTATGGGACAAGATGGTCTTGCTGCCGTCCCTGGCGACCCAAATTATCCAGGCGGCCCAGGTGGAAATGGAGGAAACGGCGGAAGCACTTACGGAGGCGGCATATACTGCGCGGGTGGAACACCTATATTTGAAAATTGCACAATCAGAAGCTGTCAGGCCTTTGCTGCTAACGGTGCTGATGGCGGTGACGGTGGTACGGGTGCGGATACCGCGGTTATGGACCCGTATGGCTTTTCGGGATGGGGCCAAGGCGGCCATGGTGGTGTGCCAGGCTTAGCCCATGGAGCCGGCGTATACTGTGACAACGGAACGAACGCAACATTCATTGACTGCAACTTTATCGGTAATCAAGCATATGGTGCTTTTGGTGGTAATGGTGGAAATTCCAATGCTAACGACCAAACCAGCTACTGGCGTGGCGGACTCGGTGGATTGGCCACAATGAGGTTCGTAAACGCAGCAATAACAGCAATAAATCAAAGGCTTCCCGTTGGTCACCCTCTTCAGCCTGGTGATTTTCCTCCTCAAACTCAATCTGCAGAGAATTACAGCGCAAATGGTGGGGGTGTCTGGATTGAAAATGGTGCTACCGCCACCTTTACCGGCTGCACATTCAAGGACAATAGAACCACTGGCAGCATCAGCGGTGTTGGCGGCACGCATACCCTGCTGGATACTGTAATACTTAATGATTTCACAAGTGCTGAACAACCGCGAAATAACACCCGTGTACCAAGTTTTGGAAGCGGTATTTACTGTGCCGACACGACCACCACCATATTTACAGATTGTACTATACAGGGCAACCGGACGATCGAGGCTGCTGGTCCCTATGTCGGTAATGAGTACACAGGCTATGGCGGTGGAATGTGCTTCGATGGTGGCGCACTCGGCGCCAACATCAGCTATGTTGAACTTAATGATTGTAACATTGCTGACAATAATGCACCGGTCGGCGGCGGGGTCTGCGCAAGTGCACTAACAGTTTTTGACGTTAATGAGTGCAATCTCGTCGGTAATTGGGCATATCTCGGTGGAGGCCTGTTCTCCATAGACAACTTCAGTAGCATCGCCAAGTCTAATTTCATCGGCAACCGTGCTGATGACCCCGATGGGGACTTATACGGTTCCGGCGGGGGGCTCTTCAGCTTTTCAACTGATGTTCTCATATCAGATTGCAATATCAGTAAAAATACTACCAACGGCTTCGGCGCAGGTATTTATATGGCCGGCGAGGTAGAGGTAGCCATACCACCGTTAACTGCTGAGCCAGTGCTCAAAAACTGTCTTCTGAGTGGTAATGAGGCAGGAGCGGACGGCGGCGGTATATACTGCGACTGGTATACGGAACCAAATATCATCAATTGTACAATAACCGGAAACGAAGCAAGAGGAGACCCGCCATTTTATGCTGGTTATGGTGGCGGGCTATATTGCTCGTATGAAAGCGATGTGAATATCGTTAACAGTATTATTTGGGGTAATGCCGGCCCGAATACCATCGGGCCTGAACTGGCGGTCGAGACATGGTTTGGCTTTGGACCAACGACGCTTACGGTATCCTACTGCGATGTCGAAGGCGGTGAAGAAGAAGTGTGGGTTGACTATGACTCCACGCTGAACTGGGGCGCCGGCAACATCTACGACGACCCGTTGTTTGTAGCCGGATACTATCTGAGCCACACTGCTGTCGGCCAGTTAGTTGACAGTAATGCCATCGACACCGGCAGCGACCTGGCGAGCCACCTCGGTCTGGACACATATACCACCAGAGTTGACGGTGTACCGGACGACCCGAACAGCTACGTGGATATGGGTTACCATTACAGTCAAGGCGTCGCTCCGTACAAGCTGACCATCACGGTGGTTGGTACCAACGGCACAATCGATCCATCACCAGGCGTCTATGATGTCAACCAGTATGCAACGGCACAACTACAGGCTCTGCCTGACTCGAACTACACGGTCAAAAAATGGACCGGCACCGATGATGACAGTATTACTGGCCCCAACAATACTGTCACGATGTATTCGGACAGAACAGTTACCGTTGAATTCATGAAAGAATTCTGCCAGTTGACGATAGAGGCCGACCTGGGCGGCACAGTTGCTTCGCCGTGGGAGCCCAATACTTATACCGTTCCGTCTAATACTGTAGTATCGCTCCAAGCCGTTCCATACGAAGGTTACAGGGTCAAACGATGGATCGGAAGCGATGACGATTCTTCCACCGCCAAAACCAATACCGTTACTATAGATTCGGATAAGACAGTCAGGGTTGAGTTCGAACAGCCTGAGACCATCACTGTCCCCGGCGACCACACCACAATTCAGGCAGCTATTGAAGCAGCGAGAGAGGGTGATACAATCCAGGTTGCAAGCGGCGTCTACTATGGCCGCGCTCGTATCATCAATAAAGAGATTACAATAACCAGTACAAATCCTGATGACCCGAACGTAGTAGCTGCAACTGTTATTAGCGGTGAAGGATACGCCAACATATGTGTTTTATTTACGTCTAATGTTGGTTCCAATGCCGTTCTTAACGGTCTTACCATTGCCAATGGTTCGTACTTCATCATTGATGCTGAGGACGCCGATGATGATGGCGAAGACGGTCCGGATGGTGGAGGTGCTGAGGGTGGCGGAATCTACTGCGCCGAGGGCAGCAGCCCGACTATAAAGAACTGCATTATAAGAGACTGTAACATAACAGGTGGTAACGCTGGAGACGGTGGGGGCGCCGCTGATGGTATCCCTGCTGGCCGAGGTGGCTGGGGCGGCTGGGCAAAGGGCGCCGGCGTCTACATTGCACCTACTGCCAGTCCGACATTGATAAATTGCACCATCACAAATTGCCGTGCTAATGGAGCGGACGGTGGCAATGGCGGTGATTCCTATGGTACTTTAGGTGAGGACTACCAAGATGCCGGATATGGCGGCCTCTGGAGCAACCCGGCTATTCCTGGTGCATCGTGGGAAGACTGGGGATACGTTGGCGACTACAGATACTACAGCGGCTACGGCGGCGGAGCTTACTGTGATGTGAATAGCTCCCCGACCTTTATACACTGTACCATCACTGGAAACGAAACCCATGGCGGCATGAGCGGTATCGGTGGTGACAGACCCTGGACGATTCCAGACCCAGTGACGGCCTATGAAATCCCCACTTATGGCGGTGGAGTATATTGTGCAGAAAATTCCAGGGTTGAATTTATCGACTGTAACATAACAAATAACACCGCTCCCAAGTTCACCTTAGATGGAGAGGGCGAAGTAGTCTACCGCATCGACCCATATCTTGGTCACGGCGGCGGTATTGCTTTCGAAGAAACTGCTTCGGTCATATTTAGAAACTGCAACATCACCGACAATCTGGCCTCAGTTGGTGGTGGTGTGTATTTTTCAGACCCATGTTCACCACCTGAGTTTCTTGACTGTAATTTTGTCGGCAACTTCGCATACCGGGGCGCCGGCATGTTTGGAACCAACGGCTCCGTGATAGTCTCTAACTGTTTTGTCAGCAACAACTTTGCCGGAATGACCCCGGATGATGTTAATGATGTTAACGACATGCCAATAGCTGGACAGGGCGGTGGCATCTACAGCGCTTCTATGGAATCGCAAATCATAGATTGCACAATCATTGACAACGAGGCCACCACATCCGGCGGTGGAATATTCCTTACCGGCATCGGGGCCAACACGCCAACGGTTACAAACTGTCTGGTGGTTGATAACCAGGCTGGTCGAGACGGCGGCGGACTGTCCGTCAACTGGTATGCCGCGCCACTGATTACAAATTGCACTATCGTCGGCAATGAAGCCACAGGTGACTTCGGCGAGCCTGGCAAAACCGGCTTAGGCGGTGGTATATACAGCAGCTATCACAGTTACTCAGTCATACTTAACAGCATCCTGTGGAATAACTATGCCCTGCAGGGCAACGAGTTAGCTGTGGGAACCGGCTTCGAATACGACCCAAGACCTTCCACGGTGAGCGTATCCTACAGCGACATTCAGGGTAGTGCCGCGGGGATTTTCGTCGATACGGATTGTACGCTGCTTTGGGATATTGACCCAGGTGACCCCAATTATCCAACGAACATCTACGCCGACCCGTGTTTCGTAACCGGTCCGCTGGGCGACTACTATCTCAGTCAAACCAGCACCAACGACCCCAATCAGACCGTCGATAGTCCCTGCGTCGATACCGGAAATGACCTGGCACGCAGTGTCGGTCTGCACCTCCTGTACACCACCCGTACCGACGAAGTATTTGACACAAGCGTAGTCGATATGGGCTATCATTATCGACTTGCCCGTCCGATAGAATTATGCAGTTTCAGTGACCTGTCCCATAATGGGGACGTCAACTTTGTTGACTTTGCGATATTCAGCCTGTACTGGCTTAACGAGGATTGCTCAGATGACAACGACTGGTGTGGCGGAGCCGACCTTACGTTTGATACGTACATTAACTTCGATGACTTGTTCTCGTTGTGTGAGTGCTGGCTTGCCGAAGATACTGATGCTCCACTCCCCAATCCGAGCGAGTGGGAGATAGCGCCTTATTTGACTACAATAACGCCTCCTTACACAGTCAGCATGACAGCCGAAGTTGCCTTTGACTCTTGGGGCAGGGTTGCTGAGTATTACTTCGAATGCGTCACCGGCAACGACAGCAACAGCGGTTGGGACCCCAACAGAACATACATCTCCACCAACCTCGACCCAGACACCGTATACGGCTACAGGGTAAAGGCCCGTGATGAAAGAGGCAACGAAACTCTGTGGTCGGCAGTCGGCTATGCAGTAACCAGCGAAGAGCAACTTGATACAGACCCGCCAGAGCCGGATCCGAGCGAGTGGGAAACAGAGCCGACGGCAACGGTGCCAACTTCGATTATGATGACGGCAACGACCGCCGATGACAATACCCCGCCTGTATGGTATTACTTCGAATGTACTAACTACGGCGACGCCAACAGTAGTTGGCAAGAAGAATCGACCTATGTGGCTACGGACCTTGACCCAAATACCCAGTATACATTTAAGGTTAGGGCTCGCGATAGCGTTACTCCCCAGGCGAACGAAACCGGCTGGTCAGAGCTCCGTTCTGCAACTACTTTTGATACGGACCCGCCGCAGCCAGACCCGAGCACATGGGCTGTTGAGCCGCATTCACTATCATCATCTGAGATTCACATGATGGCCACGACAGCCTCTGACCCGAGTGGTGGAGTACAGTATCAGTTTGAATGTGTCGGCGGCCCAGGCCATAGCAGTGATTGGCAGGATGATCCAAATTATACAGATACGGGTCTGGCTGCATCAACGCAGTATACCTACGAGGTGAGAACCCGCGATGCGTATAACAATATCGGCGACTATTCAGTCCCGCGGTCTGCTACGACGCTTCCCTGATGGTGGTTTTTTGCTAATTACAAATTGATGACTTAAGAATAGGTGTTAATAAATGCTGAGTTTTTGAGGAATATAAATGAAGCGGCAAATTCTGATTAGCTTAGTAATTTTGTTGTCTATAGGAACTTCCGCCCTATCAACGGAATGGCCCGTTCCAGGGAGGGACTTTCCCACAATTCAATCTGCTATCGATGCTCCTACTACCGTTAATGGTGATGTGATAGTTGTCAAGCCGGGTACCTACACCGGCCCCAACAATGTTGACATAGACTTTAAGGGAAAGGCCATTACCTTAAGAAGCGAGATTAATCCTGACAGCCCCAGTCCCAACCAAAGTATTATCGATGCTACGATTATTAACTGCCAGGGGAGCGGAAACGAGCCGCATCGTGCTTTTTATTTTCGTACCGGTGAAGGTACCGATAGTAGAGTCATTGGTTTCACCATCATAAACGGTTATGCCAGAGGCCCTAAAGGCCCGGATGGACAGTACGGATACAACGGTTATCCCCTGAACCTTTTCGAGCCGTTACCTACCTGGTACTATGAAGACCCCAATGAGAGTCCCCCTTACGCCCTTAGTGGTGGCGATGCCAGTGGCGATGGTTATGGCGGCGCAATCCTCTGTGCCAGTGCTTCACCCACTATAAAATTCTGCGTGATAAAGGATTGCAACGTTACCGGTGCCTATGGCGGCAGAGGAGCCGACGGCCTGAGTGGAGAGTGGAACCACTGGACTATCGGAGACTTTAATGTAACTGGAGAGCTTCTTCCTGATGTAGAGATTACAACAAACCCTGACGGCCAGTGGGGTGGCGACGGAGGTAGTGGCAGCGGAAATGGTTATGGGGGTGCTATCGCCTGTCTTGCCAGCAGCAGCCCAGTCATTAGTAATTGTACCTTAAGCAATAATTTCGCCCGGGGTGGCCAAGGCGGAGACGGCGGCAATGGTGGTAACGCCGCAGCGCCGCCATTTTATGACCAGGGCGATGAAAGTGGCGGCGGAAATGCCGGAGGGAGCATAGGCGACGGTATCGGTGGCGCCATCTACTGCGATGGCACAAGCAGCCCAACCATTACAACCTGCACTTTCAGTAACAACGTCGCTACAACGGGTCCCCGAGGAGAAGGCGGTCAAAGAGGTTTGGGCGAAGAATTGGGCATCGAAAATTACCAACGAGCTCCCGAAGGCTTCGATAGCTGGGTATATTCGACCGGCGGTATTGCCGGAGGTGCAGCCTATTACAGACATCCGTCAGACGCACACTTTACCAACTGTACATTCGCCGGCAACAAGGCCTACGAGGCCTATATCTACTACAACCCCGCCCTCGGCGAAGATATTTCAGCTTACACCGTAGGCGGCGCCTTGTATTCCGACGCTTCTAACATTGTTAATCTCAATACCTGTGACTTTACAGGCAACTTAGGTGGCGCAGTTTATTGCGATACCGGCTGCACGGTGAATATCAATAATACCTACGACCCCAACCGTAAGTGCTTATTTATAGGCAACTCCGACCCCTCTGACGGCGACGACCTTATAACCGATATCGGCATCGACTTTGGTTCCGGTGGTGCTATCTACATCGATACCAACTGCAATGTAAACATCCAGAACTGTATTTTCGGGGGCAATTCAGCTAAAAATGACGGCGGCGCTTTGAAGTGCAAAAGTAATGCTACCCTCACAAACTGCTCGTTCGGTAATAACAAAGTCAGCGGCGATAACGACGGTTATGGCTACGGAGGCGCAATGGATGCCTATCGATTAGGCACAACTTTGACGGTAAACTTCAGCAACTGCAGCTTCACCGGAAATCAGGCCATATACGGCGGGGGTTTCTCTTCCGAGAACTTTGATGTCGATTTCGTCAACTGCTATTTCATTAGCAACACAGCCCTGGACGGTGGCGGCCTGGACCTGGTCAATGGAAACCTCTCTGTCACCGGCGGTGTTGTCAAAGGAAATAAAGCCACAGACGGCGACGGCGGCGGCTTTAATTGTAGCTATACTACAACAGAAATCCGCGACTGCACTATTATGGATAACTCCGCTAATGGTGTTTATCCAAGCGGCGGTGACGGCGGCGCAATCAATTTCTACGGTAGCGCCCCGACGCAAACGGTCTTTAACTGCCTTTTGACCGGCAACAACGCTGACGTTGACGGCGGCGCAATATTCTGCCACTACGCATCGCCTGATATCGGAAACTGCACCTTCAGCGGTAATTCAGCAAATGGCGACGGCGGCGCAATATTCTCCGATTTCGTCTCCAAGCCAAGTATTATCGACTGTATATTCGAAGGATGTAATAATCACGCAATACATGAAGAGGACTCCGGCGGCAATGCAATTGTAAGATACAGTTTATTCTACAACAACCCTGATTACGACTACTACGAATCCAGCACATCTACAAGCTATGATTTTGGCGGTGCTCCCGACCCGAACGGTAACTTTAACGATGACCCGTGTTTTGTAAGCGGCCCTTTGAGCCACTTTTATCTGAATCAAACTCTCAGTCCGGCTGTAGATAGTGGAAGTGATACGTCGGAGAGTTTAGGGCTGGATACCTACACTACTGATCCAAATAATGCCCCTGACCTATTAGGCTCACTTGTGGAT
>Ga0315545_1002996_pt1 | contig 14732 bp, 14 predicted proteins | sample SalMarSW160210MG_FD_203096 | JGI IMG/M metagenome (GOLD analysis project Ga0315545, IMG submission 203096) | Salt marsh sediment microbial communities from the Plum Island Ecosystem LTER, Massachusetts, United States - Salt Marsh Sediment SW1602-10 ... | reverse complement strand
ATGCCGAGTGCGCCGCCGGTGACGATTGCCGTCTTGCCTTCGAGCAGGTTCACAGGCCCTTCCTCCGTCCGATTACTGCGAGTGACGGGTTGCCTCGGCGAGCTCGTCGAGCACGGCCGCCGCGTGATCCAGCGACTCGACGTCGCGCACGCCGAGGCAGGTCGCGCCGCGGTCGATGCGCCGGAGCAGACCCTGGAGCACCATGCCGGGGCCGACCTCGATGAAGGTCGTGGCGCCGTCGGCAAGCAGCCGCTCGATGGACGCCTGCCACAGCACCGAGCCCGTGCACTGATCGGCCAGGTGCCGGCGGATCGAGTCGGGGTCCGTCGCCGGGCGCGCGCTCACGTTGTGGATCACGGTCGCGGTCGGAGTGCGCACGTCGGTGCCGGTGAGCGCGTGTGCCAGCACCTCGCGTGCCGGCTGCATGAGCGGGCTGTGGAAGGCGCCGCTCACCTTGAGCTCGATCGCGCGCCCCGCGCCGGCCGCCTTGGCGCCCGCGATCGCCGCCTGTACACCCTCGGGGCTGCCCGAGACGACGATCTGGCCGGGGCAGTTGATGTTCGCGACGGTGACAACGCCCGCGCTGCTCGCCTCGGCGACGACGCGTCGGACCGTTTCCTCGTCGAGGCCGATGATCGACGCCATCGTGCCGGTCGAGCGCTCGGACGCCGACTGCATCGCCTCGCCCCGCGTGCGGACGAGCCGCAGGCCGTCGGCGTAGCTGAAGCTGCCGGCCGCGTGCAGTGCCGTGTACTCGCCGAGGCTCAGGCCGGCGAACGCCGCCGGCGCCAGGCCGGGAACCCGTTCAATGAGCGTGCGCCACGCCGCGACGCTGGCGACGTAGATGGCCGGCTGGCTGTTCTTGGTTTGGGTGAGCTCGTTCTCGGGCCCGTCGAACATGAGGGCGCGGAGGTCGAACCCGAGCACGTCGTTCGCGGTGTCGATGGCGGCGCAGGCGGGCGCGAACGCCTCGTAGAGCGCCTTGGCCATGCCGACGTGTTGGGCGCCCTGGCCGGGGAAGAGGACGGCTATGCGGGCGGCGGTCAGCATTCGATCAGGCACGCTCCCCACGTGAAGCCGCCGCCGAATGCGACGACGACGATCTTGTCGCCCGGCTCGAATTCGCCCGATGCGTTGACCAGGTGCAGGCCGATGGCGGTGGTCGCCGCCGAGGTGTTGCCGTAGTCCTGGACGCTGACGTGGACGCGCTCCATCGGCACGTCGAGGTAGTCGCCGAGCACCTTGATGATCCGCAGGTTGGCCTGGTGCGGGATGAGCCAGCGGATCTCGTGCTTGTCGACGCCCTCCTGTTCGAGGAGTTTATCGACAGCTTTCTCCATCGACAGCACGGCGGCTTTGAACACCTTGCGGCCGTTCATGGCGATGTAATGCAGGTCCTGGTCGATGCTTTCGTGGGTCGGCGGGATGACGCTGCCGCCGCCGGGCATGTGCAGCAGCGTGGCCATCGAGCCGTCCGCGCCGAGGTATCCGGCGCGCAGACGCAAACCTTGCTTCCTGGAGGTGACGATCGCGGCGCCGGCGCCATCGCCGAACAGCACGCACGTGTTGCGGTCGCGCCAGTTAGTTATCGATGAGAGCTTGTCGACGCCGAGCACGAGCACGGTGTCGTACATGCCCGAGACGATGAACTGACGCGCGGTCATCAGCCCGTAGATGAACCCGGTGCAGGCGGCGTTCAGGTCGAAGCTCGCCGCGTTCTTGGCGCCGAGCTTCTCTTGCAGCAGACACGCGGCCGACGGGCACGGGCTGTCAGGCGTAAAGGTAGCCGTGATGATCAGGTCGAGATCGGCCGCCGTGACGCCCGCCATCGCCATGGCGTCCTTCGCGGCTTCGAGCGCGAGGTCGGAGGTGCCGGTGCCGTTCTCGGCGATGTGACGTTTCTTGATGCCGGTCCGGGTGGTGATCCACTCGTCGGAGGTGTCGACCATCCGTTCGAGGTCGGCGTTTGTAAGTACCTTGTCGGGCACGTACATGCCCGTGCCGGCGATGTAGGCTTCACGCAGAGCTGCCGTCACTGGTTCCTTCCTCGGACGGTGCCCCTTTGGCGGTCGCCCCGTTGGCGGTCGCGCCGTTGGCGCGCAGGCACCGTGTGATGTGTTCGTTGACGTTATGTTGGACGAAGCGCTCGGCGGCCCGAATGGCGTTGCGGATGGCGATCCCATTCGAGCCGCCGTGGCAGATGATGACTGTGCCGTTGATGCCCAACAATGGTGCGCCGCCGTGCTCGGAGGCGTCCACCTTTTTCTTCAGGTACTGGAACGTCGGGCGCATCAGGGTGGCGCCGAGCGCGCTCAGCGGCGAGCGCCTCGATCGGGTCTTGATGATCTTGCTGATTGCGCCGGCGAGCGCCTCACTCGTCTTGAGCACGACGTTGCCGGTGAAGCCGTCGCAGACGACCACGTCGACGGTCCCGTCGAACACGTCATGCCCCTCGACGTTGCCGATGAAGTTGATCGGCTCCTTCTCGAGCAGCGCGTAGCTGTCGCGCGTGAGCGGGATGCCCTTGGACTGCTCCTCGCCCATGCTGAGCAGGCCGACGCGCGGCCGGTCGACGCCGAGCACCTCCTGGGCGTAGATGCTGCCCATGACGCCGAACTGCTTCAGGTTGACCGGCCTGCATTCGGCATTCGCCCCGCCGTCAAGCAGCACGGTCACCCCGGTGACCGGGTTCGGCATCAGGACTGTGATGGCGGGCCGCTCGATCCCGGTCAGCGTGCGGAGCTTCAGGAGCGAGCCGGCGACCATCGCGCCCGTGTTGCCGGCCGACACCGCGGCGTCGGCCGCGCCGTCGCGGACGAGGTCGATTGTGCGGGCGATCGACGAGTCCTTCTTGTGCCGCAGCGCGTCGACAGGCCTCTCGTGCATCTCGATCATCTCGGAGGCCGGGACGATCGAGATGGGCAGACGGCCGGCTTTGAGCTGCTCGAGCTCGTCGCGGATATCCTCCTCGAGCCCGACCAGGACCAGCTCACGGCCGGAGGGGTCTTCGCGCGCGGCGAGCACAACACCCTCGACAATGCTGCGCGGCGCATGATCGCCCCCCATCGCGTCAACGGCAATGCGCATTGGAATCAGGACGCTTGAGGTTCGGTGACTTGCGTTCCCTTGTAGTAGCCGCAGTTGGGGCAGACCCGGTGGGCCTGCCGCGCCGCGCCGCAGTTCGGGCAGTCGCTTGTCTGCACGGGCGATTGTGCGTGATGGGAGCGCCGCTTGTTGCGGCGCGCCTTCGATGTTCGCCGTTTCGGGACAGCCATTACGGCGTCTCTCCTTCAGGCTTGATCAGGGTGTCCAGCTCGTCGAAGGCGCTCGGTGGCCGGACCGGCTCGCAGCCGCACGGGCCTTCGTTGAGGTCCTTCCCGCACATGGGACACAATCCCTTGCAGTCTTCGCTGCACAGGTTCTTGAGCGGGAGGCGCAGCATGATGTCTTCCCGGATGCCCTCAGTCAAGTCAATTATCTCGTCGCCCGAGAGCTGGACGGGCTGCTCCCAGATGTAGTCGGTGCTCGCGGCCTGATGCGTGAACCGCTTCAGGCAGCGGTGGCACTCCATCGTCAGCTCCGTCTCATACGAGCCCATCGCCACGAAGACGCGGTTGACCACGCTCAGCTTGAGCTTCACGTGCACGGGCCGGTCGAACCAGACGCCGACCTGCGCCACGTCCGCTTCGGGCAAGGGCGAGGTTGCCTCAACCACCTCGCCGTCGGGCGAGATCCTATCGACTTCGACCTTCATAGCAGCCCGCGATGGCTCCGATTCGTGTTCCCGGTGCGGCAGGCGAAGAAGAGACCCTTCACTACGGGCTGCCGGCGTGCTTGCGTTTCATCAGCTCGGCCACCTCGGGCGGCACGAACGGGCTCAGGTCGCCGCCGAGCCGGCCGACCTCCTTGATCATGTTCGAGCTGAGGTAGGAGTAGTCCTGGCTCGGCATGAGGAACAGGGTCTCAACTTCGTCGTTGAGCCGCCGGTTCGTCAGCGCCATCTGGAACTCGTACTCGAAGTCGCTCACGGCGCGCAGACCGCGGAAGATGGCCGAGGCGCCCACCGTGCGCGCGTACTCGACAAGCAGCCCGTCGAACTGGTCCACCTTGACGTTCGGTATGTCGGCCGTGATCTTCTCGAGCAGGGCGAGACGCTCCTCGACGGTGAACAGCGGCTCCTTGGCCGTGTTGGCCGCCACGGCGACGTAGAGCGTGCCGGCGAGCTTGGCGGCGCGCCGCACCACGTCCAGGTGGCCGTTGGTCGGCGGGTCGAAACTGCCGGGATAGACGGCGATCTTCGGCATGGGGTTCCTCGCTCCGTTGCAGGGGACACGGCTGACGGCCGGCCGGCTCAGGCCGGATCAGGCTCCTCGGCGCCGGCCAGGCCGTAGATCGAGATGCTCGTGCTCCCGTATCGTCTCGTTCTCGTCAGCCTGAGCCGGCCCGCCTCCGCCGGGAGGACGAGCCCGGTCGCATGCTCGATCACTACGACAGCATCTTCTGGGAGGATACCAGTCTCGGCGAGCGACTGCAACGCCTTCTGCGCTGGGGCGATGTAGGGCGGGTCGCCCTCGGCCCGCCGCTCGCGGCCGCGCGCCTCGTACGGCGGATCGGCGAAGACGAGGTCGAACTGCTCGCCGGCCGCGTCGAGCTTGCGCAGTTCCGGGTAGACGTCGCCGCGGATGAGCCAGGCCCGGTCGGCCACCCGCGTGTGGGCCAGGTTCTCCTTGATAATCGGGATGCAACGGCCCGACCGCTCAATGAGGACCGCGTGCTCGGCGCCGCGGCTGAGCGCCTCGATTGCGAGCGCGCCCGTGCCCGCGAACAGGTCGAGCACGCGCGCGCCGACGACCTTGTCCGCGAGGATGCCGAAGATCGCCTCGCGCACCATATCGGACGTCGGCCGCATCGTGTGCCCGCGCGGCACCTTGAGGTGCATGCCCTTTGCTGTGCCGGCTATTACGCGCATGGTTCTGGCCGACAGGATAGCAGGATCGGCAGGAGGGGAGGAGGAGGGAATATCAGACAGGATCGACAGGATCAACAGGATGGGAGAAGGAATCCTGTTGATCCTGTCAATCCTGTCTGCTTCCTCGCTGATTCGGACGCGCTTCGATCAGTCCCAGAGGTACTCGCCGGTGACCTCGAGGCTCTTCTCGCCGCACTTCGGGCAGTGGAGCGTGACGGGCTTGTCGTCCTTCTTGAACTCGTCCGCGCTGATCGCGATGAACGGCTTGCCGCACTCCGGGCACGCGTACAGCATGTACTTCCTTCCCGTATCGAAGCAGAATACCTCGCCGATCGGGCCGGGGGACTCGGCGAGCTCTTCGGGCGTCGCGTTCGGGTTCGAGAATACTGTGACGATCTTCTCGCACGAGCAGCAGTAGCCGGTGCCGATCACGACGCGGCCAGGAACGTCGGACGGGATCTCCCCGCCGAAATCGAAGTTGGCCTCGAAGCCGCACTTCGCGCACTTGACATTGAATCCTGTTCCAGCAACGCCGGGCCAGACGAGCGCGACCGCGAACACGACGATGAGCAGCGCCCGCAAGGGCAGCGTGGTCACGTGGCGATTCATGAGTCGTCCTCCTGTGCGTCCCTCCTGAGCTATTGTGGACACCCAAATGTCCCACAAGTTCCCTGCTCAAGACACAGAATCCTGCCGATCCTGTCAATCCTGTCTAAACACCCTGATCAATGTACATCCGCACGTAGTGGAGCAAGGGGCCAAGGCGGAGGCGCCAGACGTTGGAGGCGTCGATCACGTCGGCGTTGTTGCAGATGGCGCAGCGCGTCGGGCGGCGCTTCCGGCGCACGTCCGGCCGACGCAGAATGTCGCGCAGCGGCTGCTCTCGGACCGACCCGAACCGGCCACCCGGCATGAAGCAGCCGTAGACGTCGCCGTTCGTGCCGACCGTGACGCAGAGCACGGGCGAGCAGCACACGAACGGCTTCTTGCCGTCGATGAAGGTTCGCAAGTACTTCGCCGAGTTGTTGATCGGCAGGCCGCGGCGCTTCAGCGCCAGGAGATCGCCGAACACGTCGCTCAGCTCGTTGGGCGGCAGGGCAAGCGGCTCTTTCGGCGCCTGGTCCTCGGGCCCGGTCCGGTACGTCGTCTCGATCGGCGACAGGTAGATCGACACGCCGAGGTCGCGCGCGAGCTCGACGACCGGCCGCGCCTCGCCGCGGTTGAGCGTGCTCAGGACCGTGTTGACGATCACCTTGATGCGCGGGTAACGGCGGCGCGTTTCCTCGATCGCGGCGCATGCTTTGGCGAACAGCCCCGGCATGACGCGCATCTCGTCGTGGCGGGCGCCAACGGCGTCAATCGACACGATGAAGCAGTCGACCCACGGCGCGAGCTCGTCGAGTCTTTTGGGGAGCAGCGACGCATTCGTGATCAAGATCGTCTGGAACCGGCTCGCTTTCGACGCGCGGACGATCGCGGGGAGGTCGTCGCGCAGCAGCGGCTCGCCGCCCCAGATCGAGTTGAGCAGGATGCCGCAGCGCCGGGCGTCGCGGTAGAGGCGGGCAATCTCGTCGGTCGTCAGCTCGTCGGCCGTCGGGTCGCGCCACAGGCATGTCGCGCACCGGCAGTTGCACCGCCCCGTCACCAAATGCGACAGGATCAGCGGCGCCCGCGTCACAAACCGCGACCACACAATCCGCCCCAACACCCGTCCAGCTTCACGCACTGCTGATAGTCCAGAAGCCATCGAGGTTCCTCTAGAAACGAGGCTTTCACAGTCTTCGCGACGTGACGAGGGTCGTCACACAGAACGCAGAGCTGGAATGCCCGCCCAGGATGTCGAGAGCCGAGCCGACGCATCAGCGGTTGAGGAAGCGATCACCGTTGAAATGGATCATGTGATCGGGAATCTCAGCAATCCAGACTTCGGTCTCCCAAGCGATGTCCTGGATGTGACGTTTGAACTCCCGAAGATCTGGGAATGCGCTGACATAGACTCGCTTGGCCTTGCAGTTCTTGAGCAGGTTCTCGAACTCCAAGTGCCGTTTGTGTGACACTGGTCCGTGGGAGGTGACAACCTCTATCAGGTACAAGGTCTCCCGGAGCGGGCAGTGGAGAACGATATCGGGCAGCTTGTCATGCTGTGTTGTTGGGAAGCCAAGCGCGGAAAGAGTCGGCTGGTCTATGTGCAGGTGTTTCTTCGCGGTGTCCCCAACGTAAAGCGCTTGAGCCCCAGATGCAAACTGCACAGCGAAGCCCTCGATGACTTGACGCTGCAACTCGTTGTGTTTGCCAGGGGACAGAATCAGTCTCTTGCCCGAGGGTAATGTGACAGGAACTTCGAGCTTCGGACGATGCTTGGCATAAACCTCAAGCAACGGTTTGTGGGACAGCATAAAGGTCTTGAGCTGTCGGCGGTAATTGCCTGTGCGGAATGATTGGACCACACCGAGGGCGTCCGGCGTCAGCGCGTAATGAGTGCGAGGGCTGTTCGTCGGAAGACCTGGCTCTCTTGGATTCCGTACCACGATGGCAGCCTGCTCAAACTGGTGCAGGACACGTCTTCGAATCGTCTCCCTCGTATTCTCGGCGTATTTCTTGCCGTAGTTGCTCGCTAGCCATCCGAGGATGTCATGAATGCGGATGTTGCAGTCGAGGGCCTGCGACCATCTGGACCTCTTCTTGATCTGCGCCAGAGCCAGGAGTGTGTAGCCCGCTATCTCATTGTACTGCTCCGGCGGCAGCCCGAGGTCTTCCAGGATCTTGCGCGCATCATCAAGCTTCGTCATCATTTCGATCCAACACGCCGTTGCCCTTAGCTATGTTCCTGGGAATACCGATCACCTCACGTACCGCGGAGTCTGTCGATTCCGCGGCAGGTGATCTCTTCAATCGGGCGCCAATCTCTCGGATTCTCTCAAAGCTGGGCATTGGCATGCTCCTCAGCTCTGTTGCACTGACCTGAGTGTTGCCATTCAACGCCCTGAACCAGGCATCAAGCACGGACGAATTCAAGAGCGCTGCGAGGCCCACAGCCTCATCTTCCGTGAGTCGCCTATTGGGACAAGCGATGTAGTTGAGATGGTTCTCAAGGGCAATAGCCTGATGCTCGGTCTCCCAGCCGATGAGCGGAGCGGCGGTAATCCTCTGGTTTTCCTCCTTAGCACTGAACCTTCTGACGAGAACATAGTTCGAGCATGGCAGAACCAGCTTCTTCGATTGCGTCGTGAACTCGAAGAACTGCGGTTTTCGCAACTCCCGGATCGGCCAGATAACAGACATCGGACGAATGTGCTGCATCCAGAGAAACGGCACCGTGCGCCTTGTCGATTGCTGCCGCTGGAACTCCTCCGCTCTGAACGGGACCACAGGGCCTGTTGAGACTTGGCACCCGAGACTCGTGAGCGTCTCCGGCCATTGCTGAAGGTACTGGACCACCTCTTCCTCTGCCTTCGAGGAAGGAATCCGAAGCGGTGTGCCCGGCCTATTGACATCCAAGACGGTCGCCAGGGGCAATGTGAGTCGGGTCGGGCGGCCAAGGTCTCTGAGACCTTGGCTTACCGTGACGACAACCTTTTCCTGCTGCGGCTCCCGCGTGACGCCGTCTCGTTGCGCGTGAACGATCAGGTTCTCCTGCAAGACGCTCTGTTCTCTGAAGGCCTCTCGCCTCGATCCGAACAGGTGGAACGCCCTTGGCTGCATTTCTGCGAAGAACCTGGACCGAAACCGCCGGAAGTACTCTCCGGCAGCGAAGCTTCTGGGGACGATGAAGATCAGACTTCCCTGACGTCTGAGCATCTTCGCTGAGATCGCCATGAAGAGTGCGTACATGTTGGGTTGACCGTGGACGACCTGCCATGCAGCGACAGCTCGCACATCGCTTTTCTGTATCTTCCCATAGGGCGGGTTCGAGATCACTAGATCATAGTCTCTACGAGATGGGCTGGTTTGTTGGAATGAGAGCATCCCACCTAGACGATGGGCACACGTGGTAACGAAGTCATCCTGGAGAATGTCGTAGGTCAGATGGAGACCGTGCCTTCTGAGGAACGCTTGACAGCCTTCCAGCGTTGTCCTCAGGCGTCCGACAAGGGCTGCACTCGTTTCGTATGTGTCCACATGGATGGTCTTGCAGTGACCAACCTGACATAGTCGCTCGCAAACCGCAGCTGACAGGATTCCTGTTCCTGCACCGGGATCAAGGACGCGGACATTGCACGCTCTCCTTGGTCGGAGCAGCTTTGCCATCAACCGGGCAACCGAAGGCGGGGTGAAAAACTGCCCCTCGTTCTTGCGTTCATCTCTTTGGACGCTGTCTATGTAGCTAGCTGCGAGCCTGTCGGCCAGCTCGACAGGTGAGAACACGCCCTCAGCTGCGTTCACGCCTGCATCCAGAATGTGTGGACTAACGGACATCGTTATGTCTCAGGGCGCAGCGTCTATGTTGCCCTAGCTCGCTGGGTACCATCTTCGCTGTCTTGGCTGGGGGACCCATGTCGAAACGTCCTCTTCTGCCAAGGCGGTCATTGAGATCCGCTCGATTGGCCCGGCGCATCGTGTGCCGCCTCAGCTGCACACGTCACTTGTGGTGATTCTACTGCGCCGCCACTTCAGTGTCATGCTCTTTGTCATCTGGGCCGGCTAAACCACGAGGGGTATGCCTAAGCTCCGCACCATGAGGCGACAGTGGCGACGATGGGAGCTCCGGCTCTCAGCTCTATTCGTAGTACGGCGTCTGGATGCCGTGTTTCTTGGCGAGGGCGCGGATGGCCCCCGGCCGGACCTCATGACCGGGCGCTCAGTCCCACAGGATTCTCCCTGCGGTTTCGAGCGTCTGCTTTCCGCACTTCGGGCAGTAGAGCTTCTTCGGCTCGGACGGCGTGCCGAACGCTTCCGGCTCGATGGCGATGAACGGCTTGCCGCATTCCGGGCACGCGTACACGGCATGCCGCTGGCCGGACTCGTGACAGAAGACCGTGCCGATCGGCTCCGTTGACTCGTCCTTTCCCTTCTCGGCCGTAGCGTCGGCGCGACTCTCGCTGATGTGCACGAACTTCTCGCATTGGCAGCAGTAGCCGACCGCCACGGTCGTGGATGCCTTGCCGCTGCTATAGAACAGCTTGGCCTCGAAGCCGCAGTTCGAGCACTTGACCACGTGCCCCGTGCCTGCGCCGACCGGGTACGCCACAATGAGCACCGCGACCGCAACAGACACAATGCCCAGTCTGACGCCAATCCTTGGGAATCTCATAGCACCCTCCCTGCAAGCAGGTTCCTTGGCGCTCGTTTCGTGTCACGCCGGGCGTGGAGTCCCGAGCGGGCTATTCATAATACGGCGTTTGGATGCCGTGTTTCTTGGCGAGGGCGCGGATGGCGCTGATGGTGGCGGCGTCCTCGCCGTGGGCGACCATCTGGCCGATGAGGTGGTAGATCTTGTGGAACGCCCACTGGCGGGCGACGCGCGCGGTGCCGTTGTCGGGCTGGTCGAACGATTGCTTGAAGACGAACTCCTTGGTCACGCCGCCGACCTCGCCCAGGATCTGCATGCTGAACTCGGCCTCGTCGCGGTAGCGGCCGCAGATGGTGATCCGGCTCTTGAGGAAGAAGTCGGGCAGCACCTTCGGGTAGACGTCGGCCTCGCTCACCGTGCCGACCTGGAAGCGGAGGTTGAGCAGGATCGGGTCGCTCACCTCGTCGTAGAAGGCGGCGAGTGAGTCGGCGATCGCGCCGTTCGAGCGTTCGAACCGCGACTCGCCCTTGTTGCGGTAGCTGAGCAGGTCGAGCAGGTACTCGTTGACCTTCGCGCCGCCGGCGAACGAGTAGACGGCCGCCCGGTTATCGTTGATCTCGGCGACCTGGTTGATGATGTTGCGATCCTCGACGACGCCGCGGTTGGCCCGCCCGTCGGTGACCAGGAAGATCATGTACGGTCGGTCCGGGTCCGGGCGCCGCCCGACGAGGCCCTGGACGGCGCTGTACACGTCCGTGTTGCCGCTCGAGCCGAGCCCGTCAAGGAAGTACTTGGCGGCGCGGAGACCTTGCTTGGTCACGGGAACGAGCTTGTCGGCCATGCGGTGCGGCTCGGCCTTGAACTCGACGACGTTGAAGCGGTCGTGCGGGTTGAGGGCGGCCACGCTGCGCTGGAGGCCCTCGACGTAGCGTTCGAGCTTGTCGGGCCGGATGCTGCTCGAGGTGTCGATGACGAAGACGATGTCCTTGGGGATCACGTCGAACGCCTGCCGCTCGCGTCGCGGCTCGATCACGATCATGAAGTAGCCGTCTTCCACGAAGTGGGCGTTGGGCTCGTCGGGCGCGTGGTAGGTGAGCATCTTGACCGTCAGCAAGTCGTCGAGCGGCGGGTACTTGCGCAGCAGGGTGACCGGCTCGGCCGCGACGTCCTCGAGCGCGGCCGCGTCGATCTCGGCCGGGCCGACCGCTTCGGGCGGCTTGATGATCGTGGGGATGACGCCGCCCTGCTCGATCAGACTCTCGGCCTGCGGGCCGAGCGTATCCGGCGCTTCCGCTTCTCGCGCGCCGTCGCGGCCGCGTCCGGCGGCGGCAATGGCCTCGAGCACGTCGCCGGGCGAGGCGTCCTCGTCGGGGACGTAGACGTCGGACGTGGCCCACGCGTGATCCGGGCGCCGGCTGATCGTGCGGGTCGGCACGTCGATGCGTTCGCGGGCAACCTCCTCCTCGATCGCGATGACCTCCTGGGCGACGGTCTTTTGGGCGGTCGCCTCCGGCTCGAGGCGGGTGTCCGGCTCGAGCGTCTCGCCCTCGAACAGCTTCCTGAGCGCCTCGTCCACCTCGGCCTCGGAGGCGTCGAACGAGACCAGGCCGCGCTGGGCGAGCATCCTGCGGCGGTCCTCCATCTCGTCCTTGGAGTGGGGGGCGGTCTCCTCGGGGTGTTCGAAGGAGATGGTTTCCTCGTCGCTGAGCGTCGTGCGCTGCTGCAGGTCGCGTCTGGGCTGCTCGACGGTCCTGATGTGGAACATCGTCTCGGCCGTCGGATTGCTGAACAGGCCGAGCTTGAGCGTCACCTGGTACGCGGCGTTGAGCAGAAAGAGGTGGACGAACGCGGAGATGAGGATCGCGATCACGACGAAGTACACGTGGACGCGTCTCATGGCTCAACCTCGCCGTTCGCCGGCGAGACCTTGTCGTCTCCGGCCTCGGCCGGCGCTTCCGGCTGCTCGTCGATGGGGCCGATGGCTTCGCGCGCCGCGTCGGCGAACGGCGAGTCCGGATACGTCTCGATCAGTTCTCGATACTGTTTGTCGGCCTCGTCGGGCTGCCCGAGGGCCGCATGACACTCGGCTGTCCTGAGCATGCACTCGGGCCGCCGCTCGGCGTTGCCGTAGAGGATGACGACACGCAGGAACTGGTCTTTGGCCTTGCCGTAGAGCTCGGCGGCCTTCGCGCCGTCCGCCGCTTTGCGTGCTTGCAAGAAGTGTACCGTGCCGAGCCAGTAAAGAGCCTCGGCCTCGATGGCCGGCTCCTCCGCTTTCAGGAGCTCGCCCAGCAGGGCGACAGCCTCATCGTCCTTGCCGAGCTTGTGGAGCGCGATGCCCGCACGGAGCTTGGCCAGCAGCGTGAGCGAGCCGCCGTGCGCGATCGCCTTCCGGTAGTGGTCGAGCGCCTTGTCCCATTGCCCCCCGCGTGCGAGGCACTCGCCGAGTCCGAAATGGGCCTCCTCATACGCCGGCCCGTCCGGGAATTTCTTGAAGAAGGCCTCGTACAGGTACTTGGCGTCATCGACCTGCCCCGACGCCGCGTCGGCGTGCTCCGACGCGCCGTCGGCGTGCTCGAGCAGGTAGCCGGCGGCCCACAGGTGCGTCTTGGCCGGCACGTCGGCGCTCTCGTTCTTCCGGAGCATGGCGAGCAGGATGGCGGCCGCCCGGTCGAACTCGCCGCGCCCGTGACGGATGACGGCCAGCTTGTAGCTGGCGCGCTCGACGAAGCCGCTTTCCTTGGCGGTCTCGATCGAGCGCTCGAGGTAGGCGATCGCCTCGTCGAGCTCGCCTGCTTTCTGCTTCTGCGAGCCGATCCAGTAATAGGCGTCGGAAGCGTGCACCGACTCGGGGTAGCGCTCGACGAAATCGAGGAAGGCGGCGACCGCCTTGTCCTGCTCGTCGAGCGAGACGTAGGCCAGCCCGAGCTGGTACAGGGCGCCCTCGGCGAGTGTGCTCGTCGGGTAGCCGTCCAGCAGGCGTTGGTAGTCGGCGACCGCGTCGTGCATCTTGACGAGCTTGATCGAGCATTCGGCCGCCCGGGCGATCGCCTCGGCGGCACGCGCGTCGTCGGGCCGGGCATCGGCGAACGCGAGGAACCTCGTGCGGGCGGCCTCGTAGTTTTCCTGCTCGAACAGGCACCAGCCGATCTTGAACTCGGCCTCGGCCAGGACGGCCGAGCCGGCGAAGTCGTTGAGGATCGTCTCGTAATGCAGCAGGGCGTCCTGCGGGCGCTTGAGCTGGAGGAGCGCCTCACCGGCGAGGTAGTGGACGGTGTCGGCGTCGGGATGGCGCGTGTGCTCGTTTAGGAACGTCGTGGCGGCGGCGGCGAGCCCGTCGAAGTCTTTGAGGAAATAGCGGCACCAGGCCATCTTGAGCTCGGCCTTGACGCCCAGCTCGGTTCGCGGCGCGCCGCGGGCAGCGGCCTCGTAGAGCTTGAAGGCGGTGTCGTAGCGGCCGAGCTCGTAGTGGGCGTTCCCGACGAGGTAGCTCGTCTGCGGCCGGACCGGCTCCGGCACGAGGTCCCTGACTTGCTGGTATGCGGCGATCGCATCCTCGTAACGGCCTGCGCGCACGAGGCTCTGCACGAGGCCGTAGGCGGCGGCGCCGGCGTAGTCGGACCGGGCGTGCCCGGCGGCCACCTGACGATAGGCGGCAGCCGCGTCGGTATAGCGCTCGCGCTTGAACTCGATCTCGCCGACGCGGAACAGCGCCTCGGGTGCGAACTCGACGCTCACCCGCGCCAGTTCGCGCAACCGCTTGACGGCCGGGTCGTCCTCGCCGCGCTCGGCGTGCGTCACGCCGAGCTGGTAGAGGGCGTACGGCCGGAAGCGATCGTTCTCGGAGTCGGCGATGGTCCCGAAAACCTTGAGCGCCTCGTCGGTCTGGTTGTTGTCGAGCAGCGCCTTGGCGAGCCGGTAGCGGGCCGCCTGCTTGAACTCGGCCGCGGCGTCGCTCTGCCCGATGGCGCGGAACACGGCGATCGCCTCGGCGTGCTTGCCGAGCTCATCGAGCACCTGGCCCGTGCGCAGCGCGGTGCGGTCGGCGTTCGTGCTCGTCGGGAAGCGCCGGGCGTGCTCGCGGAACGTCTTGAGCGCCTCGTCGAGCTTGCCGTCGTTGCGATAGCACTCGCCGAGCCGGTAGAGGGCCTCGTCGCAGCGCGCGTCGTCCGGGTAGTCGCGCAGGAAGATGCGGTACTGCTGGGCCGCCTGGCTCGTGAACGCCTCGCCGCGCACATAGAGGCCGTTGGCGAAATCGTACTGGCGCGTGGCCGCGTCGTCCTCGCTTGCGAGCGCCGGCGCGGCGGCGAGCAGCATGGCGAGGAGGGCAAGGGCGAGCTGTCGGCGATGTCCCACGGCGTGCGTCCCCCGCTTGCAGTTCTTGCTGCTCTGGTTAGACCGCCGAACGCCCCGTTCGGTTCACTCGCGGCAACCTACGGCGCGCTGGTGCCCGGGGCGGCCGCTGCTTCCGCCTTGCGCAAGGTGAAGCTGACGTTCCAGATGTCGTGCTTCTTGCACAGGTCGAGCAGTGTG
>Ga0315545_1002982_pt1 | contig 14779 bp, 8 predicted proteins | sample SalMarSW160210MG_FD_203096 | JGI IMG/M metagenome (GOLD analysis project Ga0315545, IMG submission 203096) | Salt marsh sediment microbial communities from the Plum Island Ecosystem LTER, Massachusetts, United States - Salt Marsh Sediment SW1602-10 ... | reverse complement strand
AACATCACCCTGTTCACCCATGACTTATCCATACCGTCATAGTTGCTTCTCTCGATATTATCCAAAGCTTCTTCCAGGTTTTCGTTTTTAAAAACAAGGCGGCGCTCTTCCTCTTTAACGAGGTCGTCGAGGCTTATATCTAATATACGACTGATCTTGTTTAACATTTTTAACGACGCCCCCCTTGTCCCGGATGCCATAGCGGACATATTGGCACGGTGTATGCCCAATTCTTTCGCAAGAGCGGATAATGTAAGTCCGCGTTCTTTGGCTGCTTCTTTTAGCTTAAAAATCATGAAGTAATCCTCGCCCTTCAGGAGATACCCCCGCGCATGCGCGGGGCACTCAAGGCAGCTTCCAAAATGTTATCATAATATGATAACATTGTCAAGCCCCCCCAAGAACCAGCCCGGGCCTTATCCTTCTTCGTTCTCTTTCCCTCATTTTTTGCGCACCATTTTCGCAAATAAAAAACCGAACCTTTCGGTCCGGTCTAATCAAACGACTCAAAAATCTTCTACGGAGAGGGAGGGATTCGAACCCTCGGACCTTGTGGGTCACGCGCTCTCCAGGCGCGCCTGTTCAACCGCTCCAGCACCTCTCCAAAATTTCCGCTTAATTGCTCTTGGCCCGCTTTCGGCGGAAAAAATCCTTCAAGAGCGCCGCGCACTCCGTCTCCAGGATGCCGCCGGTCACCTTGATCCGATGGTTGAGCCTGCGGTGGTGCAGGATGTTCACGGCGGAGCCGCCGGCGCCGGCCTTGGGATCCCAGGCGCCGAAGACCACGCGAGGGACGCGCGCCAGGACCAGGGCGCCCGCGCACATGCTACAGGGCTCTATTGTAACATACAGCGTGCAGCCGCTCAACCACTTGCCCTTGAGGTACTCGGCGGCCGAGGTCAGGGCGATCATCTCGGCGTGGGCGGTCGGGTCGTGCAGGAGCTCCACCTGGTTATGGCCGCGCGCGATGACCCTGTCCTTCTGGACGATGACCGCGCCCACCGGGACGTCGTCGGAGGCCCCGGCCTTGCGGGCCTCGGCAATGGCGTATTTCATGAAAAAGGCATCGGAGGACATGGCATTTTAAGCGCGAGGAGGCGTCTCTTGGATCGACTTCGAGAAGCGAAGACGCCGGTTGGGACCAAAAAAACATGCGCCCAAGTGGGCTCGAACCACTAATCCCCAGTTCCGTAGACTGGTGCTCTATCCAGTTGAGCTATGGGCGCAAAATCGGTAATACTCTCTTCGAATGATAGGGGATTATACCCGCTTTCCGAGGGGCTGTAAAGCCCAAAAACCGACTCCGTGAGCCATTCACAACCTCATTGACGCTTAATTTTTTGGCTGGGGCCCGGATATCTTTTTGGCCAGGACCTGGATATCTTAAAGTTATCTTCGATAGGACCGCAGCGCCTTCAGGAGGTCTTCCGGGACCGCCGCGCCCAGCGCCCTTGCCCGGTCGCCGTGCTCGGCGGCCCGTCCGTACTCCCCCATCTTGAAATACGCGATGGCCAGGTTCAGATGGCTCGGGGCGAAATCGGGGTTGAGCGCCACGGCCTTATTGTAGGCCGCGAGCGCCTCGTCGTTACGACCGAGCTTTTCATAGGTGTTGCCGAGGTTATGGTGGATGTCGGCAAAGACAAGGTTCAGGCGCGCGCCCTCCTCCAAGACGGCCGCGGCGTCTTCAAAGCGCCCCTGCGCGAAATAGAGGACACCCAGATTGTTATAGGCCTCGATATAGAGCGGATCCAACTCGATCGCCTTCCTGTAATTTTCAGCGGCCGGCCCCTCCCGCCCCTGACGCTTATACAGATTGGCCAGATTGAAATAGGAGAAGGCGCTCCCTGGATCGCTGGCGATGGCCCGCCGGTACAACGCGACCGCCTTGTCCTGCGTCGCGGGGTCCGTGGCGTAGATATTGGCCAGGTTGTTCAAGAGCCGCGGACTCTCGGGCGCGTGGGCGACAACGGCCTCGTAGAGCAGGACCGGTTGCCTCCAGACGTGGTTCTGGCGCACGGTCAGGACGGCATAAAACGCCACGGCGCTCCCTATGAGGACGTAAACGCACCGGCGCGCCCCGGCGCCCTTCTGCGCCCAGCGGTCCAGCAAGAGGGCAACCGCCAGGAAAAAACCGACGCTCGGCAGATACAGCCAGTGCTCGGCCATGTAGGCATTGACGGGAAAGATATTGGCGACCGGCGCCAGGGTCAACAGGAACCATCCGGCGGCAAAAGAAAGAAGAGGGTCATCGCGGCGGCGCGCCCTGACAAAGAGGACCACGGAGCCGGCGAGCAGGACGACACCGAAGAGGACCCCCGGATCCAGGAACGAAAACCGGGGCTGGCCGTATTCCATGTGAAGGCCGGACGGCCAGACCAGGAGCCGCAGATACTGCGCATAGGCGACAAAGGCACCGGGGATCCTTTGCAACAAGGGCACGGTCACGTCCATCTCGCCGGCAAGATGCGCTGAAAAGGCGCGCCTCAAGACGAGATACCCCGCCGCCAGCGCCAGCAAAGACAGAAAACCGGCCGCCTTGACTCTTGTCCTGGACGTGACGTGATACAGCAGGACCATGAGCGGCAAGAGGAGCGCGATCTCCTTGGACAAGAGGGCTGCCGCCGCAAAGACCATCGAGGCGGCATAGAGGCCGGCGCGCGGCCGCCTGACATAACGGATATAAAACGTAAGACACAGGAAGATAAACACGGCGGCCAGCGGGTCCGCCCGGCCGGAGACATAGCAGACCGCCTCCGTATGGACGGGGTGGACCACAAAGAAGAGGCCGGCCCACAGCGCGACGCGCGGCGGCACCGCCAGCACCAGGAGAAAGAGATACACGGCCAGGGCCGCCCCGATATGCAACAGCGTATTCGTCAGGTGGTAGCCGGACGCATTGAGCTGCCAGACACGAAAGTCCAAGGCGTAGGTCAACACCTGCAGCGGCCGGTAAAACGCCGTCATGCGCTTCACGCCGCCGAGGATGTTTTCGCTGAAGACATTCTTGATGTGCGCGAAATCCCTGATGTAGGTATTCTTGACGACCAGGACCTCGTCGTCCCACACAAAGGTGCCCTGCAGAATATTCGCGTAGGCCAGGAGGCCGAGCGCCGCAATCAGGACCAGGGCCGCGAACAAAAAAACGGGCCTGACGGCGGGCACTTGCTTTTGCGCGGACGGCTGGGGTCCCCTTTTGTTCTTCTTCACGGCGTCTTGCCCCCGGTGTCCGGTCCGACGTCTGCCGCGGCATCCTGCCCGGAGGAACCCACGGCCGCCTCCAGGTCGCTTTCAAGGCGCGCATCGACCCTGAATCCGAGGGCCTTGGCCTTCTCGAGATAGCGACGGGCCTGTTCGTAGTCCTTCGCGCCGTGGCAATAAATCGCGAGATTATGATAGCCCCGCGCGAAAGAAGGGTCGGCCTCGACGGATCTCGTGAGGGCCTCGAAGGCCTCCTGCGAGCGGCCGCTCCTCATGCACAGGACCGCCAGATTATTGTACGCCTCCGCATAACGGGGATCGACCTCGACGGCCTTACGGTACATCCCCTCGGCTCCGACGAAGTCCTCCTGCCCCTGACGCATCAGGCCGATATTGTTATAGGTCGCGCCGTTGTCGGGGTCTATCGCGATCGCCTTTTCATAATAAGCCTCTGCTGCATCAACGTCCCCTTGGCCCTGAAAAATGAGGGCCAGGTTCATGACGGCCTCAAGGGAACCGGGATCGATCTCGAGGGCCTCTTCGTACGCCTTAACGGCCAGCTCCGGTGAGCCGCTCATCTGATACATGGCCCCCAGGTTGATACGGGCATCGACGTAGTCGGGGTCGAACAGGGCCGCCTTTTTATACATCTCGGTGGCCTCCTCCAGGCGACCGGTCTTGCGGTAGATATTTCCAAGATTGAAGTAAGCATAGGCGCATTCCGGGTCGGCCTCAAGCGACTTCTCGTAAGAGGCGATGGCGTCCCCTATCCGGCCCATCGCCTGATACAGGCTGCCCAGATTGTTGCGGCCGCCGACGTGAGCCGGGGCAAGGTCAAAGAGCCGCTTATACATCGCCTGGGCCTCTTCATACCGGCCGACCTGTTGATAGGCGAGCGCCAGATTGGCGTAGGCATCGGGGTTCTTCGGGTCCCTCTCGATCGCCTGACGATAGTAATCAAGGGCCTTACCCTCCCCCGCCTTTTGCTTGATGGCGCCCAGATTGTTGTAGGCCTCCACGCACCCGGGATCGATGTCCAGCGCCTTCTCGTATAACCGCACGGCCTCGCCGTAATCCTCCTTATCCTGGGCGAGATTCCCCAGGCCGGCATAGGCCAGGGCATAGTCCGGACGCACGGAAAGCGCCTTCGCGTAAGCCGCGGCCGCCTCCTCGGGCCGGCCCGCCTTTCTGTGCGCGTTGCCCAGATTGCGGTAGGCCTCGACGTATTGGGGATCAAGGCTCAAGGCCTTGTTCAGGTGCGCGATCGCCTCCTCCGGCTGACGGCGCCGGCTGTAGACAACGCCCAGATTGTTGTAGGCCCCGGCGTTGTCGGGCTTCAAGGCGATCGCCTTGAACAGATACGCCTCGGCCTTATCGAGCTCTCCTTTTTCCTGATAGGTCGTGCCCAGATTGTTGGCCACCCGCCAGCTGTACGGCGCGTAGGCCCAGGTCCGCTCATAGAAAAGGACGGGATCTCTCCAGTAATTATTATTGTGAATAAAGGTCAGTGCCCCGTAAAAACCGACGAGCGCGGCGATGAGCCCGAGGCTTAACTTCTTGAGCCGGGGATGCCGATAAAGAGCATAGAGGCCCTGCGCGACGAGCAGGAAGATGCCGATGGAGGCTAGATACAGCCAGTGTTCGGCCATGTACGCGTTAATGGGAAACAGGTTCGAAAACGGCAGCAGGCCGATCAGGAACCATCCGATCCCGAAAGCCGCGAGCCGCGAACGGCGCCAGGCGAAGGCGAGGCAGCCCAGGGCCGCCAACAAAAACGCCAGGCCGCCGGCCGCCTGAGGATCCGTCGGACGAAAGAAGACCGTGCCGTATTCCATGTGGAGATCCGCCGGCCAGACGAGAAGACGCAGATAATTCAGGAAGGCCGCAAAAAAGCCCGGCAGCCTCGCCCCCAGAGACCCCTGGTCGGATGCGTGCGGCATGAGAAAATCCAGCGCCGTGAAGCGCAGGATCCCATAAGCGGCGGCGAGGACCAGGACGGCGCCAAGGGACGGCCCGTCGATCTTCTTTTTGAAGACCCCGTGATAAAAAAGGATAAGGGCGGGCAGGATAAGGCCGCTCTCCCGTGACAGGAGACACGCCGCATAGGCGATCACGATCGCGAAAAAATTGGCGGCAGCCGGGAAGGGACGCCTGATGTAGACGAAGAGGGCGCCGAGCATGAAGAGGACGGACATGGGGTCCGAACGGCCCGAGATATAACTGACGGCCTCGGTGTGGACCGGATGGACGACGAAGAGCAAAGACGCGATCAGGGCCGGCACGGCGTCCTCGAACAACAAAAAGGCAAGAGAGAAGACCATCAAGGCGACCGCGATGTGCCAGACCACGTTGGCCACATGATAACCGACGGGGCACAGGCGTCCCAGGCCGTAATCCAGGGCAAGGGTCACCATCATGAGCGGCCGATAGAGGGCGCTCTTCTCGCCGCCGCTGGCCTCGACGTCCTCGGTGAAGAGCCGGCCCGTCTGGTCCAGCGACGTCACGTGCGGGTTATCCTGAATCAAGAGCTCGTCGTCCCAGATAAAAGGCCCCCGCAGGGCGGGACTGTAGATCGCGAGGGCGATCAGGGCGATCAAAAGGATGACGGGCAAAGGGACGCGAAAGAGGGGTCCTCGCGGCTGGTCTTCAGAAAGGAGACGGAGTTTTTTCCTTCTGCTCTTTTTCACGGAGGCTAAACGGGCGTGGGCAGATACACGGCATTGCGGGTATTGATGGCGGCCAAGACGGAAAGGATGGGACCGAAGACGAACCTGTTATCGAAGACCCAGTTATGGACGAACATCACGCGCCCCTCAAGGACCGTTAAGAAGACGGCGCTGCCCCCCACCTCCAGGCCCAGAAACTCCTCGATGCGGTCAAAGAGGCCGGGCGCCAGCATGAAGATCACGCTGAGAATCGTCGCCAGAAAAGAAAAAACGACGAGCGCCGCTTTGATAAAATAGAAGGTCATGTCCATGGAGTTGCTCCTTCCGGGATGTCGGTGCGTGGCGTGACGTTTCCAGGACTCTATTTTCTTAAAGATTACGCCCCTTGTCAAACTATTAAAAGGAGGAACTCACGCGCCCCCGGTGAAAAAAACGGTGATCCATCGGTCCGCATATACCGGGTCGCCGAAGTGCCGTCTATAAAAACGTTTGAGCTCATCGAAAAAGGGATACTCCGATAACACCAGGACACCCCGCCTGCCGAAGCCCTCCTGCATCGGGTCCTCATGCAGGATGATATAGCGCGCCTTCTCCTTTATCTTCTGCGTGTCCAGGATATCGATGATCGTGTTAAACCTCAACTTAGCGCGGCAAGGGATATCGTTCAGGTAATCATCGAAGATAAGGTTGCCGTAGACCATCGTCGGATGGGGCTTCATCCCGCTTGATGTCATGACCGGCAGATACCCGGCGATGACATCCTTTTTATGCAACCGCTGATAGTAATAATGGAAATTAAAGTAGTGCCCGATGAGCATCGGGTATTCCAGGATGCTGAAGGGCCCCTCTTCCCGGGCCAACCGCGCGTAGAAAGGCGAGATGTTCTCCTTCGCCAGGACGACCGGAAAATACTCGTCGCGATAAGGCTGTGCGTTCGCGACGTTGCGGTAATCCTGCTGGAACGCATTGTGGTGCGGGAAATTATTCACGCGCGCATAGACGGGCAGAACGGGCCCTGTCAGGAAGTACCAAGACAGCGCGGCCAGGAGTAGGACGGACGCCGGCGCAGCCCCCCTGCCCCCGAACAGACGCCTGGACCCTTTCTCCAGGAGCCCTAAAAGATCCTCCAGGCCCAAAGCGACGAGCAAGAGATACAGGGGCACGAGCACGATGGCGTAGCGGACGACCGTGAGGCCGCTGTCGATCCAAAGGGATGCCATGACAAAGACCACCCCGGAGACGACCGCGGCTACGGATGCGAGGAGTCCCGCTAACAGCCGGTCCATCCGGTAAAGGGGGCGCATACCCATGAGGGCAAGCACCGCCATCAAGGACAAGACCCCTTTGTTCGCGCTCCCGCTCATCAACAGGAAGACATTGAAAAAGATCCCGGGGCTGGAATGAAGGGTCCTGAGGCGGGGAAGGAACATCTCTAAAAACGAACCGTTCAACACGGTCGGCAGATAAAACAATGCCATCAAGGTCCCCGCCGCCCCAAAAGCAAAGAGCCCCTCCTTCGCGCTTGTGGGACCGCCGGCGCGCGGCGCGTCTACCGGGCCGCCGGCGTCCGGGCGTCCGAGGAGAAACCTTCCAAAAGACGAGGCGAGGAGCATCCAATATAAGAGACACGCCAGGAAGGTAATGACGCAAAAAAGATGGAAGGCGACGCCGAGGGCCGCCGAGCCGATAAAAACGAATTTGCTCCTTTGGCTTTTCGTCGCGATCCAGAAATAAAAGGAAAAGACGCAGATAAACTGAAGGAGCATCGTCACGCTGTAGGCGCGGCTGTACCGGCTGTAATAAATGAGCAACGGCGAGACGGCGAGAAAAAAGGCAAAGAGGCCCGCGGCGCGGTCTTTGAAGACCCTGCGGACAAACCACGGACAGACGAGCAGGGCCAGGATCCCTGCGACAAGGGATGGCAACCGCAGGATGACCTCATCCCATCCGACCGTCACCAGCGCCAGCCGGCGGTAGAGCGAGTAAGGGATGCTGGCGCCCGACAGCTCAAGATGCGTCGCCAGATACCGGAAGGTCTGCGTGCCGGCCGAAACTATCCCGTGCCACTCATCGTCCAGGGGGATCTGACGGCCGATCCCATAGAGCCTGAAGAAGCAGCCGATGAGAAAGGACCCCGCCGCCCACGCGACCCATCTGTCTAACGTTATCTTTTTCATCGGGGGAAAAGACCTCATGCCCTTCTCATCTGTCGAGCGCCCGCGGGGAGGGCGACCTCACGAGTAGCAGCCTCAAAAGACTACGTGTCCCCTGCGGCCTCCTTCAGCGCGTTGACAAGACCCGCATCGCTCCAAAGCGTCAATTCATCCTTCCAGTATGAATTCAAGGATTTCCGGGGCCCTTCTTTGACTCCTTGACAAGATCAGGTGCGCCCCGGTATCCCGACAAGATCAGGTGCGCCCCGGTATCCCGACAAGATCAGGTGCGGCCCCATATCCCAACTCGTGCGCCCGCTTTATGTCCTTGAGACATTTTTCATGTTCTTTCTTCCGGAAATAAACTTTCGCCCGCCCGACATAAGCCGGCCCAAAGTCCGCATTGTTTTCTATCTCCCTGGAAAAATCCGCCAGGGCTTTGTCGTCATCGCCCATGACAGCATACAGAAGACCCCGGCGATAGTGCGCCAGGGGCATGTGGGGATCGATATCAAGGGCCTTATTGACGTCGGAAAGGGCGCGATCGTAATCCTTCAGGCGGTGATACACAATGGCCCTGTTATGGTAGGCGGCGGTCAAGGCCAGCCGCGTCTGCGCCGTCCTGCGGAATAGAGGCGATGACGTGTCTTTCGTGTCGGCACCCCGGGCAAGGCCGATGGCGATCGCCTTTTCGTAATCGGCAAGGGCCCGCTCGTAATCCCCTCTCATCGCATAGGCATCGCCGCGCTCGCTATACGCCCTGGCCTTCCGGGGCGATTTGGCGATGATGTCATTCCACAAGGCGAAATTATCCTTCCAGACGAAATTTCTTCTGTAAGTCAAGGTCCCGTATCCGGAGCTAAGAACAAGCAGTATCGCTATCCATCGGGCCGTATGCCTGCCCCTGAAAAGATAATAGAGGCCTGACACGAGCAATAGACTGAATCCCGCCATCGGCAGGTAAAGCCTGTGCTCGAAGATAAGGTCGCGGATGGGCAGGATGGACGACTCGGGCGCCAGCGTCAGGAAAAACCAGAAGACGCCGAAAGAGACGATCCTGTATCGTCGGAATGACCTCAGCGCCGCCGCAAAGATCGCGGCCAGGGCCAAAAGGCTGACCAGGACAGCCGGTTCCATCAGGCCCTGGGCTAAGGGGTAGTCGTAGTCCAGATTTTGGCCCAGGGGCAAAAAGAGAAGCCTCACATAGGTGATCAGCACCCTGAGCTGCGTCAGGAGATATTCCAAGGGAGAAAAGGGCATCACGCCCTCTATGGTCCGGCGCATCTGGACAAAATCTACGGACCGGGTAAGGGCCATGGTGAGGGGAATGACGCCGAGGCAAGCGAGAAAAAGCGCGACCCTCTTCCAGGGGATGCCCTTTGGGGCCTTAAAGAAACAAAATTCGTAAAGCAAGATCATCAAGGGAAGGGTGACAGTTATCTCCTTCGTGAACATGGCGCAGACGACCGTTACGAGAGAGCCCACATAAAAAAATCCGGCGCCCCTTCCTCCCTTCTCTTCCAGGAGCCTCGCCCGTATATAGAGGCAGAGCGCGGCCAGATAAAAAAATGCGGCCATGGACGTCGCGCGCTGGGTAACGTAGGTCACCGCCTGGGTCTGGAGGGGGTGCGTTGCAAAGACGAGGGCCGCGAAGAAACCCAAAAGGCCGGCGCGGGAGGCGATCGCATCGTCCCTGAGGGCGGGGGTCGAAAACGTCAGGAGAGCAAACCACCAGACCAAAAGGCTCGAGCCTACGTGGACGATCAGGTTGAAAAGATGATATCCAAAAACGCGGTCCTGGCCCAGGGCGTGGTTCACCGCCAGGCTGAGGTAGGTCAGGAAACGGGTGGGCCAGTAACTCCAGATAGCGCCCAGATGAAGCGGGCTTCGGAGCGAAGGATTATGGACGATCGTGCGCAGGTCGTCAAAATGAAAGGCGCTGTCGAACGTATTGGAATAGATCAAGAACAGCGGCAGGGCCAGGAGGAAAAAGACGAGGAAGGGCGAACGAAACCAGCGCTCCGACCGACTCTGGAGAGGCACAGGCGTTTCCTGGGAATGGGGCCTATCGGATCCCATTTACAAAATTGAACCCAAGGGACCGAAAACAATAACGCAACGGTTCGAATCGGTATCACTGGCGGAGAGGCCGGGATCCGGTCTGGAACAATATCCCAACTACTTCAAAAATAACAAGTTATGACGTAAATGTCTTCTGTCCCGACAACTTCTCTTGTCTACACGTTATACAACTTTTTCCTGCGTTTTACAAGATTTTTCCTACGGGATCTCTTTCCCGCCTTTCCTTCTACGTCCGATAAGGTTCGAGCGCCTTCAGGAAGCCGGGGTCGACCTGCGCCCCGCGCTCCCTGCCCTTATCGCAGTTCTCGACGGCGGCGTCGTACTGCCGGTCGTTATAATAAGCGACGGCCAGGTGGATATACCCCATCGCGTTATCCGGCTCGATCTCCAGCGCCTTCTTTAAGGCCGAGACCGCCTGGCCATGCCTGCCCATCGAGGAATACACGGCCGCCACGTTATGATAGGCGCCGACGAAGCGCGGATTGAGCTCCAGGGCCTTCTGGTAGGCCGCCACCGCCTCCTCTCTCTGGCCCGCGTTCTGATGGACCACCCCGAGGCCGTAATAGAGCTCGGCGCTCGGATGAAGCGCGATGATCTCCTGATAAATGGCGACGGCCTCTTTGAGATCGCCGAGCATCTGGTAGACCGCCGCAAGATTGATACAGGCCGCCTCGTGGTCCGGCTTCAGGGCGATGGCCCGCTTATACGAGGCGGCGGCCTCCCGGAACATCTTCTTTTTACGGTAAATATTTCCGAGATTAAAATGGGGGTCCTCATAGCCGGGGTCAAGGGCGCTGGCCTTGCGGTAGGACGCGACGGCCTCATCCAGGCGACCCGTCTTCTCATAGACGCTGCCCAGATTGTTATGGGCTCCCGGATAATCCGGATTAAGGGCGATGGCCTTTTCGTATAAGGCGATGGCCTCATCGTACGCACCCTCGTTGACGAGCGTGACGGCGAGGTTGTTGAGCGCCTGGAGATTCTCGGGGTCGGCATCGAGGATCTGCCGGTACGAGGCGATGACCTCATCGCCTTTGCCCATCTCCTGGTAGACGGCGCTCAGATTATTATAGGCGACGGTATAGTCGGGGCTGATCTCCATCGCCTTTTTGAATGAGGCGATGGCGTCCTCCAGCCGGCCCATCTTATGGTACGCGACGCCCAGGTTGTTATAGGCCTCGCGGTAATCGGAACGCAGGGCGATGGCCTGCCCGAACAAGCCGACCGCCTTTTCATATTCGCCTCTGTCTCTATAGACGTTGCCGAGGTTGTTGAGCATCTCGGGATTGTCCGGAGAATACCTCAGGGTCCTGGTATAAAAAACCAACGGCTCGCTCCAATACTCGTTCTGCCGGACGGTCAGAAAAAGATAAAAGGCGAAAAGGCCCAGCAATAACGCGACCCCCGGGAGGCGTGTCCCCTGCCGCGTGCCGAGGCGCTTGGCGGCCAGCGCCACGGCCAGGAAAAAACCCACGCAAGGCATATAGAGCCAGTGTTCGGCCATATAGGCATTGATGGGAAAGATATTGGAGACCGGCAGGAGCCCGACGAGGAACCAGCCGATGGAAAAAGAGACCAGGGGCCGGCGGGAACGCAGGCGCAAGAACAGGATGACCAGCGCGGCAAGGATACCCAGTCCCGCGAGCGCGCGGGGATCAAGAAACGAGAACAACCGGCTGCCGTACTCCATGTGGAGGTCGAGCGGCAAGGTGAGCAGTCCGACATAACCGGCGACGGCGACGAAGAAACCGGGCAGCCTCCGGGAAAGAGGCGCCATGTCCGATACGTAGGACAAAAGGTCCCTCAACACGGTCAACCTCAGCAGGACATAGAGACAGGTGACCGCGACGATGGAAAAGAACTCCTTGTTCCGGATCTTCTTCTTGAAGACAAAATGATAAAGCAAGAGCAACAGCGGAAAGATGACAGCCACCTCCCTCGATGCCAGGGCCGCCGTGTAACTCAAGACCATGCCGGCCCAGAGAAGCCCTGCCGGCCGGGACAGCTGCCTGAGATACAAGACGAATGCCAGCATGAGAAAGAAGAGCGCCAGCGGATCCGAGCGTCCGGATATATAGCTCACGGCCTCGGTATGGACGGGGTGGACGACGAAGAGGGCGGCCGTCATCCCGGCGAGGAGGCGATCGCCGCACAGGGTGTAGATGAACGCGAAGACGCCCGCCGCGGCCAGGATGTGCCACAGGACGTTGGTCACATGGTAGACCGTGGGGTTCAACCGTCCGATGGAGTAATCCACCATATACGTCAGCGTCTGCAGCGGACGGTAGAAGCTGTACGTGTCGCCGGCGCCGGCACCGATGTCCTCCGTGAAGATCTTCCCAACATGGGACCAGTCCTTCACATGAACATTACCGGTCACCAGATACGAATCATCCAAGAGGAACTGCCCCTGGAGGGAATTGCCGTACGCCAGGAAGCCCAGGACGGCGATAAGGAGTATCACCATCACGAAAGGCCTCGCGGCCAGGGGCTTAGAGACGGGCCGGGAGGAGCGCGCCGGGGCCTCCTTCAGCGTCTTCAAGAACTTCCTGACCTTGCGCTCCCTGAGGTTCAGATCCCTGGCGATCTCGCCGACGGGCTTCACCTTGATATTCTTGAGGATATAATCCTTATCCCGCTGATCCATCACGACCCACCAGGACCTTAAAAGAAAAACCGGACCCAGGGGGCCCGGCTGTGAATTTCACATTCGCTTGTATCTTCCTCTTGTATCTTCCTTGAGAATGCTTCATCGGCTCAAAGAGGTAAAACATAAATCATCGTTACGGCGTCCCGGCGTTCCTCCGGGACATCCGTCCTGTTTCGCCCTGCCTCAAAAAATTTACGGAGAGGTCGGGATTCGTCCTGCCACTTTTCCCTAACCTCTTCTATTTCAAAATACTACAACTGTTGTCGTCTATCTCAAAGGGAACCGCAGAGTCCACACATTACACGACTTTTTCCCACGTTTTGCAAGATTTTCCCTTTGGATGGGCACACAAGGAGCACGGAGACCATCGATCCTTCCTGCGGGGGTCTGGAGGCGGCAAAAAACCCGATGCTACTTTTTCGGCGCGTAACGCTCGGCAAGCTGACGCAGCCACTCATTATCCGCGCCGGTCCCCATATAAACCGTGCGATGTGGGAACGGGATCTCGATGCCCAACTCATCGAAACGGTTCTTCAGGCGCCGACGAAACTCCCGCGCCACCTCCCACTGCTTGATCGGCAACGTCTTGATGCGAAACTTGATCGTGACCTGGGAATCGCCGAAGTCATCGACACCGAACATCTCCAGATCGGCGAGGATCAATCGGCCGAAGTATTTATCCTGGCGCATCTCTTTGGCCAGGTCCTTGATCACATCCATGACACGATCCACGTTCTCTTTATAGGCCACGCCGATATCAAAGAGAGCCTGAGAGTAGTCCTTCGTGAAATTGATAACGGTCTTGATCTCCCCATTAGGGATGACGATCACCCGTCCCTCCAGGTCGCGCAGCGTCGTGATACGCAGATTGATATTTTCAACGAGACCCGCGTCGTCTCCGATCTTCACCACGTCGTTGATGCGGAACTGCCCCTCGACGAGAATGAAGAAACCATTGATCACATCCCGGATCAGATACTGCCCGCCAAAACCAAACGCCAGACCGACGATGCCGGCGCCGGCCAGCAAAGGCGCCACATCGAATCCGAACACCTTTAAGACCATATAGCCGATGACAAGAAGGATCGCGATGGTCCCCAGCCAATGAAACAAACGGCTCAGGGTCTTGACCCGCAAGGTCACTCCGCTTTCGCGAAGCCGGCCCTTTTCGGTCACCAGGTTTTCAAGCTTTCTGACGGAGAACTTTATTACCGCAAAAAAGACAAGGCCCATAACGATAAGGATCGACGCCTCGATCCCTTTTTCCGCCCAACTCTTCTTGGCGGCCTTCTCCTTTTTGATGTTCTCCAGGGAGTCCTTAAGTTGCTGCACCTTGGCCTGCACGAGCTCCAGCCCCCGTTGGGCCACCGCCGCCTTGGAGACCGTCGCGTCCAGCCGCGCCTGGTACGCCGAGACCTCTTCATCGAGCTTCTCGGATTCGGTCGTCAACGCCTTGACCTTCTTGACGAGCTGCGGGTCCTTCTTGACGACGACCTGCTGCTTAACGGCCTCGAGCTCTTCCTTGACGACCTGGGCCGCCTCCTGCTTCACCTGGACCTCTTTTTCCAATATCTCTTTTTCTTGCAGCACCTCCTGCGCCTGCGCCTGAGCCCCCTCCAGTTGTTCTTCTTTTTTCTTGACCACCTCTTCGGTATTCGCCAGGCGTTTCTCGATCTCCTTGACCTCGGGGCTCGCCGGCACGATCGCCTCTTTTATGTCTCCGGCGACCTTGAGGATATCGGCGGTCGCGTCTCCCGTGTCCGGCGCTTTTTGAGAGGAGACCGTTTCGTTGGTCGGCGCATCCTGCTGGGCCCAACAGACAGAACCGAAACAGGTTAGCACAACAGCTATCAGTAAAAAAAACCTGCTCCATGGCAATTGGCGGCGCTTCATCAATATTCCCTTCCTCATTGACCTCATGGTGGCGGAGCGTCCACAACGCTCGCTACGGCAAAACATACATTAAGGTACGGCGTCCCGGCGTTCCTCCGGGACATCCGTCCTGTTTCGCCCTGTCGCAAAAAATCTAC
>Ga0315545_1002980_pt1 | contig 14783 bp, 16 predicted proteins | sample SalMarSW160210MG_FD_203096 | JGI IMG/M metagenome (GOLD analysis project Ga0315545, IMG submission 203096) | Salt marsh sediment microbial communities from the Plum Island Ecosystem LTER, Massachusetts, United States - Salt Marsh Sediment SW1602-10 ... | reverse complement strand
CTGGTCATCGTAATCTACAAAAAGAAGCGGTCAACATAACCAGATTCTATCAGTATCCAAATAGAGGTACATTGTTGAAAACAGTCTTTTTTCTGAAAACTAGGCAACCACACAAAAAGCAGTCTCTTCTAGACGCCCGCTTGGTTACCGTTTGTTTCTTCTGCTCGACACTACTCCCTTGCTGTTCTGGTACGACCCACTGTAACCTTTCCGCGCTACGCTTCCAAGAGCATGAAAAACTATCTGCACTATACGCTCGCCCTCCCTTAACGTAACCTCTTTCTCGCTGACATTATGAAAATTAAGCGTCAGCTGCCCGCGGAAGCCCGGATCCACAACAGCGAAACTTCCAACAACACCTTCCCGAGCAAGAGATGACCGAATGTGAAGAAAAGCCGTTACCCTCAAGCCCAACTCAACGGTTTCCAGCGTCGACACAAGCTCATACTGCTTCGGCTTCAGAACCACAGTCTTGGAGCACCTCAAGTCATAACCTGCAGGATTCAAACAAGAACGCTCAAAAGGCTCAAGCTTAACTTCCCCAGTCTCAAGATGCTCCAGTATCTCCGCGTCAGAAAGCACAGTCAACGAAGCTCACAGCCTTCCATGATAAGAACCGACCAAAAAGAATCTTTCTATCCCCGCGGCTAACAGACCCCAAGCTCCTGCAGCATCTGGCAAGCTCTGCACAGGTCCCCCACAGTTGGCTCCCCACACAGTCGGCAGTCCTGCAGCTTCACTTCCTCAGCAGAAGCCTCTAACGCCGGTCTAATCCTCTCGATGGAATTAAAGACGGTAAATAATGTTCCAGCATGCTTATGCTCCATCCGATTGAGCATAGTTCTTATGTCGTTCCTTAAAGCGGTTTGAGCGTAGGGACAGGGAATAGACTGAAACTTTATCCCCCTCAGATAAGCATAAAAAACAACCTCCCTCTCCGGCACCATACACAGAGGCTTCACCCGCTGCACAAACTTGGGATGAACCACATCCAAAACAGGCTTCGACCTCACAATCCGCATAGGATCACCGTGAACAACATTCAGAAGCATGGTTTGGGTTTCATCGTCGAGACTGTGGGCGATAACAAGCTTGTCCACGCCAGCCTGCCGAGCCAACGTGTTGAGAGCCTTTCTTCGGAGTACTCCACAGTAGCTGCAGGGCGTCAAACCACTCTCGCCTCTCCTTCTGATCAGCTCCACAATTTCATCCAATCCGTAACCAAACAGCTCCTTGAAAGACGTAACCACATGCTCTACCCCCAGCTTTCTGCAGTTCCCCTCCGCAATTCTCAGAGCCTCATCCTTGTACTCTCGTATTCCCTCATCAACCGTGCCAGCGCACAGAACCACATCTGGAAACGCCTTCTCAATCTTCGAGAGTATATGAAGGAGAGTGACGCTGTCTTTGCCTCCGGAGACAGCCACCATAATCCGGTCCTTGGGTCCCAACATTTCATATCTGGAAATAGTTTTCCGCACCCTATCTTCGACTGTTTTGCAGAAGCATCTTCCACAAAGGTTCTCTCCCGAGTAGCTGCGACCGAAAACAGCCTCGTTCCTTCCACACAGGGTGCACGCACTCATGCTTTCACATCAACTCATTTGCTCAAACAAATCTAAACTTTGCCTTTCTTTTAAGGGCTTTGAGCAGCTAAAATAGGATGCCGCAACCAAATCTGCGCAAGAAATATGAACAAACATTCAACTTTGTTTGCATTCAATGACTAAAGATTCAGTGTTACGGAAACATTTATATCTGAATCTGTCACTATTTGGATGCTAACTGAACAAAAACGTTCAGCACACGCTTGAATCAAAGGTCAGGAGCTTAAGAGATGAAAATTGCCGTTTCTTGGAGTGGAGGAATGGAATCAGCCCTAGCCTGCCACAAAGTAATCAAACAAGGATATGATGTCGCCTATCTCGTTGTTTTTGTCTCCGAAACATGGCCCGCATTCTGCCACCCACTATCCATCATGGAACTCCAAGCCAAAGCCCTAGGAATTCCCCTTCTGAAAGTTGAAGTAAAAGAGCCGTACGAACAAAGCTACAGAGAAGCCATTTCGACGCTGATAGAGAAAGGCATTGAAGGTATAGTAACCGGCGACATCTATGTTGTGGATGATGTGCATGGACGATGGATGGATAAAGTAACCGAGGGATTAGACATTTCTGTGATTATGCCCTTATGGGATCAGGACACCAGCAAAGTTTTGGATGAAGAAATATCATCTGGCTTCAGATCAGTCTTCACCTGCTTGGGGCAGCAGTGGTTCACTGAAGAATGGCTGGGACGAGAACTAAACAAAAACTCTGCCAAAGACTTGAAGGCACTAGCAAAAGAAACTGGCATGGATCCCTGCGGAGAGAACGGCGAGTACCACACCATGACAATCGATGGACCAATCTTCAAAGAAAGGGTTGTGATTTCAAAATTCAGCAAAGAAAAAACTGACACCCGTTTGTTCATAAAAATCAGCGAATATTGCCTGAAACAAAAAAGTTCTCCATCAAACTAGTATCGAGCATAACTATAGAATTTAGCAGCCTTTTTTTCAAAGGTTTTAAGAACACTTCCCAGCATACCACACTAGGATGGAGGTGATACGATGATTGGAGCAGTGGTCTTCGTTATATCATTCGTCCTGTTTCTTTTGATCTCACTTGGAGTCCCAGGGATACCCCCAGGCCAGCCGATATTAAATGCGCTTGTTCCCGATATCTATGATGCGGCAGTAGATCCGATGTATCAACAACTGGCTGAAGGAATCATAAACGGCGTAATCTTCGGAGTCATCATCTGGTTCGTATTCAGCATAGCAATGATGATCTACAACCGAATGCGGGGTCCAAAAGAAGTGGTTGTCAAAGTAGAAAAGGACAAATAAAAAAGACTGTGTAACTCTGGAGCTAATAACAAAAACTAAGGTGCCTTCAGGGTTCACGATTTTTCTATATCATATTAGCGTAGCAAAAAATTTTTTTCTCTTCTCCACTGGCAGGAGACACTGAATCTTTGTTGATAACATGAGCACATATTAAGCTAATATATCTCTGAACCCGAATATTTCCAGTGGAATATCGTTACTTGCTCATTTCTTCACAGTTCACGTGAATTTTGTTGAAGTGCCGTATATATTCGGGGTTCATCAAAACTAAATAACCCTTCAAAAGAAGATTCAGCTATTCCTAAACTCGTGTGGAGACAAAATGCAAAAAGAATTCCATTTCCCAAAGTTTGGTTTTTCCCATCTCTTCCCACATGTAATAGTGTTATCTCTGGTTGCCTCCGCGGCGCTTATTCTGGCGTGGGTCAGCTGGCTAACGTGGATTGATGTGACAGAATGGGGCAAAGACCTGGGCAGCATATTCTTCGGCTCTAGAGCAACCGAACCCATCAGCCTAGGGATAGGCATGACACTCATCCACTACTTTCTGATCGGCTTGTCACTGTTTGCAGCGGGGGTAGTGCTGTTTCTAAGAAACCGTATCTTAGCCATGAAACCACAACACGCTATGCAGATGAAACCACAAGAAGTGAAAATGAATATGAAAAACAGTGAAGAAGGCATTTCTGGAGTCGAATCTCTGGTGAACGAGGAAAACGCGGCGGCAGAAGAAGGAAGACGCTTTTTGGGGTGCCCTTATCACTTTGGGTATCTGTCAAGCCGCCCAGAGGATTCTGCTATTCCTCAGGAGTGCATGCTTTGTCAGCGATTAGGAGACTGCATGGTAGCGACGATTTACGTGAAAAAACTCGGCGAATAAAAAAGAAGTGGACTGTAATCGATTAACCGGAGAACACTTTTGAGATTTCGTAAAGTTCTAAGTCAACCTTTTTTCGTTTACCCGCCACGTCCTTTAAGGGCACAGAAACAATCTTGTTTCCCTTGAGTGCAACCATCTGCCCGAACTCGCCTTTGTGAACCAAGTCTATGGCGGCTATTCCGTATCTTGTAGCCAGCACTCGGTCAAAGGCTGTTGGGGAACCGCCACGTTGGAGATGCCCAAGAACCACAACGCGGGTTTCGATGTCTATGCACTTTTCAATTTCCCTTCCAAGGTAGTAGCCTACGCCGCCGAGCCTAGGGTGCCCAAATTCGTCTGAGCCGGTTCCGTAAACTATTTTTTCGGCTCCTTTGGGTTTCGCTCCCTCAGCAACAACAACGAGGCTGAAGGTTTTGCCTCTTTCCAGCCTTTGCTTGATATACTGGCAGACTTCTTTTATGTCAAAGGGCTCCTCTGGAATCAGGATAATGTCTGCTCCTCCAGCGATTCCAGCCTCCAAGGCGATCCAGCCGGTGTATCTGCCCATCACCTCAAGGATAATTACTCTGTGGTGAGCCTCAGCCGTGGTGTGAAGCCTGTCGATTGCTTCGCATGCTATGTGAACGGCGGTGTGGAATCCGAAGGTGTAGTCTGTTAAGCCCAAGTCATTGTCGATTGTTTTAGGCACTCCGACGCAGGGGAGCCCCAGTTCACCCATTTTGGCTGCTACTCCCAGAGTGTCGTCTCCGCCTATAACAATCACTGCGTCGATACCGTTCTCTTTAACAATGTCTAGAACCTTTTGGGGTCCTCCCTCACGCTTAAAGGGGTTAGTTCTTGACGTTCCTAAGATTGATCCTCCGCGAGGAAGCAAACCCGAAATTGTTTCCAAAGTTAGAGGCATGAAAGCATCTTCAACTAGACCTCGCCAGCCATCCTTTATGCCTATCATCTCGTAGCCATAGTTTCGGATGCCCTTTCGTACCACTGCCCTGATGACCGCGTTGATTCCCGGAGCATCGCCTCCTCCACTTAACACTCCCACCTTCAAGGTTTCTTCCTTCTAAAGAGAACTCTTCCCTGATTGTCTAAGTTGTTATAATCCTTTTTTATTTTTTCCTTCGTATAATTTCAGCTCATTTTAACTTCACAGTAATTTAATCCGTGGTCTCTTTGGATTTGGGGTTAAAATCTAACTAAAACCCAAAAACAGAAGTGGACAGGGCGGGATTTGAACATCAGACCCTTGTTACTTATCTGTTGGGGGTTCTCGTCTCTTTTTGGTGAATACGATAACGAATGTTGCGGCAAACAGTAGTGATGGAACAATCCATGATGAATACTCGGGAGTAATGCCTGTTTCGTCTGTTTTAACCAGCCACACGTCACAGTAGCCATCACCAAAAGAGTTGGTAAAGCCTACTGTGAGGTAGCCTCCATCACCCGTTTCAACCAACGAATACGCTACTTCATTGCCTTCTCCTCCGTATGTTTCATCCCACATCAGATTTCCAAATTCGTCGGTTTCAATTAGCCAAAAATCGGTGGACCCCGCACCAAGAGATTTTGTTTCGCCAGCTAATGCGTATCCTGCATAAGAAGTTTTGACCACTGAGTGAGCAACATCATTTTCTTGTCCTCCATATGTCTGGTTCCACTCCATATTCCCATCAGCATCAGTTTTCACTAACCAAAAATCAGCACCACCTGCACCAAACGATTCTGTGAAGCCAACAAGTGCGTAACCTCCATCAAACGCCTCAACCAACGAGTACGCTGAATCATTCGCTGATCCTCCATATGTTTGATTCCATTCAATGTTGCCTGTATCATCTGTTTTGATTAGCCAGAAATCTGTTCCACCAGACCCAAACGAAGACGTTTCACCTGCTATTGCATAGCCTCCATCAGCCGTTTTAACAACAGAGTAAGCTCTTTCATCTCCTGTTCCTCCATATGTTTGGTTCCATTCCATATTCCTATCTGCATCAGTCTTAACTAGCCAAATATCGGCTCCTCCAGTGCCAAAAGATTCTGTGAAACCTACTATTGCGTATCCTCCGTCAGAAGCCTCAACCAACGAATAGGCAACATCAACTTCAGGTCCTCCGTAAGTTTTCCAATCTATCCACGACAGATCTGCGGGCGGCTCAAACCAATAGAGCCAAAAATCAGCGTTTCCGCTAAAGGACCCTGTGTAACCTGCAACGGCATAATCTCCTCCAGACGTCTCAATTAATTCGTGACCTGTTCCACTGTCAAATGCTTGAATCTCCCACGTGTTCCCAGAATCGTTTGTCTTCAACACCAAACATTGTCCTTGTTCGGCACCGTAATATGATGTTACACCAGCTATTGCATATGTGCCATCAGACATCTCAACAACCGAATACGCAACGTCAATCTTTATTCCGCTGTATGTCTGGTTCCACTCCATATTCCCATCCATATCTGTTTTTACTAACCACAAATCATCCTCCAGTCTACCACATATTGCATATCCGCCATCAGAAGCAGCAACCAAGGACTCGGCAACATCATACCCTGTCCCTCCATAAGTGTGATTCCACTCCATATCCCCTGCACCATTAGTTTTAATAACCCACCAATCATGACTTCCAGCGCCGAAAGATTTTGTGAAGCCCGCTATTACACATCCGCCGTCAGACGCTGCAACCATCGACTTAGACCACTCAGTTTCTGTTCCTCCATATGTTCTGTTCCACTCCACGTTTCCAGAAGCGTCAGTTTTAACCAAAAAGAAATCCCATCCGCTATCAGCAGAATATTTTTTCGCAACTAAGGCATATCCGCCATCTGAAGTCGTAACTAGGGAACATGTCCTACTAAGGTCTCCACCTGTAACTCCTGTTCCTCCACAGGTTTTTTTCCACTCCGCGTTCCCATACGCATCAGTTTTTATTAACCAAAAACGGTCGTCTTCAAAACCAAATGACCTGGTGATACCGCCTATTGCGTAGCCTCCATCAGAAGTCGTAACTAACGAGTAACACCAATCAAAAGCTGTTCCTCCGAATGTTCTGTTCCACTCCATGTTTCCATTCGCATCGGTTTTAATCATCCAAAAATCTATCTCTCCCTCACCAAAAGACCGCGTATCACCAACCAAGACGAATCCGCCGTCAGAAGCCTCAACCACTGATTGAGCCATGTCAAGTTCTGGTCCTCCATACGTCCTGTTCCATTCCATGTTTCCCAACTTGTCGGTCTTAACCAGCCAGAAATCATAGGCTAGATTTGTGTTGCTTTCAGGATAGGAGACTTCTTTATGAGTTGCTATAGCGTATCCGCCATCAGATGTCGCGATCAACGAAAACTCGCTAACCAAAAAACTTGCTTGATATGTTTGGTTCCATTCCATGTTCCCATAAGCATCAGTTTTAATCAACCAAAGGTCATAATCTCCATCAACATGGTCCGCAATTCCAGCCATTGCGTATCCCCCATCAAGGGTTTCGACAACGCAGTGACCCATTTCGCGGGTTGTTTCCCCAAACGTTTGAGTCCACAAGCTATCGGCTTCAACAAAAACCACAAAACAACAACTCAACAAAACAATGACGATGCCCAGAACAGCAACAAACTTATTCATCGCATCTACCCCCAACTTTACAGTAGACAATTAGTGTAAAAGCCTTTTTATGAAAAACCTTGACTACTTGGGTTTGGGGTTAAACTCCAGCGTAAGTTATCGTTACACGATTTAATATTCAAATATTAGAGGTTCATAGTAGTAAAGCATTGACTTGAGGGTTGGCGCGTATTATGAACTCCAAATCCTTTGATATTGAAAAAACTGTAATTGGATTGGTCATGGCAGACAAAATAGAAGTAAAGAAACAAATTGCAGAACAAATTCGTGAAAAAGCAAAAGAAAAGGGAATTTATCCCGCAAGCATCCACGATTTCTATATGGCTCGGGGTAGGGGCGAGCTTCAAGGATTCACAGTTCCAGCCATAAACTTAAGAATATTGACCTACGATTTGGCTCGTGCCATATTTCGAGTGGCTAAAAAACACAGTTCAGGTGCTTTCATTTTTGAGATTGCAAAATCAGAAATCGGCTACACCAACCAACCTCCAGTTGAATTTGCAAGTATGATTTTGGCAGCCGCCATAAAAGAAAATTATTCAGGACCAGTTTTCATTCAAGGAGACCACTTCCAAGTAAACGCCGCTAAATTTAAGGAAAATCCAGATAAAGAAATCGAGGGCTTAAAAAACCTAATCAAAAATTCCATAAATGCAGGCTTCTACAACATCGATATCGACTCTTCAACCCTTGTTGATTTATCCAAACCAACCATAAAAGAGCAACAACGGTTAAACTATGAAGTCTGTGCAAAACTCACACAATTCATTCGTAGCATAGAACCAAAAAAAGTTACAGTTTCTGTGGGCGGAGAAATTGGCGAAATAGGCACTCAAAATTCGACGCCTGAAGACCTGCAAGCGTACATGAACGGGCTTGAAGAGCAGCTAGAAAATGGCGTAACAGGAATAAGCAAAATTTCAGTTCAAACAGGTACAACCCATGGTGGCGTTGTTTTACCTGATGGGTCAATAGCCCGAATTAAGCTTGATTTTAACACACTGAAAACGCTCTCTGAGAATGCACGTAAAGAATATGGAATGGCAGGAGCAGTCCAACACGGCGCATCAACCCTACCTCCAGAAGCTTTCCACAAATTTGTTGAATGTGAAACCGCAGAAGTCCATTTGGCTACAGCCTTCCAAAACATAATTTATGAATCAAAACACTTCCCCGAAGACCTTAGACAAAAAATGTACACCTGGCTAAAAAACAACCTTGCAAACGAACGAAAAGAAGACCAAACCGAAGAACAATTCATTTACAAAACACGCAAAAAAGCCCTCGGACAATTCAAAAAAGAAATCATGGCATTACCCCAACAAACCCGAACAACCATTGCCACTGAAGTTGAAACACAATTCGAATTCCTGTTCAAACAACTAAATGTAATGAACACAAAAGCACTAGTGGAAAAATACTGTACATAAAAATTTTCCCCTAAAAATTTTTGAAATATCAAGTTTGGGTTTAGGGCTAAAGTTTAAACCCAAACCCAATACAGGAAAAATTAGTTTGAGTGTTTTCTTTTGTTGCGGTGGATTAGTATCCCTAAACCTGCAGCTAGAGGTATTAATATCAAAGCCCCAATAAGGAGTATTAAGTTGAGTTGGTCTGGTTGCTCTGGTTGCTCTGGTTGCTCTGGTTGCTCTGGTTGCTCTGGCTCGGCTTCTTTGGCTATGGTGAAGCTGATTGTTTCTGATGCTCCAGTGTTTCCGTCTGTGTCGTTCGCGTAGACTGTTAGGATGTGTAAACCGTCAGCTAACTCTGTTAGGTTTAGAGTGGTTTCGGTTATGGTTACGTTGTCTTGTCCGTCTAAGCTGTAGCCCATCCATGAGGTTTCCTCATTGACTGTGAAGTTCAAGGCAACATTCCCGGAATTGTAAGTCATGCCTTCTGGACTGATTAGACACACATCAGGTGGGGACGCCCACTCAGGCAACTCTACAGTTACGCTGTCAATGTCAAACGGAACCATAAGTGGATAACGATCAGAACGATTTGCATCAATCACGTATGGTGTGTCGCCTATGCCGTCCCCATTTGCATCTTTGCCGTTATAGTCACTCCAGTAGTTGCCCTCTGTGCCGTTGTCAAAGTATCGAGTTGGGTAACTACTAAAGATAGTCGAAACTTGGTATCTGTTGCTGATGAAGTTGTTGTGGTAAAGCGTATCGGTTGTACTATTGTATCCAGTGTTAATACCCCATCCATTGCTTGCCACGTAATTTGCATAAACGAAATTACTACTCTCTGAGGTTTCGAGACCTATCCCACTGTTAGTTATTCTGTTTGCGTAGACAGTGTTATTTGACCCGCTTAATGCTAAGCCAAAGGCTGCGTCATCAACGATGTTTCTGTAAACGATGTTTTCGTTACCTGTTACGGAAAACCTACCGTATGGAGCTTTAGTTATAGTGTTATCGTGGATTAAGGAAAAGTTACCGTCGAAATTAATGCCTGCGGCTGTATCTGAACCTGAGATATTGTTGAATGAAATGTCAAAGAAAGAGCCACATATCCACATGCTATAACCGATGTTTGCGGAAATTTTAGAGTTAGAGCCTCTTATTTTCACAGAATACGGGAATTTGTTCTCTGTGACACCCAAGTGAGAACCAAGAACCCGAAGGTCAGTTAATATTTGGTTTTCTGTTATTTTTGTTCCATTTCCATTTATGACTACATCACCACCAGTAGTGTCGATGGTGAAGCCTGACATCTTGAAATTATCTGCAAAAACTTTGATTGGCTCATCATAGAATATGTAATGTTCGTAGATGCTTATCGTAACTTCATTGTATGGCGGGTCAAAGCTGATTCTTGTGGAGTCTGCTCCTTCACCTATTAAGGAGAGAGTCTTGTTTATCTCCAAAGGATTTTCTTCGTAGATGCCCTCATTAACAAATATTGTATCGCCATCCATGGCATTTTCAATGGCAGCTTCGATTGTTGGGTAATCGTCTGGAACAACAAGTGTCCTAGAGTCTGCTTTAACGATCTTGAATTCTGTAATGGAGATAGCTGGTGAAACGAGAATCAGTAATAGAATTAGAGCTGTTCTGTGTTCCCCCATTCAAAGTACCTATCAAAATCTGTCGTAACTTAGTTGAAAAGCGTTTTTGTCAAGAAACCTTGACCAAAATGAACCGTTTGTTAGTCAAGAAAAATTGACTAATAGTGTGTTGTTTTCTGTTAGGCGAGTGGAGAGCTGAGAGTTTAGACAAGACGACACTTACAGGAACAAACACTACATCAGAACAGTAAAGAGAGAGAGGGTTAAATTTTAATTTTTGAAGATTCTAAAGGGATAGTCTGTTGGTGACTTGAATGGAAATACCGTTTAACGATTTCATGAAGCTTGAACTTCGAGTCGGCAAAGTTGAAGAAGCAACGCAGATTCCATCATCAAGAAATCTGCTAAAGCTCATTGTTGATTTTGGTTCTGAGAAGAGGCAGTCCGTGGCTGGTCTGCTACAATACTATAAGCCTGAAGAGCTGGTGGGCAAAAAGTTTGTTTTTGTTCTGAATTTGCAGAGAAGAAAGCTCATGGGCATAGAATCTCAGTGTATGGTGCTCGCCGCCGAAGACGGTGAGGGGCATGTGATTCTGATTGCTCCAGAAAAGGATATTGCGGCAGGAAGCAGAGTAAGATAGGCTAGGCTGTTTCACATTTTTCCTAGGATGAAAGCTAAAAGTCCGGTGGTAAACCAGATTAGGCTCAGATTTTTTATTGTTTTAGCGTTTTTTCTGGAACAGTTTCTGAGGAGCAGGAATGAGGAGGCTATCATTCCGATGTCGGTTATGACGACTGGGGGGAGAAACCAGTCTGAAACTAGTTCCCACAGCCATGGTAATGGGCTGAGGCACACTGCCAAGAGAGTGAAGACTGCTGCGGTTGCTGCCGCTGTTCGTTCTCCGTAAGTCACCGCGATTGTCTTAATGTTGTGGGACCGGTCTCCTTCAACATCCACTATTCCTTTTGTGATTTCTCTTCCGGTGTTTGAGAGGAAGGCGATGGCGACGAACAGCAGGGTGGAGGTTTCTATTTGTCCTACGGTTAAGCCTCCGTAGATAAAGGGGATTACCACGGTTGCACTGACCAGCAAATTTCCGGGGAGCCCTGTCCTCTTCCCTTTGGTGATGTAGGTCAGGGAGATTATCAACGCTGTCACCGCCACTACCAGACTGGGCAGGTTGGTTTTGAATGCTGCTACCAGTCCTATCGTGGTCAAAGCAGCGGCGAATATGAGGGCTTCTTTTGGGCTGACGTCTCCTTTTGGGATTGGGCGGTTTGGTTCATTGATGGCGTCGATTTGTCTGTCGTAGTAGTCGTTTATTGTCATGGAGGCTGCTGTTAACGAGAAGGAGGTTACGAATCCGAGGAGGAGGTTGATTGTGAAGGTGAGGGAGGAAACTAGGGAGGCGCCCACGATCACGGCGAAACCCATCATTAGGCAGTTCAGCGGTCTTGTTAACCGTAGGAGTCCGGTTATTTTTCCCATGGTTTTCATCTCAGCCTTTTTTCGTCACAATCGTACATGCTTAAACATGTTATGCTGTAGAGTGCAGTTACGGTTATGGAGCTTTTAGATTTTGTCTCTGATGGATGGTTGTTCTAGGGAATAGAACATGATGTTCTAATGCATGGTAATAAGTAGACTTGCTGCAAATGATTGTTTGGTGAAAAACGATGTTGCATAGGAAGATTGCGTTGGTTGTAGTTTGTGCCGCTGTTTTTTTGTGTTTTAGTAGCATCGGCTGGGCACTGTTGTATTCTCCATCTGAAAACGATCCTGAGGACCAAGTAAACGGCGATGAGTTGTTGACGCCTGAGCAGATACGCGACGAGGTTATGTGTTTTATAGAGGCTAATCATCCGGAGACTGCGCAGTTCATGGGTGAGCTGGTGTGGACTGGTGGAAGAGAGGAGACGGGGCTGTTGGGTGCAGAAATATACAACTTTGAGAGTCAAGGCTGGAAGGTGACAATTAGTTATCCCGTGGTTGCGAATCCCGTGTATGACGTTACTGTGAATTATTCGGTGCCGGATGGGGTGATTTCGATACCTTACGCCGTGATTTGGGAGGGCACTTGGGAGAATGGCACAGTTACGGAAGCCACCTTTGTCTTCGCTCAGTAGACAAGCGGCTTCTTGTCCCTTCCTTTTTTTGCAGATTTGCTAAAATATAAAAAATGTTTTTTTAAAAATGGGGAGAGTTTATTTCAGGTTTTTGTATAGGTTGTTGTGGTTGACGGTTTTTTCCATGAATATGCTGAGGCGGTGGTTGTTGACGTTCATTGACAAGAGTTTTGTTTCTTCGCTCTCTACGACTATCTTCTGTGGTTCACCCATTTGGAGGGCTTCTGCCATGTTGATGCTTGCATCGAAGGCTGTGGAGGAAAGAACGGCGTAGTCGATTATTTTTGTGGGGTCCTTCAGGTCAATTGACGCTGATTTTGCGCCTCTTAGTATGTATCCGATGATTCCTTCCTGGTCTTTGATTTCTTGCAGCTTTTCTTGCAGTTCTTCAAGCTCGTTTTCGGTTTCGTCTGTTTCTGTGTTTTTTTCTGTCATGTGGATTCCTCTAGGATGCTGGTTCGACCTTCACCAGATCTCCTTTGTTGATTTCTAGGGTTTTGCAGAGTTTTTCGGGTATTCTGATCATGTTTTTTCCTTTCATGTTCTGATCGTTGATCTCTTTCACTTTGCAGAGGGTGGAGTTGCCGCCGAAAGTTTCGATTTTGACTTGCTCTATGTTTTCTGGGGTGTTTGGTTCTCCTGTTATTGCGGTCTTCACGCGGGCGCGGGGATCATTGTTATTTTTGGTCCAGTCCCTTAGTATCTCTGTGTCGATTTGCACGGAGTCGCCGGCGAAGAATCCGGTGAGGGTGTCTACGATGAATTGTTTTGGAGGTGTAAGTTGGGGTTGGGGTTGGGTGGGGGCAAGGGCTTCCACGGTTTTTAGGATTGTAGGAATTATCACCTGTGTTATGGCGTGAATGTGATTTTTGTCCGCGTTTTTGGATGTTGCCAGGAGCAGGTGCATGTCTTTGATGTTGGACAGTGTTAGTTTGCCGTTTTTTGTGGTAATGGTGAAGCTTTCGAGGTTGCCGATGGTTTTTGCTTTTTCTTTCAGGTTTTCGAAGGATTGCTGTATGTTATTTATGGTTTGTTGGTCTGTTTCTTGGTCTCCGGTGAGTATGGTTCCGTTTTTTGTAAAAATGAAGGAGTTTTTGATGTCAGGGTACGCTTTATTGATTTCTGTTATAGCATTATTTAGGGCTATAGCGGAGGGGTCCCTGTCCATTGTTTTTCACTTCCTGCCTGATCTAGGAGATCTTGAGCAGAATCCTTTCGGGAACCCCGTCGTTTTCCAGCACCAAATACTTGAGTCCTTCGGTGTCTCCTATTTGGTCAACCCAGTTTAGTGCTTCGCGTGCCTTTTGGAGTATCAACAGTCTGTCTTGTTGGCTGCGAACGACCTGTTCGATGGCGGTTAGTTCGTGGAATGGGTTTGCGTCTAGGATTACGCTTAGGTCGCCTACCGTTATTTCTCCTAGGCTGTTTTGGGCTGATTTTTTGCCTGCCAGTTTGAAGACTACTTCGCGTATCTTCTTTGATCGTTCAGCTAGGTTCCTTATGGAGTCTAGTCTGCGCAGGTATTCGCCGAGGATGCTCTTTGTTTTGGATATGTCTTCGTCCATAGATTTTGCTATTTCGACCGCGGATTCATATTCTTTTAATTTTACTACCATATTTACACCTCCAAAGATGGTGAAAGAGGGGTAGGTCTAGCCATCCCCCAATCTCTCATATTGAAAGTTCCTGTTTCAAAGTCTAAGCTGTGTCCGTGTACGAGCCAATCAGTGTACCATCAGTTGCAAAGAAGTTTACGCTGTACTTCTGTCCAGCAAATATTCCTGTACCAGCATCGTCATAGGTGATTTGAACGCTTCCAGTCTCACCTGGAGCATAGGACATATCTGTTGGATTCCCTAAAAGATCTGTTGAAGTAATTGTATTGCCATTTACTTTTACCATGCTTATCGTGACATCACTTGTTCCTGAATTAGTGACGTAAACTGTAGTTTGATTGTTAGCTGCATCGAATATCATTTGAGTTACAGTTAGTTCGCTTGTTTCCATAAAGCCGATGGTTAGTGAGCCCATCCATGCTGCGACTGCGATGGAGACTGCTACGGTTACTGCGATGAGTATGATGGCTGCGACTACTGGGCTTAGAGCTTTTCTACTCTTTAGGAGTTTTCTCATTTTTGGTTCTTTCCCTCCTTTGAGTTCACAAGAGAACTAGGCAGTCTAGAGATTTAAATCTTACGACTTAATACAACATATTACAAAAACCGAAAATAAACAAACGGAAAACCCGACGAAATCA
>Ga0315545_1002979_pt1 | contig 14785 bp, 8 predicted proteins | sample SalMarSW160210MG_FD_203096 | JGI IMG/M metagenome (GOLD analysis project Ga0315545, IMG submission 203096) | Salt marsh sediment microbial communities from the Plum Island Ecosystem LTER, Massachusetts, United States - Salt Marsh Sediment SW1602-10 ... | reverse complement strand
CCTTTAGCGTGAAGATTACCGGTGGCACCAACGGGGATGTTGCGGGAAACGGGCTGAAGCTGCTGCTCGAGCATTGCCCAAAGGTGCAGATCACCTCGATTACGGCGGGCGCCGGGGCTCTCTATGACCCACAAGGCATTGACAAGGAGGAACTTGATCGCCTGATTCTGAAGGACAACGTCGATAAGTTTGCGCCGGATCGCCTCAACGAGGGTGGCTTTATCCTCTACGCAAGGGAGCAGAAAAAAGAAGGCCTGCTCGACCTCTTCAAAAAGCTTACCCGGGATAAGGACGGCGTGAGGGAGGAGTGGGTGTCATCGGATGAGTTCCACGCCCAGTTCGAAAACCTCATCTTCTCCCACCATACCGATGTACTCATACCGTGCGGGGGTCGGCCCGAAACCATCCATATGGGCAACTGGCAGAAGCTCTTCGATGAAAAGGGCAATCCCACCACCAGGGCGATCGTGGAGGGCGCTAACTCCTTTATCGCTCCCAAGGCACGGGAGGAGATCCAAAAACAAGGCATTATTATCTTGAAGGACGCTTCAGCGAACAAGTGCGGCGTGATCTGTTCCTCCTACGAGATAATCGGAGGGTTGCTCATGAAGGATGGGGAATTCCTCGAACATAAGGAGGCCTATGTGAGCGATGTATTGAAGATCCTGGAGAAACGAGCACTCGACGAATCAGAGCTGATCTTCTGGCGCCATGGCCAATCCAATGGCAAGGCCCTATACACGGACATCAGCGATCAAATCAGCCGTGAGATCAACGAGCTTACCGATACCGTCTATTCCCACCTGCTGGCTCACCCTGACAAGGTTCTCAAGCAGCCTTACACCAAAACGCTCCTTCTCCATCTCCCAGCCTTTATTAGGGATCACAAGAAGTTTCGAGACCGGATAAAGGGCCTTCCCCTCAAATACAGAATCGCCATGGTCTCTACTGAGATCGCAACCAGGGGGGTTTACCATGGTGGCCTCGAGGTCCCCTTCGAGGACAAGGTAGAGCAATTCGTAAGGAAGATAAGCAGGGAGATCGAAACCTGATTGTCGAGGGGTTTGGGGGCATCCACTACTGAAGGCCCCGTGTTCACCGGAAGGAAAAAATTATCTTTGCGTTCTTGGCGAATATGCGGTGACTAGGTCTCGCAGCCACTGATTATTATTCCAGTTTCCGCAATGCAGATACCTCAAACATTGCCTTGCAAAACAAATCGGCTTATGTAGTATAGATATTTTTTATTTCCCAATTCAGAAAAGAGGGCTGCCAGATGATCTTGATCATCGATTTCGGCTCACAGTACAATCAGCTCATCGCCAGGAGGGTGAGGGAGCAGCATGTATACTGCCAGATAGAGCCCCCGGACATCGAGCTATCCCGGATTCGATCGCTTTCCCCCCAGGGCATCATCCTCTCGGGAGGACCGGCCAGCATCTACCAAAAGGGAAGTCCAAAACTCGATCCTCAGATCTTTAACCTCCAGATCCCCATCCTCGGCATCTGCTACGGCATGCAGTATATGATCGATAGCTTGGGCGGCAAGGTGGAGCGCTCTACCAAGAGGGAATATGGCCTCGCTACGCTGAGTATCCTCGAACACTCGGGCATCTTTTCCGGGGTTCCTGCTGAAACCCCCTGCTGGATGAGCCATGGTGATGTTACCGCAAAACTGCCAGGGGGATTCGCCGTATCAGCCTCCACGGAAAACACAAGCATCGCCGCAGCTGAAAACCCCAAAGCAAGGCTCTACGGCCTGCAATTCCACCCCGAGGTGGCCCACACGCCAGAGGGCAGGAGGATGCTCCGCAACTTCCTGTTTCGCATGTGCGGCTGCGCCAGGAACTGGACCATGAAATCCTTTATAGGAAGGGCGGTGGATGAGATCAGGGAGCAGGTCGGGGGAAAGGGGGTAATCCTCGGGCTCAGCGGAGGCGTGGATTCCTCGGTCACAGCCGCTCTGCTGAACAAGGCCATCGGCAGACAGCTTACCTGTATCTTCGTTGACAACGGCCTTCTGAGAAAGGGGGAGAGGGAGCGGGTCAAGGGCTTATTCAAGGATTACCTGAAGCTGAACATGAGGATCGTCAATGCCGGAGGGAGGTTTCTCGAGCTTCTTCAAGGGGTGATTGATCCCGAGAGGAAGAGAAAGATTATAGGCAAGGCCTTTATCAAGGTCTTTGAGGAGGAGGCCCGAAGGCTGAAGGGGGTGGAATACCTGGCACAGGGAACCCTCTATCCGGATCTGATCGAGTCCAGGTCTGCCTTTGGCGGCCCATCAGCGGTCATAAAGTCCCACCACAATGTGGGCGGGCTCCCCAAGAAGATGAACCTCAAGCTCATCGAGCCCTTAAAACACCTGTTTAAGGACGAGGTAAGGCTGCTGGGCAAGGAGCTCGGGCTTCCGGATGATATGGTATATCGCCATCCCTTCCCTGGGCCCGGGCTTGCAGTGAGGATTGTCGGCGAGGTAACCCCAAAACGGCTCTCCATGGCGAGGGAGGCGGATAGTATCCTGCTCGAGGAGATAAAAAGAGGCGGTTATTACGGGAAATTGTGGCAATCCTTTGCGATCCTGCTGCCACTCAAAACAGTGGGCATTATGGGGGATAAGAGGACCTACGAACATATCGTGGTCATCAGGGCCGTTACCAGCCTTGATGCGATGACCGCTGACTGGGCAAGGATCTCCCACCCCCTGCTGGCCAGGATCTCAAACCGTATTATCAACGAAGTGAGGGGTGTGAACAGGGTCGTCTACGATATCAGCTCAAAACCGCCCAGCACCATAGAATGGGAGTAGATCCGAGCCGTGATAGCGATCATTGATTACCGGGCGGGAAACCTCACCAGCGTAGCGAGGGCCCTGGGACATCTCGGATTTCAATGCCGGGTTACGAGGGAAGCAAAGGAGATCGTACAGGCCGATAGGGTTATTGTTCCAGGTGTAGGCTCCGCAGGTCAGGCCATGCTCGATCTAAAGCAAAGGGGAATAGATAAGGCCCTGCATGAGGTCTATGAATCCGGCAAGCCCCTCTTGGGTATCTGCTTAGGCAGCCAGATCATTTTGCAGCAGAGCGCGGAAAACAATGCCGCCTGTCTCGGGTTACTCCATGGAAGGGTAACGCATTTTCCCGTCCCACTGCTCACAGACCATGGCGATACCCTCAAGGTTCCCCACATGGGCTGGAACAGGGTACGCTTGATAAAGGGCCATCCGGTTTTCAGGGATATCACACCGGAGGATGAGTTCTACTTCGTACACAGCTACTTTCCGGTGCCCGACTCAGAGGATTCGATTATCGGGATCACCGAGTATGGTATCTCCTTTGCAAGCATAGTTGCCGAGAGGAACCTTGTCGCGGTTCAGTTTCATCCGGAGAAGAGCGGGCCTATTGGCTTAACCGTTCTTAAAAACTTCTGTCAATGGGATGCATAGGTAGAATGCGGCGACGAGGCTTATGAAAGAAAAGTGAATCCCTGCTGAGAGGCCCTGTGTCTCTCTTGCTTCGAAGGGCCGTTTATACAATACTGTGGAAAAAATGCCACAGAAAATTGGGAAGGAGATTACCGTGGGAACGTTATTCGGAACAGATGGGGTGAGGGGTGTTGCAAATGAATACCCCATGACCGCGGAGATGGCGCTCAACATCGGAAGGGCCACCGCCTATCTCTTTAAACGGAAAGGGCATAACCCTAGGATTATTATTGGTAAGGATACCCGTGTTTCAGGATACATGCTTGAAAATGCGCTGGTAGCAGGTATCTGTTCCATGGGGGTAAACGCACTTCTGGTAGGGCCATTGCCCACACCGGGAATTGCCTTTGCGGCTACCAGCATGAGGGCGGATGCGGGTATTGTGATATCTGCCTCCCACAATCCCTTTCAGGACAACGGCATTAAGATATTCTCTCGCGATGGCTTCAAGCTCCCCGATGAAAAGGAGCTCGAGATCGAGGACCTCGTGCTCTCAAACAACATGGACGGCCTGCATCCCTCCCCCAATGAGCTGGGCAAGGCCTATCGTATCGACGATGCGAGGGGCCGCTACATCGTGTTTCTCAAGGGCACCTTTCCCAAGGACTATACCCTGGAGGGAACCGGGGTAGTCCTCGATTGCGCCCACGGGGCAACCTACAAGGTGGCCCCTGAGACCTTCTTCGAGCTGGGGGCCGAGGTGACCACGCTGTTTGATGAGCCGAACGGGGAGAATATAAATGATAACTGCGGGTCCCAGCACCCTGAGATCCTTGCCGAGGAGGTTGTGAAACGCAAGGCCGATGCTGGATTCGCCTTTGATGGAGATGGCGACCGATGTATTGCTGTGGACGAAAATGGATCGGCGCTCACTGGGGATCAGATCATGGCTATCTGCGCGAGGGAGATGAAAAAGGAAGGAGCCCTGGCAAACAACCTGGTGGTAAGCACCGTGATGAGCAATATCGGGTTCGGGATCGCATTAAAGGAGCTCGGCATCAACTACCTCACCACCAAGGTGGGCGACCGTTATGTACTGGAGGAGATGCAGGCCAAGGGGGCCTCAATTGGTGGTGAGGATTCTGGCCATATCATCTTCCTGGCCCACCACACCACCGGTGACGGCATTATCACCGCCCTTCAGGTGCTCGCTGCCATGAAGAAAACCGGGAAATCCCTCTCTGAGCTGGCCCAGGCGATGAAGATCTATCCCCAAAAGCTCATCAACGTGGATGTGAAGAGCAAGCCGGATCTCTCCACCGTTCCCGAGATCGCCCAGGCCATCGCGGATGTTGAGGCGCAGCTCGGTGACTCGGGGAGGGTCTTGGTCCGCTATTCAGGAACGCAGAACATGTGCCGGGTGATGGTTGAGGGACCTACCCACGAGCAAACGGAGCGTTATTGCGGGCAAATCTCCAAGGTGATCAGGGAGAAAATCGGTTAGATAAATAGAGATTGGAGGTCAAACATCATGCCCTTCAAGGTTATCGTGACAAGGGATTTTGACCATATGAGCGAGGTCGCCTCTCGTATCGTGGTGGACGACATCAAGAGCACCCGCAAGGAAAAGCATGCCTTTGTGCTCGGGCTGGCAACCGGCAGCACGCCGACCGGCCTTTACAAATATCTCGCAAAGGCAGCGAATGCCGGCGAGTTCGATTGCTCCAGGATCGTGAGCTTTAACCTCGATGAATACATAGGGCTCCCGGGGGAAAACGTGCAACAACGGGCACTGCATCCCGAGAGCTATGGCTTCTTTATGGTGCAGGAGCTCTTCGGCATGCTTGCGGTGAAATTCAAGGAGACTAATGTCCCCTGGGCAACGCTCGTGGATCAGGGCCGGCTTCTGGCCGAGCTCAACTCCCACCCTTACGACTGGGAGGAGCAGGGAGCCGATAAGGGAAAAGCCATTGTCATAAAGGAAAACGCACAATCAGAGTATCTCTCCTGGATTCGAAGGGAGATACTGGACGCTTACGGGAACAAGATCTCGAGCATGGGCGGCATCGACCTCCAGGTAGTGGGTGTAGGGGGGCACGGTCATGTGGCCTTTCATGAGTCGGGCATCCCCTTTGAGGGAAACAAGATGCTCCTGGTGAGGCTCGACGAGAACACCGTGGAAAATGCCTTGAAGGACGGGCACTTTACCAGCAAAGAGCAGAGCCCTTGGTATGCCGTCTCCATGGGGGTTGAGCTGGTGTACAGTGCACGAACGGTACTCCTGTTGGCCAATGGAGAGCGCAAGGTAGAGCCGGTGGCGGAATCCCTTCTCAATGAACCTTCGCCGCTCGTGCCCATATCCTATGGACAGATATTCTCCCAAAAAGGCGGGACCATGATCTATGTGATCGATAGGGCAGCCGCCAAAAGGGTCCTCGACAACCGGGAAGGCATTTCAGCGCGAGGTATCGAGATCGAGGATATGAGCGGATAGCAAGGCGGCTCACCCTTGATCAGGAGGCATTACCATTCCTTGAGGCAACATCCATGTCATTAGAGAAGATAAAAAGGATTTTTAAACGACATCTCCACATCCCCAAGATCTACCTCGCCAAGAGCGTTCATGCCGTTGAAGCCGACGCCATTATTGTCCTCCCTGTGTATACGTGCCGATTGAACTGTGGGCTCACGGGCATCGTAACCTACAAAAAGGGGGTAGCCCCTCCCAAAAACATTTCGTTGGAAAGGATAGAATCCCTAGTGCTTCACATGAGGAGCTTTACCTTGCAGAAGCTGAGGGGGGCGCCAGGGCTTGCCGAGAACTATGTAGGAGGAGAGGATTCTATGCGGGAACTACGGGAACTCCTCCTGTGCCTTAAAGCCCCCACCTCTCTTTTTGCCCTGTTTAAAGACAAATCTCTTAGGGAGAAGCCCGAGGATATCTCTCATATACTCGGCGCCTTGATCCTTGAAGAGGAAGATCAACGCCGTCAACACCGAGCATTTCTGTCTCCTGAGGAAAACGAGGGTGTCATCAAAAGGATAACGCAGCTCAAGGATCTTCGATGGTGTATCACCGATGAGATAGCAAAGAACCTGGAGAGGATAGAGGCCCTCTCTAGCTCGGGTGTAAAAGAGATCGATTTTTCCGTATTTCGCCAGCTGAAATATATCAACACCCTGCTCAACAACCTCGATCGATTGGAGGTACGGGGAAGAGACTCGGCAGGTATCTCGGTTATTACCATAATCGAGAAAGAGGACTACAAAACGTTCGAAGGGGAGCTAGCGAAACGAGGTCTCCTAGACGAGTTTTATGCTCGTCAACAAGGGGATCTGCTTCTCAACAGGGACATTACCGCCCGTCATGGCAATGGGACCGTCTCCATCGCCTTTACTTACAAGATCGCCGCACAAGTGGGACATCTGGGGGACAATGTCCGCTACCTCAGAGCCCAGATTCATGACGACCGGATTTTTCAGCTCCTTCTCGCCAGCCCCAATAGCCACCAGAGCGTGCTCGCACACACGAGATGGGCCTCGGTGGGGGAAATAAGCGAACCCAACTGTCACCCTGTTGACAATATTCTCGAGTTCGATGGGAAAGGACATCCCCTTGAGGGCTCACCCGGAATTATTCACGTGTGCCTCAATGGAGATATCGATAACTATGAGGCCTTAAAGGAGAAGTTTGAAAGCGACACAGGCCGTTCTATGCCCGGCCAGATCACCACGGACACCAAAATCATACCGCTTTCCATAGAAAGCTATTACCGCAGCGGCCACTCAGTCGAGGAGTCATTCAGGTTGGCGGTCAACGACTTTACAGGCTCCCATGCCATAGCGATGCACACCGACCTGGCCCCAGGCAAGATATTTCTCGCCTTGAGGGGAAGCGGACAGTCCCTCTATGTGGGCTTGGGGGCGGAACACTACATAACCGCCTCCGAGATCTACGGCCTCGTGGAAGAGACCTCCCGGTACATAAAACTGGAAGGAGGAAAGGGAACAGATGGTTCGGGATGGAAAAACGGGGGGCAGATCGCTATTCTGGACCAGGACTCATCGGGTGAGCTCAGTGGAATCAAGACGCTCCGTTACAATGGGGGGCCCCTCCGCCTCACACAGGAAAGCGTACATCTCACCGAGATTACCTCCAGGGATATAGACCGCCAGAACTTCTCCCACTATTTCCTGAAGGAGATCTATGAATCCCCCGAATCGGTGGAGAAGACGATTCAGAACGGGTGGGGCATCGTTCAGGCAAACAGGAGGCCGCATCCCTTGCTGCTCTTAGGGGAAGATCTTCTCACCCCTTCCTTACGGGATGCCTTTCGGCATAACCGGATACGAAGGATCCTGTTCATTGGCCAGGGAACCGCGGGAATCGCTGCCTGTGGATGTGCGGAGCTGCTCAAGGCCTATCTCACGGATCGAACCATTTATATCGCTCCACTCAAGGCATCAGAGTTCAGCGGCCATCTCGCAAAAGAGGCCCTCACGGACACTCTGGTGGTCGCCATTACCCAATCGGGCACCACCACGGATACCAATATGGCCGTCGACATGGCACGGAATCGCGGTGCCCACACCTTGGCAATCGTCAACAGGCGTGATTCCGACATCACCTTCAAGGTCGACGGCGTCCTGTATACGAGTACCGGCAGGGATATTGAGATGTCCGTAGCCTCTACCAAGGCCTATTATTCCCAGATTGCGGCTGGAGGCGTCCTCGGGCTCGCATTGGCACGCTTAATCGGGATGAAGGATGATGATTTCATCCTCGCCGAACTGCAAAGGCTCATGCGCATTCCCTCGCTCATGAGGAAGGTGCTCGAACAGGAAGGGGAAATCGCCCGTTCTGCCACCACCTTCGCCCCCACCAAGACATATTGGGCCGTCGTGGGCAGTGGCTACAACAAGATAAGCGCAGATGAGATCAGGATAAAGCTGAGCGAACTCTGCTATAAGACTATCTCCTCTGACATGGTGGAGGATAAGAAACACATCGATCTCTCCTCTGAGCCCCTCATCGTGGTATGCGCCGCTGGGAACAAGGGCGATGTGATCAACGATATTATCAAGGATACCGCCATATTCAAGGCCCACAAGGCCACCACCATCGTGATCGCCACAGAGGGTGAAGATGGGTTCAGGAGGTATGCGGACTCGCTGATCTATGTGCCTGAGATCGAGGAACGCTTCTCTCCCATTCTGACCACAGTGGCGGGCCATTTGTGGGGCTATCACGCTGCCAGGGCTATACATAACGAGTCTCGTTTTCTCTTCGATTTTCGGGAGGAGATCAATGACTACCTATCTGAGTCGCTCAAAAAGGGCATGGATATATACCACATCGTGCTGGACCGTGTCCTTCAGGAAAAGACAGCCAAGTTCTTCTCCCAGTTCAAACAAAGGCTGGATGAAAAGAGATACGCTGCTGCTATGGCACCCACCACCGCTTCGGACCTCACCCTGCTGCTGAAGTATCTCTCAGGGCGGCTCCCCACCTCAGATTTTGAGCTGGATTTCGGGATCAGCGGCACAGCCCCCAACATGTTCGCCGCCTTTTCTACCTGTATTGGAGAGGCCATCAACGATCTTGCCAGGCCCATCGACGCAATACGGCATCAGGCCAAAACAGTAACCGTGGGTACCAGCAGGATGTGGGAGCCGGTGCAGGGGATTCTATTCGAGACCCTCAAGGTCAACGGTTTCGACATGGGCAACCTCACCAACAAGAACGTGCTCGTGCTTACCCATCTCCAGGAGATCATCGACGAGGTCAAGGGCGAGACATTGTATGGGATAAGCGGCCTCGCCTATACCGGGGAGCCCTTGGATGACTCAAAGATCAGGCTGATCCAAAAAAAGGGAACGTCCTCGGTGATCGTCTCCCGCGTCGAAGGGGAACAGGGGCTCAAGGGAACCAAGAGGATTATCGTCAAGAGTGGAAATGTCTTTATCGGGAAGGGCAGGGTTGATGACAGAAGCATCGTTATCATGCCCCTCATAAAAAAGGGGCCTCACATCGACCACCTCATGCTGCTCGAGGTAGGTTTTAAGAAAGACATAGAGCTGCGAAAAAAGGTAAAGGCCCTTGGTGAGAAATATACCCACATCAAAAACATCGTTGAGGAGATGGGCCTGCCCTGGAACGATGAGCTCCTTTCCTTACTCAACGCAGAGGATCTGTTCGGAAGATCAGCCGAAAAGATAGCGGAATTCATAATCTCGCGCTCTTCTGGAGCAAAAACGGCCCCATAACCCTGGAGAATACGTGAGTGTAATTGCGAATCGAAGCACTAAGCCCTCGGGAAAGAATCAGTGAGCTTTCTTGCCCTTGCCAATATCTTGAGCGGCAAGGGATAGATAGAATCACCATAAGGACTAAATCAACGGACAGTCTATGTCATTTGAGACGGAAAAAATCTATCGAGGCATCCATTCTCAGATCAATGCCATCGAAACCTACTCCCTGGACTTTATCTTCTCACCTGAAAGGTCTCCATATCTGGATGTGAACTCAATCTCCGAATCCTTCAGAAAGGAATGGGGCGCCCTGGAACCGCTACTTGAGCGAAAAGACTCTGCGAAAGAATTGGCCTCTATTCTCTTTCCTGATAAACCACCCAATCTTAAGATCATCCCACGCCTGCATGATATTTTCCTCAGCTCTCCGCCTCCTCATCCCCTGGTATCCTTGGATATTTGCATTGCGAGGATATTGAAAGAGGCCTTGGGAAGATTTAGGAGCAGGGTTTCCCCGCAGCTGTTCCTCGAGCTGTTGAATCTCTACAAGCTCAGAAGCCCGGAGTTCTTGATTGTTATCAATCCAATTCTACAGATCATTTCAGATCGAGGACGGGGCATTAGCCACTTGATCAAATCGAATGCCGGTGAGGTCTTGGTCAATAACTACGAGAGCGAGGTGCTGTTTATCTTTATCTCATGTGCCAGAGACCTCAACGAGGAGGAAAAGCAGATCTTCTTCCAACGCCTTACCGCCTTTCAAAAGATCTATCGAAGGCTCATCGAGTTACATGTCGGGATCCCGGAAAAGGACCTCATTAGTCTGAAGTGGTTCGGGATTACCTATGATGAATTGCGGAGAAAGAGGGAGCACAGGGATAGCCTCTCAAACCTGGTGAGACGATTCATCGGGTTTCTGAAAAAAAAGGATAAAGACCGAGCGATACCCGTGGGGCGCTTTCTTGTCTTGCGCTTCAACAACGAAGACATCCTCAGGCTTGTTCGCTACGAAATACAAAAGGACCCAGCCCTATCCTCGGAAACGCCTATGACGAGGTTTATCTACCGGCAAACCTATAAGATCATGCAGGAGTTCCGCCACCATTACATCCCCGGTGAAGTAGATAAGGTAGTAACCCAGTCGCTCTCTGAAACGGAGCAGCATGCCATCAACACCATGCGCCTCGTCACCGTTGGCAGGGTGCCGGCGTCCGTGGTGCTCAAAGGGCAACTGCAACGCTCCCGTTCCGCAGAAGACTGTGCCATCATTCCCGAGTTCATGGAAAACCTCCATAGGTTCAATCTCAAGGCCCTCTTTGAGCTCTACTTGATTCCCCCTGTTTCCCAGCGGATATTCAATATCCTCGCAGATATCGCCAACAACATGGAACTGGGCCGTGACGAGCTCTTCCATTTCATCTTCTATCTGGAAAACATGCTTTTCTTTCTCCAAGAACTGGAGGAATTGGGAATTGAGGTGAGGCAAGATTCCACCTATGGGCTCATCAAGAATCCCTACCAGCTTCATTCCTTGAGCATGATCATGGAAGGCACGTATTTCGCTTCAACTGGCTTGTGGTATCAAAACACAATCCCTCCCAGCATCATACGGTGTATCAGCCCCAATGCACTCCCCAACTGTGTAGGGGTGAGGGATCGCCATATATTCTCCCAGATCTCTCTCGTAACCGGAGGGTTCAGGGGAACGCCCTTCGATCTGGACAGCACCAACAGGTATGATTGGGATGAAGAACCTGAAAACTGCTTGTTCAGGCCCGGGTACTTTCAAGTCACGATCCCCCAGCGGATCCTTCGCCGTTGGGAAGAAACGCAGGACATACAAAAAAGGGTTCTCAAGGAGTTGATACATGGAAAACAATGGAACTGACCTGAGCCAAAGGTTCTATTGAGGATCAGATCCTGACGCTACTATCTTTCGCTGATTTTTCACAAGGAATCATCTCACCTACTCATCATAAGTACTTCTATATCTCCATAATTTAATATCCGCCGCCGATCGATTAAAATAGCCTACGTATAAATTCTAAAATGTGATATATGGATAAAGATTTTGTTATAAATATTGTGCGGTAGATGGAAACGACATCCCCGGAAACCTACGATAAATATATTAAGGCCCTCACCGAGATCAGCAAGGCCATCACCTCGGACAAATACCTTGAGGATATCCTTAAATTAGTCGTCATGGTCACTGCCCGGGTTACGGGGGTGGACATCTGCTCTCTTTGGTTGATAGAGGAAACAGAGAAGGGCAAACAGGTCAGGCTCAAGGCAACCCAGGCCATTGATCCGGAATACGTTCAGGATAGAGTGCTCGGTTTGAACGAGGGGGTTGTGGGCTACATAGCTTCAACCAACAGGCCGCTCATGGTGGAGGATGTCCTGAAAGAGCCGAGGTTTAAGGAAAAGGAGATGGCAAGGAAATTGGGCCTCATATCCATGTTGGGTGTGCCCTTGCATGTAAGGGAGGATACGGTAACAGGTGTGCTCGATTGTTTCACCGTTGAGCCCCGTTCATTTTCAGAAACTGAGGTCAGCCTTATAACGACGGTGGCAAACCAGGCTGCAATTGCCATTGAAAACACACAGCTTATGGTGAGAACCAAGGTGATTGAGGAGGAGCTTGAAAAGAGAAAGTTGATCGATAGGGCAAAGGAGATACTGATGTCCAAGAAGGGTTACTCCGGGGAGAAGGCATTCCGCTGGATACAAAAGAAGAGCATGGACACCCGGAAATCCATGAAGGAGATAGCAGAGGCAATTATTATATCTGAGGACATTTAAAAGCTTGACATCGATGCAACTTTCTATTAAAAGGGAAAAACAATAACAAAGGGCACGTAATACAAGGGCGTATTACTGGTGACAAAGGGGTCCACTTCATCTCAAAAGGGAGATGGGTGGATTTTTTTATGGACGAGACGCCAAGAGGAGGAGAGATGATGGGTAATTTAAGCAGGCCGAACGCAAATGATGCCACTACCTCGGCAAATCGCTCGCGAAGTGTCGTTCCCATGAGCGGTATCTGCTCCCGTTGTATCGACGGGTGCACCGGGAACTGCGAGATTTTTAAGGCAACCTTCCGCGGGAGGGAGTTGCTGTATCCCGGACCGTTCGGGGATGTGACGGCAGGCGCGGACAAGGAGTACCCCGTGGACTACTCCCATTTCAATATTCAGGGTTACGCATACGGGGCAAAAGGCCTCAATGAAGGCCTGAAAGGAAATTCTGACACGGCCATATTCCCGATCGTGCGCACTGACGCAGAGTACGGATGGGACCAGAAGGTGAGGATGAAGCTCCCGGTCTTCACCGGCGCCCTTGGCTCTACCGAGATCGCCCGTAAGAACTGGGAGCACTTCGCAGTAGGTGCCGCGTTGAGCGGCATCACCATCGTCTGCGGTGAGAACGTATGCGGGATAGACCCTTTGCTCGAGCTCGACAAGAACCGTAAGATCGTTAAATCTCCGGATATGGATCGACGTGTTGAGATCTATCGAAGGTATAACCAGGGCTATGGCGAAATCCTCGTTCAATTGAATGTCGAGGACACGCGACTGGGCGTAGCCGAGTATGTAAACAGGAAACACGGACTCGAAACCATCGAGCTAAAATGGGGCCAGGGCGCCAAATCCATTGGTGGCGAGATCAAGGTGAACAGCATCGAACGGGCCTTGGAGCTTCAGAAAAGGGGCTATATCGTCACCCCCGACCCATCCAGCGATGCTATTCGGGCCGCGTTTAAGGACGGCGCGCTCAAGGAGTTCGAGCGACATAGCAGAATGGGCTTTATCAGCGAGGAGGGTTTTCTCTCCGAGGTACAGCGATTACGGGATATCGGCTTCAAGAGGATCACCCTGAAGACAGGGGCCTATAGCCTGAGGGAACTGGCAATGGCCATAAAGTGGGGCTCCAGGGCCAAGATCGATCTTCTTACCATTGATGGCTCGGGTGGAGGCACCGGTATGAGTCCCTGGAGGATGATGGAGGAATGGGGCATGCCCAGCATCTACCTTCACTCCGCGGCGTACGAGTTTTGCCGGAAACTCGCCGAAAAGGGCGAGAGACCGCCGGATATCGCCTTCGCAGGCGGCTTCAGCTCCGAGGATGGAATCTTCAAGGCTTTGGCGCTCGGCGCGCCGTTCATCAAGGCGGTATGCATGGGTCGCGCACTGATGATCCCCGGCATGGTCGGCAAGAATATAGCCCAATGGTTGAAAGAGGAAAAGCTGCCGAATACCGTCAGCAGGTATGGTTCCGCCGTTGAGGAAATCTTTGTGAACTACGAGGTTGTGAAGGAATTGGTAGGGGCTGAGGAGATAACAAACATCCCATTAGGTGCAATCGGCCTGTATAGCTTCTGTGACAAATTGAGGGTTGGCCTGCAACAACTCATGGCTGGCACGAGAAACTTTTCCATTCCCTCCATCTCTCGGAATGATCTCATCTCCCTCACCGAGGAATGTGCCAAGGTCACCGGCATCCCGTACCTCATGGACGCCTATAGGCAAGAGGCTGAGGCAATATTAAATAGCTGAAAAGAAATGAGCACGAAAAAAGGGGGGTCTGACCGGTCATGGTGAGATCCCCCCTTTTTTTATGGAATGAAACTGCTTGAAAAATTCCTTTGTTAAGAATATCTTCAAGGGCAACGTGCTTTCATAAGGGCCACATCCCGTGCGCCCAACGCTGTAGAGAGAACGACCATGCCAAAACGCACTGATATTCATAAGGTCATGATTATCGGATCAGGCCCTATTATCATTGGCCAGGCCTGTGAGTTCGACTACTCCGGCACCCAGGCTTGCAAGGCCTTGAAGTCGCTCGGCTACGAGATCGTACTCGTTAACTCAAACCCGGCAACCATTATGACCGATCCGGGAATGGCTGATGCCACCTACATAGAGCCGCTCAACGCGGATACCATGGAGAAGATCATCGAAAAGGAGCGGCCCGATGCGATCCTCCCCAACCTTGGGGGTCAATCAGGGCTGAATCTCTCCTCTGAGTTACACAGGAAAGGGGTGCTCGAGAGATATGGCGTGCAGGTCATCGGCGTGGCAGTGGACGCCATTGAGCGTGGAGAGGATC
>Ga0315545_1002974_pt1 | contig 14799 bp, 13 predicted proteins | sample SalMarSW160210MG_FD_203096 | JGI IMG/M metagenome (GOLD analysis project Ga0315545, IMG submission 203096) | Salt marsh sediment microbial communities from the Plum Island Ecosystem LTER, Massachusetts, United States - Salt Marsh Sediment SW1602-10 ... | reverse complement strand
GGTGAAGAGGCGATTAAGAAAGAAATTATTCAAGAGACTGATCAACTTTCTATTTTTGATTACAAAGCTCAAGAAAAAGAAAAGCTAGAAGAGAAACAAAGACCAGTTATTAATTATCTTTCCTTTTCTCAACTGGAGACTTTTAATAATTGTCCTTTGCAGTATCGTTATCGTTACTTACAGAGAATCCCTGTTGCTCCTTCGGCTGCCCAGACTCTTGGTGATACCGTTCATCGAACCTTAAGGGATTTTCTTCAGGGTGTTAGAGATAAAAAGAAATTAAAAGAAAAGGACCTTTTATCTTTGCTAGATAGAAATTGGTCATCTTTGGGCTTTACTGATAAGGCTCATGAGAAAGAGAGTAAACGAGCTGCCCAGAGGATGCTGCAAAACTTTTATAAAAAACTGGATAAGAAAGTTAAAGTTGAATTTTTAGAACAGCCCTTTACTATTAAGGTTAGTGCTGGCTTAAAAGTTGGCGGGAAGATAGACCGCGTTGACAATCTTGGCAAAGGCAAAATAGAGATCATTGATTACAAAACTGGCCGTTCTTTAGAGCAGAAAGAAATTGATAAATCTTTACAGCTGACTGTTTATGCTTTGGCGGCCCAAGATAAAGGCATTTATAATAAAAATCCGCAAGAAGTAACCCTGACTTTTTACTTTTTAGATTCTGATAAGAGAATTTCCACTAAGAGAACCAGCAAGCAGCTTCAAGAAGCGAGAAAAGAGATTATCAAAAAGGCTCAGGAAATAGCCAAGAGTGATTTTGAAGCCAAACCAAGTCGTTTATGTGACTTCTGTGATTATAAGCTGATTTGTGAAGCTTGGAATTAAAAGTTAACTTTTCTTCTAGCATATAAGAAACCCCAACGTAAAGTGTTAGAGAGATTAAAGAGAAAATACAAAGGTTGATTGATGACTAGGTCATAAGTGCCTATAAATTCTATTAATTCTCCGCCAAAACCTTCTTTAAAGCGATGAAAACCAAAATAAGGATCTTTAGGGCTGACTTTTGGTCCGGGGCTACCCCACATGTCAAAAGTATGACATTTCATTTTCTTTCCAAATTTAATTGCTTCCCAGAAAAGGGCGTAAAGAGGCATAACCTTTTTGTATTTTCTACTTGAAGCACCATAAGGATAATAAAGAACATTATTAAAGATGAAGAAAATATAAGCGCCGAGGATTTCTTTTTGGTATTTGGCCAAAAAAAGATGAGCAATCTTTGCTTTTTTCATTTCAGCCCACATTTTTTGATGGTATTGCGAGCTATGAGCATAAAAACCTTGTCTCTTCATTGTCTCTTTGGTTAGTTTTAGATAGTTTTTAAAGGCTTGTTCTGAATTGTCTTCTTTAATTTCAACACCATGTCTTTGGGCGAGGCGGATGTTGTATCTTGTTTTCGGTTTCATCTTTTGGAGAATTTCTTCTTCTTTTTGTTTTAGATCAAGAAGAAAAGTAAACTTAGTAAAGAGTGGCCTGCCTTGCTGGCAACCATTGGCTAATAAGAATTCTTTGATCTTCTCATTGTTTTTAATATTCGGTTCCATTTTGACCATGATGGCTTTTTCTTCTTTGCCAATCTTTTTTAAAGCCTGAAGCATTGTTTTGCTCGGTTTAGGCCCTTTAGGGAAATAAAGGATGGTGTAGGGTAATTTAGGCAAACGATGGACAAATATTTGGTAAGCTTCTTTAAGGGTTTTGTTTTGATAAAGACCGAGACGAATAACTTTAAGGCCTGTTTTTTTTCTAAATTCTCCCCATGACCAAGATTGAAGCGGATGAGTAACCAAGGAGTTGAATTTATCTTTTTCCTTTGCCGAAACTTCCTGAATCTTCATGGCTTTAATTTTAACACATCAAGAAGGTGAGGCGGGATGTCGTTGATAAAACGGGAAAGTTGGTTCATAGAACTTTCGCCAAAATAGAAGCGTTTTTGGGTGTAAGAGATGTAGAGTTTGTCTTTGGCTCTGGTCATGGCCACATAGCAGAGTCTTCTTTCTTCTTCGACCTCGTCTTTTTCCATTAATGAACGAGCATGAGGGAAAAGTCCCTCCTCCATGCCAATCATAAAGACAACCGAGAATTCTGTTCCTTTGGCGGCATGAGCAGTCATCAAGGTAATCTTTTCTTCTGCATCTTCTTTGAAGTGAGCTTTACCTTGAGGGGTGTATTCTTCTTGGATCAAGGCGACGTTTTCCAAAAATTGATGTAGGTCAGGAAATTCTTCAGCCACGGAACGAAGTTCCTTGACGTTCTCTATCCGGCTCAATTCTTGAGGATTGTCTTCATTAAATTGGTCTAAGTATTTGGTACTTTCTAAGATACCATCTAGCCATTGAATGGTCGTTAATTTTTTCTTGCTTTCTTTCTTTTTTTTCGAAAAATCAAAGAATTTTTTAAGTCTTCTCTTGCCTATTTTTTCAGTTCTTTTAAGAGAAATTTTGTCTTGGGGATTGGCGATCAATCTTAAATAGGCGAGACAGTCTTTTATCTCTTTCCTTTCGTAGAATCTTACCCCACCAACGAGGGTATAAGGAATACCATGGTGGAGAAATGATTCCTCGATGATTCTTGATTGGGCGTTGGTTCGGTAAAGGACGGCAAAGCCTTGAGGCGGGAGACTTTTCTTTTCTAAAAGATAATTTTTAACTTTTTCGATAATGAAATCCGCTTCTTGGTGTTCGTTTTTAGCTTGAAAAAGGGATATCTTCTGGCCACCTTTCTTTTCTGTCCAGAGATTTAAGACAGGATGGGAGGTATTTTGCTTGATGACGCTATTGGCTGCTTCAAGGATGGTTTCGGTGGAACGATAATTACGTTCTAAGTTGATGACTTTTAAATCAGGAAAATCATCTTTGAGATTTAGAAGATTGCGATAGTTAGCTCCTCGCCAACCATAGATGGCTTGGCTGGCATCACCGACGGCATTTAAATTTCGCCATTTCTTGGTTAGGAGTTTGGTAAGAATATATTGGGCCTGATTGGTATCTTGGTATTCATCAATTAAAAACCAGTGATATTTGTTTTGATATTTTTCTAAAACTTCCTTTTCCTTTCTGAAAAGACGAACAGTTTCCAAAAGGAGATCATCAAAATCTAAAGCCTGGTATTCTTTGAGAAATTGCTGGTATTTAAGATAAATTCTAGCGACCGTTTCTTGCCAGTGGCCTTGGGCATATTGTGGGTATTCCAGGGCCGAGATAAGTTCGTTTTTGGCTTGAGAAATGGTGGTGGCCACCGAACTTGGCTTGAACTGACTTACGGAAAGGTCAAGTCTTTTTAAAACCATTTTGATTGTTTCTAGCTGATCTGATTTATCATAGATAAGGTAGTTAGGAGGAATCTTTAAATATTTTCCATTTATTCTTAAGATTTGGGCACAAAAGCTATGAAAAGTTCCGGCAAAAGGAGTTTTTTCCTGTTGAAGAATTTTTTTCAGTCTATTTTTCATTTCCAGGGCAGCTTTATTGGTAAAAGTTAAAAGAAGAATATTGTCTGCTTTAACCTCTTTCTCTTGAATAAGATAGGCAGCCCGATAAGTGAGGGTTCTTGTTTTTCCCGACCCAGGACCAGCGAGAATAAGTAATGGTCCCTTGCTATAGGTGACTGCTTCTTGCTGGGTCGGGTTAAGTTGAGATAGAATATTACCTAGTTTATCTTTTTGAGGCACAGAATTATTCTATCATGAAGCTACCTTGGAAAAAAATAGGTCTTTCTCTAGGTATAAGCCTTTTAATTTTAGGTTCGCTAATAACGGCTTTTTATTATTCTCTTCAACCTCAAGCCGGGCGGACCAATATTTTGGTTTTAGGCGTGGCTGGAGAAGATTACAAAGGGAGTGATTTAACGGATAGTATTATCTTCTTTTCTGTCGAGAACCAGACAGGAGAAAGTTTACTTTTATCTTTACCGAGAGACATCTGGATAGCTTCTTTAAGAACAAAGCTTAACAGTGTTTATCATTATCAAGGTATAGAGGAAACAAAAAAAGCACTAAGTGATATCTTAGGGCAAGAGATTGATTATAGCTTGATTATTGATTTTGATGTTTTTGTTCAGGTGGTTGATCTTTTAGGGGGGGTTGAGGTTGAGGTTGAACGGGCCTTTGATGATTATCGTTATCCCATCGCCGGTAAGGAAAATGATTTATGTGATGGGGATCCAGAATTTAATTGTCGTTATGAACACCTTCATTTTGATCAAGGAGAGCAGTTGATGGATGGGCAAACGGCCCTCAAGTATGTTCGTTCCAGAAACGCTGAAGGCGAAGAGGGCACGGATTTTGCCCGTTCGCAACGACAGCAAAAGGTCCTCCTGGCTATTAAGAAGAAAATGCTGACGCCACAGTTTATTCTCAATTTTCCCAAAATGGCTAAATTAGTCGCTTTGCTCAATGAGAATATCAAGACTGATGTTTTTCGGGATGATTATGGCGGACTGTTTAAGATTGCCTTAAAGATTAGAAAAAATAAAATGGAAACGGCTGTTTTAAATGATGGTTATTTAATTAATCCACCGACTTCAGAAGAAAAGTATGATAATCAGTGGGTTTTAGTTCCTCAATCCGGTAGTTGGGAAGAGGTTCATACTTACGTTGAAGGACTTTTAGCGGATTAATCTAATTGATAGATTTTAGTTTCTCCTGAAGAGAAGAGAAGTTTACCTAATTCATTAAATTTTTCTTCGTCAAGATTTGGATATTCTTCTTTTTCTAAATCGCCGATAAAGACAAAATCGACTTTATATTTTTCAAGGAGTTCTTTTGTTTTTTCGAGATCTTCATCTTCATAAATTTCTTTAACTTCTTCGGTTCTTAGGCCAGCTTCATCAAAAGAACCTCGCCAAAGCCATTCATGAACTCGCCAACCGAGGATGGTCGGTAAGCCAGTATTGGCGGAAACTCTGGCAAAGTCAGTATAGCTTTCCCCAACCGCCTCAATAATAACCGGTTGTCCCTTAATATTTTCTCTAAGCCAGAGGATGGCTTGATAGTCATTTGGGTAAAACGTTTCTAGATGATTCAAACCAAAAAGTCCTTGGTAATTTTGAAAGCCATAATAAGAACGGATGGCAAAGAAGGGATAACTAAAGACAGAAAAGAGAAAAGGTAAACTTAAGCATAAAATGAGGATCTTTATTTTCTTTCGTTTAAGTAAGAAGATTCTCAAAAAGATAAAAGCTATAACTAGGGAAAACATAACAAAGGACTGATAAGTTAATTTGAACATCGTGTTAGCTCGTTGATAGGAGTGAATATAGATATCTTTGACATAGACAACTTCAGGGACGATGATTAAAAACCAACTTAAGGCGACAAGAGCGATAGCTAAGGCATCAATTTTAGTTATCTTTGATTTGCTTTTTAAGGTAATAAGGAAAGATAAGGTAATGAATAAGGGCAATCCCCATAAAACTAATAGCATCCAAGGGGGCGAATTAAAGTCAACGGGGGCAATTTTACTGGCAATAGGGGTAAATTTAAGATGGAAGGGTAGAGAGAAAATTATCGCTAAGATTAAACAAGGAAAGGTAAAGGTGAAGGTTTTGAAGAAAGTCTTTAATTTTATTTTAAATTGCTGATAGTTTTTGTAAAAAACAATGAGGGTTAAAAGTAAGAGATAGATAGGCAGATCCCAAGAATTGGTGATATACATCATTCCTAAAAGAAGCCCAAAGGGTAGAATCTCAATCAGCTTAATATTTTTCAATAAAAGAAGTCTCATCACCATGGCCATAAAGAGTAAAACAAAAGGGAGATTCAGAAGATGCCCGTGGAGATCAGCGACAACAAAGCTGTAGATAGGGAATTCATGAATGGTATTATCTATAGCCCCGAATTTCTCAACAATGAAACGGGTAGCATCCGGGTACCAATAGCCAAGAAAACTGTTGTTTTTTAGAAGCCAGTAAAGAGGATGGAGATTACCACCAAGATTAAGTAGGAAGGCGGCGAAAAGGCCAATAAAAAAGACCAACTTTAGATTTTTAAGCCTTTTTTCTTTAAGAAAGAAGTAGCTCATATTAGCCCCTAAAGAAAAAGTCCCAACAAAGCTGAAAGCAAAAATAGTTGAAATCATTAAGTTATAGGTAATGGTTGAGTTAATCCCACTGATTTTAGTTAGGAGTGCCGTTATCAAATGGCCAAAATAGTAATAGTTGACTGTTTCGCCGGCAAGCCACATATCTTGAGGCGGGAAGAAGGAAGAACGAAGGATAGAATTGACAAAACCGTAGTCCATGAATTTTTCTAAACCGTGAATATTAGGTTGAAAAGCACGTACCAAAGACCATCCTAAAAGACAAAAAAGAAAAAGAAGCTCTTCAAATAAAAATATTTTCCAATTTTCTCTAAAGAAGGATTTAAGGTTAATCCTTTTCTTTTTTTTAAGAATTAGATTTAAAACTATCCAGATGATGATAATGCCTAAGATAGTTAGTTGATTAAAAGGTAAAATCTTGAGACTACCCAGGAGCCAGTTGGTATAGCTAATGAGTAAAATGGCCATTAATTTACTGAAGAGATAGCCTTTATCAAAAAAGTTTCTAAATAAAAGAAGAGTCAAAGGTAAGAAAAAAAGGCCTAAGATGAAAATTAAAGACCACCAGCTGAGAATAGAAAAAAGATCGCTAATCATAGATATTTAAAATATTTTTAATTTCCTCTTGACTAAATTGTTTTTGATTTTCGAAGATAATCACCTTCGGATGATCATAAACCTGAAAAGTCTCTTCACTTTCATCATCCTTAATTTCCAGATTAAAAAGTGAAGGATAAACACTGAATTCAGCCACTTTATTATAACCGAGTTCTTCAGCAAAAAGGAGACGGTAATATTGTGAGGTCAGAGGATATTTTTCTTCTAGAAACATTAATGTTCCATAAAGACGGCGACTATTAAGAATCAAATAATCAGCCTGACTTAATTTTTCGGCATAATAGTTAATCTTTTCTTGATTGTCGGCTTCATAAATAGTCAATTGCTCTATTTGGTAGAGAAAGGGGTGTTTACCACCTTTAAGATCTAAAGGGAGCCCGTCATCCCAGTGTTCGGTTAGAATTTTACTTTCCTCTTTAATATTCTCATAAATCCATTTAGAAGCGGTTATGCGAGTTGACTCTTTAAGGTATATCGAGGAGAAAGCCAAGGCCCAAAGGAAACTTAGTGATAAAGAGATAAGAATTAAGATCTTACCTATTAATTTCCTCTTGAGATAGATTTGATACAAAAGCCAACTCAAGATAATGGCAAAAAAAGGTAAAAGCGGCACCATATAGCGGATAAACTTGGTATACCAAGAGCCGATGTAAAGAAAATAGACAATGGGGAAAGAAAGGAAAACAAGGATTTTTTTGCACCTCTTTTTTAAGGCAAAGACAAGAAGGATAATTACTCCGAAGATAGCCAAAAGAGCCACGGGGCCCATTTGCCAAAGAAGATTTTTTAATTGGAAAAGATAAGGAAGAGTTTTCTCAAATTGCAAAACATAAACGACTTTCAGCTTGCCTAGGACTACCCCACTTTCATAGCGCATAGACTCTAAGAATTTTTCCTTAGCTAAGAAAGCATAAGGAGAAAGAATAGTAAAAGTCAAAAAGGCTAGGCCGAAACTTAATAATCCTTTGAGATAGGCCTTAATATTTTTCAGATAGAAAAAGAGGTGAGTGACTACGGGAATGATGAGGAAGGAAATAGCCGCTGTTTTTGTGGCTAAAGATAGGCCGCAGACAATACCTAAGAGAGAGTAATTTTTAATGGTGCCTTTATCGGCAATTTTAAAAGAAAGGATAGTTATTAAAAGAACCCAAAAAACAAGCATGCTTTCGGTAACACTGAAATGAGCCATCTGGATTAAAGAGGGACAAAAGGCGGTGAAAAAGACAGCCAGAAAGGCGATTTTTTTATTGAAAAGCCTTTTACTTAAAAGAAAAACAAAAATTAGGGAGATGGTTGAGAAGAGAGCCGAGAAACTACGGCCAATGAGATTGATCTTTGGCCATTCTAAAACCCAATTTTGGTTTTTAGTTAAGGCAACTAAAAAATCACCAGTAAATCTGTAGAGATAAATCGGTAAACTGCCATAGGCAAAGAATTGAGGATTGAGTTGGCTGAAAAATCTGATTCGAGAGACGGCGTTGGCAATGTTTCTTTCATCAGGGTGAAAGAAATAACCCTGATCCCAATTAAGATTATAAAACCTAAAGAAAGCTCCTAGAAGAATGATAATTCCTAAGGAAAAGAGGAAGATTAGTTTTTTATTCCATTTCATCTTTGATAAATTTTTCGGCTAGCTTAAAAGTATAATTAATCCCCCGATCAAAAGGATAAACCTGCTGTGAGTTAACTAAAAAGACATTTTTAAGAGGAGTTTTAAAATTAGGAATGAGATTTAAATAATTCTTTATCCTCAAAGGCTGAGAGTATAATTCCTTAAAGAGATAATAGTTAAGGATATCCTTTTCTTTAAACAAAGGATTTACCTTTTTAAGAGAAGGGAGGAATTCGGCCATGATCTGTTTTTTGTTCTTTTTAAAGTAAGGGTGTTTTTGTGGATAATAGCCACCGACATAAATAATTCGTTTTTGCTGGTAGTATTTTTTAGAGATGAAGTTGGTATGCTCAACGACAACGACAAAAGGATAGTTTTTTTCACTGATGTTTAGCCAATAAGTGTTGTCTTTTAAGAATTTTTCTTTTAGAACTAGAACTAAATTGAGGCTTCCTAACATTTCTAATTTTTTAAGCCTTTCTTGATATTTCCTAGGTAGTCTTTCCTTGAATATTTTAAGAAAAATAGAGGTTGGAGTGGTGAAAATAATCTTGTCAAAATTTTTAAGCTCCTTTTCTGTTTTAATTTCATGAGCGGTCATTATTTTTCCTTTGTTTTTTTTAATTTCTTCAGTCAGTTTTTGAGTTAGAGTTTTAAGACTTCCTTTTAGATAGCCAAGTTTTCCTCCCCTGACTTTAATACGAGCCCAGAACCAGGATAGGGAGATTTGTTCAGTCTTAAAAGGAAATTTCGATTTTAAGAGCGGTTCCCATAAAATTTGGTAGACTTTTTCTCCATAATTTTTTTTAAGCCAAGTAGAGGCAGCTATTTTTTCAAAAGCAAGGTAATTGTTACTCAACCTAAGATAGAGGGTGACGAGGCCAAATCTGATCTTTTCTAAAAGAGAAAAATAGGGGAATTTCAGAACAGCTATGGGAGAATCAAATTTTAGAAATTCCTTCCCTTTTAAAATAGATGTTTTGGGATTTAAATAAAGAAGCTTCTTTTTTAAACCGAGCTGGGAGATAATTTTTTGAGCTGCCTTATCGGAAGAGAAAAGATGGTGGTAAAATTTTTCTACCGGCCATACCCAATCTTTTTCCTTAAAAGTTTTTGTTAAACCACCGATCTCTTTTTCTTTTTCAAAAATAGTTATCTGATGCCCTTTTTGGGAAAGCCTTAAACCAAGTAGCAAACCAGTAGGGCCAGCTCCAATAATAGCAATTTCCATAAGGTGATTTTACCATAGTCCTTAGAGGATGAAGACCAAGGAGGCGATAATCAAGAGAATTCCACCAATGATAGCCCCGAATGTTGGCAGAGCGAAACCGGCCTCTGGAAGTTCAGCACTTGGTGTGGCTTCGGCGACAGTTGTCGGCGTTGGCGTAAGAGTCCCCGTTGGTGTTGGGGTAGCCGTTGGTGTAATTGTCCCTGTTGGGGTTGGGGAAGATGTCGGGGTAACTGTTCCAGTAGGAGTTGGGGTTGGAGTTTCAGTTGGAGTCGGTGTGACCGTTCCAGAAGGCGTTGGTGTTGGCGTAAGAGTCCCCGTTGGTGTTGGGGTAGCCGTAGGAGTTGGGGTATTTGTCGGTGTTGGTGTAACGGTTCCTGTCGGTGTTGGTGTTGGGGTATCTTTCCTCGGAGGTGTTGGTGTTGGGGTATCTTTCCTCGGAGGTGTTGGTGTTGGGGTGGAAGGAGCAGAACAATCTAGATCTGTTTCATAAAGCCCCCAGACTGGATAATGGCCAGGTCCTTGTACTGTTCCTCCTGTTCCCTCAGAACCGCTTTCTTTTCCTCCTGTTCCCTCAGAACCGCTTTCTTTAAAAGCGTAACATCTTTTACCTTCTTGAACACCACAGTCAGAGGTGTCCATTGTTGAATTGACGAGGGTGAAGCCAGAGTCTGCGGTGCTATCTCCACACTTACACCAACTACCAGCTCCTTGAGTTACCCCTGGTTGAGAAATACACCATGCACCACACGTTATTTGAGGGTAAGGAGCCGCTTCTTTTCTAATTTCCTGTCTTTGATTGACTAAAATTACGGCCAGAGGGATAGAGGCAACAATAACAACTATCCCTAGGAGGGTAAAAATAGTTGACTTGTTAAATTTAAGTTTATTCATTAGTTATTACTACATGATGTATCACCATCGACGGAAACAACAAAGACGTCATTTTGATGAGTACCACAATCACCGATATTGGGGGAAGAGACACTGCCATTATAATTGGTTTTAGTAGTAAAGCTATTTCCGCTACATTTTCCAGAATTAGTTCCACAGCTGCCTCTGCTTCCTTCTACACAGCTACATCCATAAGTATGAACTTCTACAGTGTGTTGCTGACCATCGTTGGAAGTGATGGAGTAATATAGAGTATAAACACCATTGCTCCAGTTATCACCAGTCGGAGAAATAGTAATACCGCAAAAAGAGACGCTCCCGCTAAGGCCGGGTTCTTCTTCAGCTTCTTTTCTAATTTCTTGCCTCTGTTTGACAAGGAAAACTCCTAAGGGGAGGGCGATAATAATGATTATTAAGCCCATAATGGTCGAGATGGTCTTGATTTTACTTTTGCCTTTCTTGGGTGGTTCGGGAGGAGGTATTTCTTCAGCGTTGGCTGCCTGTTGGACGTTTGTTTGGATGGGCTCCTCTTCTTTTATTTCTGGTTCCGGTTCTGGAGCATCTTTAGGAATAGTTACTTTCTCTTCTTCCTTCTTTTCCTCTAGTTTTTCTTCTGAAGGTTGATTCGGAGTGTCTGTTGAGGGAGATGGCTGTTGGCTATCAAGCTCACCAATGCCAATCGGTTTTACTTCTGTTTTCTTATTTTCTTCGTCCTGGTTGTCCTTAGGCAGATTGTCCATTAAATTTCCTTAAGAATAACCCTATAAAGATAAAGCTAATTCCCATTATGAAGATCGTAAAGGTTGGTGTCAAGTAACCAGATGTGGGTATTCCTTCCTCTGTCGAGGGTATTGATGTTCGGGCACTTTCCGTGGAGCTTGTTGGTGTTGGTGATGGAGAAGCTTCAGCTGAAGGGCTCGATTCTGCTGATGGGGTTGTTTCTCCAGATGGAGAAGCTGTCATCGCCGGCATAGGGCTTTCACCGGCGGCCAAGATAACAAATGTTTTGGAAACCTTTTGTTCCTTTCCTTGATCATCGACATAACTTACGGTAACCGTATGTTCACCTGGTTCTAGGTCTTCAGGGGGAATCCATTTCCAGTTACCGTTTTCATCTGTTTTGATGATGCCAGAATAGGTTGTTGGCGATTGAACAGTGATGGTTAAACTTTTACCGGTAGGTCCTGTACCCTGAAATTGAGGCTTTTGGGCATTAACTTCCTCATTTTCTTCAGGGTTGGTGATTTCCAAATCGGCGGAGACGGTGGCTGAAGGAGTGGCCTCTTCAAGTTTAAACTGGCTGGTGGCAGTGGCTTCTTCGGGCTCTTGCTCCTTTTCTGGGGTAGTTGTTTCTTCTTCGGCAATTTTTCTAAAATCAAAATTTTGACCAAGGGTTATCTTGGGCATGGGACTGTCATTTTTGGTTGTCGCCACAACAGTGGCCGTGCCAAGAGTACTGGTTTGAATAAAAATTTCCTCAATCGAAGCGTCTTTGTCATAGTTGGCGTAGGAGCTTAAGTCGGCCGAGCGAATTAGATTGAGAGGGATAACCCAGCTTCCTGAGGATTTGCTTAAAGTTGAGGCAGGATTAGCATTTGCCAAAGAAAGATAAACGATGGCTCCTTCAACGGGATTATTGTTTTGATCAATAATCGTTCCGTAGGCAACATCATTAGCCGGAGGAGAAGAGGAAATAATAGGGGCGGTTTTAATTTGATAGACTTGGCCATTATTATCGAATATTTTACCGCCAGAACCGATCTTAAAATAGTAGGTCGTATTAGGTTTTAGATTTTTAGTAGTGACATGGTGGGTTAAGAAACTTTCTGTTTCACCGGAAAGTTGATCACGGTCATCATTGGCAGTGAAGTTTGGATTTTTATCCAAGCCATATTTTATAAAGCCGGTTGTCTCTTCATCAGTGATCCAGGAAATAGTAAAGCTGCTATCATTGACGTTAGTTATTTTTATCTGGCTGGGAATTAATTCAGGAGCAGCTCTTAAAAAAAGATGGGGGCCTTTCTTAATTAAAAGGACACCTCCGGCGATGGCAGCCAAAACTAACAGAAGACCGACAATTGTTGGTAGACGACGAACTTTCCTCATAAAAGATTATCTTATGGGCAGAATAAATCTTTAATCTACAATATCACTTTCTGATGTCGTTTGACTACTACCAGTTGCTTCTCCTTCATTAGTTTCCGCTGAAGCTGTTGTTTCCTCTGGTAAATTTTCTTCTATTTCGCCTTCTGGGGTTGCTTCTGGGGTGCTTTCGACAAGATTCATTTCTTCTTCAGACAGGGAAAAATTTTTCTCCAGGTTTTCGAAAACGTCATTTTTAATAAGAGGGTTTATGGGAGCCATTTGTTCTTTCGTTACCTTGGCAATGGTTGTTTTATTAATCGCTTCGTAAACTTCAAATCCTACCCAACTCATAACCGTTAGCAGGCTGATGATGGTTAGAAAGAGAGCGTTTTTTCCTAATTTAAATTTTTGTTCTTTCATTTTTATTGTGCTAAGAACCAGGCTTGGCCATTAATATTGAGAGCTAAAAGGCCACCCCCTTCTCTACCAATTTGAAAAACAAAGCTTTCAATGGTGACAATTCTTCTTAAGCTAGTTAATAAAGTAGCAAATTGCCTTAGATTTTCATAGCTTCCGAGAACGGTAAGGCTAAATTCTACCGGCTGTTTTTTAGTTTGGTCTATTTCATCACTTGCTTCAAGATTGGCCTCATTAATACGAAACCTTTCAAAGGAAACCTGGCTTTTCCTACCGAGAGCCTCTAGCTGTTTAGCTAGAGAGTTAACCTCGGCATTGATGGGTAAGGCTTCATTAAGGAGATATATTTTTGACTCCGTGTTTAAGTAGTTGGTTTGGGCCTTAGAGAGATCGCTGATTTTTTCCTCCATGGTTGTTAAAACTCTCTTTTGATCTTGAACCTCTCTAATCAGTTGAGCGATGGTCGTTAAGGTTGGCTTGATGGCAAAGACAATAAAGAAGATAATTGTTACCAAGGCGGCGATGATACCTGTATAGACTTTGGTCTTTTTAGTCTTGTAAAGACCTTCTAAGTTAACAAAGTAACGGCTATAACGATGAGTTTTAGTTTCTAAATTAGGATTGACCATTTTTAAGTTTTGAGTTCAGCTTTGATACTAAAATTGATTCCTGAGATATATTCTTTACCAATGTTAACATTAAAAACAGAGACATTATCAAACTGCGGCGAATTTTTAAGATTTTTTAAGAAACTAGCAAAGCTGAATTCTGAATTGGCGGTGGCGGTGAGACTAATCTCTTCTCCAGCGAGACTAAAGTTAGAAAGTCTAACCCCGACAGGAGTTAACTGGGTAAAAATATCCATTATTTTATTAACTTCGATCTGATTTTTTCTTAGCCCCTCACTGGTTGAAAGCCTTTTTTGTAGAAAAAGGAATTCCTCTTCGAAGTCGGCCGAGGAGCTGACAATGGCCTGTTTTTGTTTTATTTCTTCGTTGAGATTGGTTAAATCTCTATCTAATTTGAATCGGGAAATGAAGGCTAGAATGACGATTAACTCAGTGACGATAATGATCCATCGGCCAACTTGCAGGAGCCATTTTAGGAATTTACCAACGTTTGTTTTTTCCCACTCTTCTTGGGGGATAAACTCAATTTGAGTCTCGGAGATTTTTTTTTGGGCAGCCATAAGAATCTAAAAATAGTATAGTTGAGCTGGGTAAGCTTTGTAAAGAGGAACTAACTTTTTTTCTTCTTGGCTAATTTGGCGAGACGAGATTTTAAACGATTAGCTTTGTTTTTATGAATAACTTTCTTTTTGGCGGCCCGATCCAAAAAAGTAAAAGCTTCTTTGAGGTTTTTCTTTTGAGGATTTTTGCGAGTTTTTTTTAAAATCGCTTTCACCTTTTCTTTTATTCTTTTATTGACGAGAGCTCTTCTTTTATCACGACGAAGAGCCTTTTTTGCTGATTCAATAACTGGCATTTTTAAAATCTATCATAAAAAAACTAATTTACAATAAGCAGTCAGCCATTGTACAATTAGTACAATTAATTAAAGTATAGCAAAAACCTGCCTCTAAAACAATGATTAGGAACTTACTCCAACGAAGTTCGGAAATTTTTACCAGAAGGCAAAAGACTATTTTATCAGCGGCCTTAATTATCATGATTACCATTGCCGCTTCTCGTTTTTTGGGGCTAATTCGTAATCGTGTTTTGGCTCACTTTTTCTCTGTCGAGACACTTTCTCTTTATTTTGCCGCCTTTAGAATTCCGGAAACTATTTTTGAAATTTTAGTTTTTGGGACATTTTCTTCGGCCTTTATTCCGACCTTTACTTCTTATATTTCTAGAAAGAAAAAGGAAGAAGCTTGGCGGATTGCCTCAACCTGTCTTAAC
>Ga0315545_1002972_pt1 | contig 14805 bp, 13 predicted proteins | sample SalMarSW160210MG_FD_203096 | JGI IMG/M metagenome (GOLD analysis project Ga0315545, IMG submission 203096) | Salt marsh sediment microbial communities from the Plum Island Ecosystem LTER, Massachusetts, United States - Salt Marsh Sediment SW1602-10 ... | reverse complement strand
ATCTGAACTTTTTGGGCGAACGGCCTATTCAAGCATTACAGAGATTGATGGTGAGGTTGACCTGGTTATGATTGTTGTTGCACCCAGATTTCTTACTTCTGCTGTGGCAGATAGTGTAAAAATGGGCGCTAAAGGGATCATCATTATTACCGCCGGGCTTGGAGAAAGCGGAGAAGAGGGAAAAAAAATTGAGGCAGAAATTTTAGAGGAAGCAGCCAAGACCGGTGCGTTTATTATCGGCCCTAATTGTAGCGGCATGTTCAGCGCCTCAGCGAATATAAATTTTTTAGGAGTCCCCCAGATAGAAAGGGGGCCGATTTCGGTTCTTGCCCAGAGTGGCAATGTAATCGATTCATTGACACACTATGCTAAGATGAGAGGAGTTGGTTTTAGCAAAATAATTAGTGTTGGAAATGCCATAGGGGTTAATTTTCATGAATATATCAATTATCTGAAAGATGATCCTGATACTAAAGTTATCATGACCTATCTGGAAGGCATTAAAGAGGGAAATAGCCTGGTCAGAGTTGTCCGAGAGACTGCAAAGAAAAAACCGGTTATCGCCCTTAAGGTGGGAAGATCCAGTGCTGGAGCGAGGGCCGCTGCATCTCATACCGGCTCTCTTGCAGGCGATGAGGTCATTGTGGATGCCGCCTTCAGGCAGGCAGGTATTGTAAGGGTATCAAATGCAGATGAGCTGTTTGATATGGCAGAAGTATTTGCCAGTTGTCCTCTTCCTAAGGGTAATAAGGTAGCGATTTTATCAGAGGGAGGTGGCGATAATTCCATAGCGGCAGATAATGCCGAAAAGTATGGAATGGATGTCCCTGTTTTGAGCACAGAAACCCAGGAAAGGATGAAGCCTTTTTTACTTGAAGGTATGCCAGCCAGCAATCCGATTGATTATGGAGGAACAGCAGAAGAAAATCCTCATATGATAACCGAATGTGTGAAGGTTTGCATGGAAGACGATCAAGTAGATGGCATATTTATCACAGGTTTTTTTGGAGGTTTTAAGGATATCATTGCACCTCATGTGGCCGAATTAGAGGAGAAGGCCTCACAAGATATGGTTGATTTAGTACAAAAATATACAAAGCCTCTTTTTGTGCACACCAGTTTTGCCAGAGACCCGATAAAATCCCTTGATATATTGAAGGCTGCCGGAGTGCCAGTTATTGAATCCTCTGAAAGGACCGCCCAGTGCCTGAGTGCACTGATGCACTTTTCCATCAAGCAGAAGAAGATTAGCCAAATGCATATACCCACAGGAGCAGCTAAAATCCACCCTTATGTGAAAAAGCTCTTTCAAAAAGTGTGGGAAGAAAAAAGGCATAATCTGCTGGAGACAGAATCAAGAGCGTTACTTAAGGAATATCACATTTCTTTGCCAGAAGCGGAATTAGCGGATAGTATCGAGAAGGCGATTGAGATAGGCAATGCAATGGGATATCCGCTGGCAATGAAGGTAGTCAGCCCAGACATTATCCATAAATCCGATGCAGGGGGTATAAAGCTGGGCCTCAACAATCACGAGGATATTAAAACTGCCTTTAACGAAATAGTAACAAATGCTGAGAAGGTAGTAAAAAAAGAGAAAATTTTAGGAACCCTTATCTCACCTATGGCAAAAAAAGGGCAGGAGTGCATCATCGGGATGATCCGGGATGCACAATTTGGCCCGGTTATCATGTTTGGTTTAGGTGGGATATTTGTTGAGGTTTTAAAGGATGTTTCCTTCAGGATAGCCCCGCTGGCAACGGAAGATATTGATGAAATGGTCAAAGAAATAAAAGGGTATAAAATCTTAACCGGAATAAGAGGGGAGAAGCAAAAGGATATTGAGGCCATAAAAGATATTCTTGCCAGGCTCTCTGAAATTGTCATTGACAATCCTGAAATTAAAGAGATTGATTTAAATCCGGTGATTGTCCATGAAAAGGGTGCATCCATTGTGGATTCCCGAGTGATTATAGGGTGAAATTAGCCACAGATTCACACAGATGAACACAGATAGGTTTAAATATAAAGAAAAAAATCAGCGGTAATCAGCGTAAACCTGCCCGCCGTCTGGCAGGCGGGTCTGCGGCTGAGAAGGAGTGAACAATGGACTTTGAATGTATTATTTTTGAAAAGGATGAAGGAATCGCCACGATTAAATTGAATAGACCACAGGTATTGAATGCCATGAACAAGCAACTCTGGCTCGATTTTCAGGTAGCCTTAGAGGATGTGAAGAATGATCCTGAAATAAAAGTCTTGATTATCACAGGAGAGGGAAGGGCATTTTCCACTGGGGCGGATCTAAAGGATTCAAAGGACAGGAGTATAGAGGACTATCGAGATTACCTTGTTGAGCTTCAGGAGACCTCACGAAAGATTATCCGTTTTGAAAAGCCGATAATCGCAGCGATCAATGGCTATGCATTAGGATCAGGCTACGAATTGGCCCTTGCATGTGATATACGGTTAGCTGCAGAAGAGGCAAAGATTGGCTCCCCAGAGGCCAGAGTTACATCCTCAGTTACCGGAGGCGCAATGAGATTGGTCCAGGATCTGATAGGCCCTGGAAAGGCCAAAGAGCTTCTCTTTACCTCAGAATATATCGACGGTATTGAGGCTGAAAGAATAGGTCTGGTTAATAAGGCTGTTCCCCTGGATCAGCTCATGGAAAAAACAAAAGAAATGGCCAAAAAAATTGCAGAAAACTCGGCCTTTTCTATTAAAATGATTAAAAAAGGGCTTAATATGGCACGGGGTGAGGTGAGCCTTGAGGCGTTAATGGACTATGAAATTGAGGCCTGTTTGGCCTGCGTGTTTACAAAAGAACGGCAGGAATCTCTCAAGGAATTTGAAGAGAGAAAGAAGTGAACTTAGTTCGCTTCGCTCCCGCCCGCCTCGCCTGAGTCCCGAAGATCGGGACGATGGCGGGCAGGCACAATTGGAATGTTGGAACAATGGAACACTGGAACAATGGGTTCTGGGATACCGAGATAGTGATTTATTGGCGAAACCCATTAAGGAAAATAATCTTTGACTTTTAAAGGGTTATTCTTTAATTTTATTTTTGCTGACTTTAAGACATTTTCCCCTGCCACCCTGAAAAAAATAGGCTATTGAGAACGAACAAGGGAAATTCATTTACTATAATTCAAATGAAAAAAGTGATATTCAAGATTTCAACTACGATTCTACTATTGACTTTGATGGTCTTTACCCCCACCACGTATGCTTTAGAAATAAAGACGGTAGCCATTTTGCCTTTCACAATCAATGCAGCCGAGGATCTCACCTTTCTTAGGGAGGGAATCATGGACATGCTCTCCTGCCGCCTGGCATTGAAAGATAAGGTGGAGGTGGTAGAAAAGGAGCTCGTTAAGAATAAGGTAGCTGAATTCAAAGGGAGCCTTAACAAAGAAACATCACTAAAGATAGGGAGTGCCCTAAAGGCAGATTATGTGATTATGGGGAGTCTTACCGTAGTGGGAAACAGTGTGAGCCTCGATGCAAAAATCCTTGATGTGGCTCAAGAAACGCAACTCGCTACGTTCTTTAACCAGTCGAAGGGGATAGATGAGGTCATCCCGACCGTGAGCCAGCTCGCCCTTGATATAAAAACCAAAATCTGGGCTCCTAAAGTAGCACGGCCCGAGTCTGTGCCGGCGCCAAAGGATACCGTTGCCGAGGAGAGGATAGTCAAGCCCATTGAGAAGGGCGCCTTACCCATGGAGCCCTTCCTGACCGCCAGAGTTCCCTTTGAAATTGTCGGCCTCGATGTAGGGGATATGGACGGCGACGGGCAGAATGAGCTGATACTCATTGACCATAGAAATGTCTTTATCTACCAGTTTCAGGGGAATAGATTGGTTCAATCCCAAAAAATATCTGGCCGCCGGTCGGATGATTATGTCTCCCTTGACGTGGCTGACCTTGACGGCAATGGGAAGGCAGAAATATATATCAGCAACATCATTGGGGATTCGATGGGCTCCTTTGTTTTGGAGTACGCTGATGGAAAGTTTAGCACCCTAGCCAGTGGAGAAAACTGGTTTTTTCGCATTCTGAGGTACCCTACAAAAGGAGAAAGCCTGATCGGTCAGAGGAGAGAAATATCCGGGTCTTTCACCGGCCGCGTCTACTTTTTGACCCTGAACAAAGAAAAAATCATAAAAGGGGAGCGGCTTTTGTTGTTGCCTAAGGCCAACGTCTTTAACTTCACCATGGGAGATATGGAAGGCAGCGGGAAGATTGATACTGTGCTCCTAGCTGAGAATGGAGATCTCATCCTGATAGGTCCCGATGGTGAGGTTGACTGGGAGGAGGAGGGCAGGTATGGTGGATCCCCCACCTTTATCCAGGATAGAGCAAAGGATGATGGTTTTCACCCCGAGGGCGAGTTAGTCTTTTTGTCATCCAGGCTGTTTATGTCGGACATGGATTCTGAAGGAAAACAGGAATTAGTCCTCTGCCGAAATGAGTTAAAGACCGGGAGGCTCTTTGCCAGGGTTCGGCTGTTTAAAAGCGGTCGTGTCCTTTTTCTGGAAAAGACAGGTACCGGTCTAAAGATCAGGCGGCAGACCGGTAAACTTACCAAGTGCGTGACAGATTACCAGGTTAAGGATATTGATAGTGACGGCCAGTCTGAGCTGGTGGTGGCTGTGACTGACCCGAACAAGATTATGGGTGAAAAGAAGAGCCTGGTAGTGGTTTATAATATTAAGTAATTTTTCTCCTGCGTGGGTCCGCCTCATTCATAAAAAACCCCCCTGCATATCAGCAGGGGGGTTTTTGTCAAAGCGCTTTCTGTCGGGAAGCTTTTTCGAGTTTGGGTTTAGAATATGAACAACCAGCCGATGCCGTAAATGCTCGCTTTACCCAGCTCTTGATCAGCTTGACCCTCGATCTGCCGATCCCCATAATCCCAGAAATTTACCTCAGGAATGACGATCATATGTTTTGACAGGGGAATCCACACGTTCAATCCAATCCATGTCCTGGTGTTCTCCATTTTTACATCAGTGCCGGTAAACTGATAGGGGACGCTATCGTTTTCAATGCTCTGCTGGCCGTACATGGCGTGAATGGTATTGTATCCGAACTTGTACGAGAGATCGACCCACCAGGCCGATGAATCAGTGTCGGAGACCTTGCCGGTGCTGTCAATAACGGCGGCCATATCAAAGCCCGTGCCATAAACACCAGTAAGTGCGGCGGGTGCGAAAGGAGAAGGACGAGAACCATAGCCGAAATAGGTGCCATCTGTCAGCAGGTCTGCATCACCGGGGTTCTTCCCAGCGTTATACTCAGCGGCAACGCCAAAAGGACCTGTAGCGTACTTGACACCAAGAGAATAGAGGGAGGTCGTGATTGCATCATCTTGACCTGCGGGGACATCATCCCAGGTCTTTTTATTATAGAGAAGGCCTGGATAAACCGACACTGGCCCAAACTTCAATACGGCAGAGATATCAATCCGTGGCATGGTGGTCTCCTCTTTGCCGGCCGGGGTAATCTGGTAGCCCCAGACGGGATGTGTACCACCATTGTTAGTAAGATACAGGCCTTGAGCTAATGAGGAGCCGTGCGGGTCAACAAGGGCGATGCCGAGGCTCCCTATTTCACCCAGCTTAAAGTCTCCACGGACCTGGTAGACACGGCCGGAATAAATATCACCAAAGCCGATGCCGATGATCTTGAACTGTCCGCTTCCGGTACCGCACATCTGCATGGGAACCAGCGGCGAAAAGCCGGTGTTGTCCTGGCCAACAGTCAGCTTGCCAGCGCCGAAATCCCACCACCCATAGCTATACCTGGTATAGACATTATCAACGGGCTGCAAACTACCCCGGGTGGCCTGCAGAATTCCCTGATCATTGCTTGAGCCCATAGCAAGCTCAAGATACATCCCGAAATTACCATCGGTCCACCTGGCATTAAGATTGGTGGATGAGTTATTTTCGAACCCTGTCTCCGAAAAATCCGTTATAGTAGGGTCAAGAGTTGACTTACCCATGAAGGTATCGTCAAAAGCTTGCATATAGGTGTCAAAACATATCTTACCACCTACCTTGAGATCGGCCATTGCCGGTCCACTCAAGCCAACACAAACAGCAGCAGCTACAGCAACTATCAAAGACTTTTTCATCGCTCTTTCCTCCTCAAAAATGTTAGTGTAAAAGGGGATTTTTAAACCAATCTAAGAAATAGCTCTTTCTGCCTCACCTCCTTTCTTTCTTTTATTTTCATGGAAACCGCAAGGCTCCACTCCAAACCTTCGAGTAAAAAAGGCTAACGTTGTTTTTTTACAAGAAAGTTTCCGGTGAAGAGGCCATAAGGCATCCTTAATGCTTAAGTTCTGGTTTTCTTAACATCACCTATTAAAAATGTCAAGGCGTTTTGAATCTGATTTATCCTTACGCTAAAGACCTGAACCTTGTGAACCAAAGGAGTAGTATTTCTCTGGCGATGAATTTTGGAATTTGTTGGCTTAATAGTTTTATTGATCTGAATAGTTGACATTTACAGCCTTCTATGAATCAAACCAATTGAACCAATAAAACCAATCAAATAAATTAAACTATCATCTATTCAAACCACATAATTTGACTGGACTCTTTGCCTATATTGGATATCTTCCCCTTTTGCGCAGCCAGAAACAGGGTCCGGCCTTGTACCTGCATATCAGTCAAGCACCAATCAATATCCCCGGTCGTCCATGCCGGAGAAAGCCTTTGGCCTTCTACTCGGTAAACAATCAGGAGGGATTTAGTATAGACCTTAAAATGGAGCACATGCTCTACTAACGGTATGTTTTTTATGGCTAAAATTTCTCTTTTCCCATCACCGTCAATATCTGTTATCAGAAGTCTGCTGTTAAAGGCGATCCTGGGTGGTGGGTTTCCAGGTTCGGTATTCCCTAAGGCGATGGCATTATTTGTACCTCCGAGATGCTTATCTCCGCTCCATAGGACCTCCCCCTGTTTGTCCCAGACATAAAGCCTGGATTCCTCTCCTAAACCAAGCCATTCGGGATTTCCATCCTGATCAATATCAAAAGAGGCGAGGGTGTAAAACTGGACTCCCTTGAGTTTGGGCAGTTGTTCCTTTTTTGTCAATTTTCCTTCGTTTTCATAATTCATCACATATATCCTGCCGCTAAAGAACTCATCAACTTTGGAGTTCTGAAAGAGTAAAAGGGGTTTACCCCCAGCCGGACCCTTTACTGCCTGCATGTGACCTACCCTGCGATCAAGTCTTTTAAACGTTCCAGCACATTGTAAAACAGTGCTTAGGGCCCTTATACCATGGCGGCTTACCAGATAAATCTCTGCCATGCCATTATTATTGATATCGCCGATACTCACTTTAAGAAAATCCTCGCCAAATCCTGCCTTGAGCGTATCCTTGAGCACAAAGGATGCCCCTTGCCTTGTGTAGAGGAGGAGTTTTTTTCTTCCTAAAACAAGAAGTTCGACCCCTGCCTTACCATCTAAGTCTGCCATATCAAAGGCCATAACAGACATACCTACTGAGATCGTATCTTTTGGCTTGAATCCCTGATATTCCCTGGTAGGCTTAAAAACGAGACCCTTGTCTATGGCCGTTGGCCCCTGCTTATCGCTCTCTATTTGTGAAAAGATACCTTTTGCTGTTAGGGGCTGTGGTAAAACAGCGGCCTTTTCTTTGATTTTTTGGGCGGACTTGTCCGCCATTTGTTCGGAGGGCTTGTCCGCCATTTGTGTGGCGGGTATTTCTTTTCCTTCTATAAGTGCCCTTAATTGATAGGCCACATCAGACAATTGTGGGATTAACTGTTCTTCATCCACTGCCTTAGAAAACCTTTTCAATTTGGATCCTTCTATCTCTACCTTAAGTAGGGAGAGATCCAGGCTATAGCCTCCCCCTATGGTGGTGATGCTGCCAAAGATAGCATAATCTGCCTTAAGACCCCTGGCCAGCTCCTCTGCCCTTCCTTTAGCTATTATCCCTTCCTTTTCCTTTTCATCCAAAAGGGGAATGTATTTCTCATCAGCTACAATCTCTATCCCCGCCCCTGAGATCCGTGAAATGAGCATGCTTTTAATCCCCTGACCAAGGTATGCCTTGGATTGATCAGCATAGAGAGCAAAGGGAAAAAGAACAAGGTTCTTCGCAGATGCAAGGGCCGGCACAGGGAGGAAGACAATAAGGGACACTAAAAAAATGGCTGTGATTTTACTGTAAGTATTATAATTTTTTTTGGACATGGTATAAATGCTAAGTAAAAGTTTCATCAAATCAAATGCAAAAACCACGTTACTCGTTTCTGGTTACTTGTTACTCGGCAAGATATATATTTACACGAACGAGCAAGGAGTAATTTATATTTCGGCATTTCATAAAATTTTATCATAGCTATGCTGCCATATGCTCCAATTCACGGACATGCAGAACTTCCCTGCCACCAATTGGCCTGATATCTTTTTCCGTAAGCGTGAGTAAGGCTATAGTCCTGCCCCCCCCTGTCACAAACTCAACTTCTAAAACGGTGTCATCTTTATAACAATGTACCACTGCACCTATGTCACCTTGTTTCAGGTAATGTTCTCTGATGTCATTCATAAGGACTACCGTGTCTAATTCCCTAAACATATTGCACCCCCATAAACATTTTTTATACAGGGTAAGCCGTTACAAAGCGTGGACGATCCTGCCCTGCCTCGATAATCCAGACTGTTCTTACCTGCATAGAAGTTCCAGTTGAACTTTGAAGCGAACCATCAATTATGTACTTTGTACCATGTCCCGATTGCAGTACATCTTTGACATCTTCGGAATTTGCAATGTATATCAAATTTTTTTCCAGCAAGTCCACATTTGTTTCATTAAAGCCATAAGCACGAAATAATCTGCCCTTCCACCTCCCGATGGGATGAGTTTTCGATAACAGATAATCGATCAGTTTAGTCGAAGGAATATATGCATCTTCCCTATTCGGGAGTTTCACACCTAAAGCTCACTGTTTTTTTCATATGAGGTATAAGGCCTCGTTTTAATCCGCGGACAAGTCCGCCAGAAACACCGCGGACAAGGGTTAATAAGCCCAAGGCTTATTAATTCCCCGTCCCTCCTTGGCAGGACTGCGACGTGATTCATTCTAACAGGGTCTACATATTTTTTAAACTATAATGGTAATCCAAAAGGTGTCAAGATAATTCTCCTTGCCGTTTCTGTTGACTGCTTTCTAGTTGTGTGTTGTCTCTGTTGCTCGCCAAAATAGAGATTTCTACGAACGAGTAACCACAAAGGAGAGCACCAATCTTGGGCATAAAAAACCCGGGGCTAATTAAAACCCCGGGTATTTTTTACTAAGACTATCAGGATACGTCTTAGAAGTTAATCTGCCACTTTGCACCGTAGTAAGTGAGATCGCCTTGATCTGCCCCAGCAGCACTGTCCTTATAATCGACCTTACCAATTTCTGGGACTATGAAGCAGCCCTTTGCCAGATTGATCGTCGCCTGGACATAGTAGGTATCAGTCTCGTCTGCTTCGGACCCGGCTACATCCAGTTCGCACTCTACGTGACCATAGCCTGCCTCTAACCCAATTGTATCGCTTACCTTAAAACCAGCGACCAGAAGATAGCCCATGCTGTCGTTATCATTAAGTTCACCTGCAGTGATGTTAGCAGAAGCTGCTCCTGTCTGCCACAATCCATACTCGCCAAGATTTGTTCCCTTATAGATATTACCATTGATATAGGCAGCGCCAAGACCAACATTGAATCCGAGACCATAGAATAAGGAATCAACGCTTATGGAACCATCAGTTGCGTCTACCGCATCATAGGTTTGGTATCCAAGCATACCAATCAGAGCAGCCGGACCTGCCTTAAATTTGTAGCTGGCCTCTATCTTGGGCAGCGTAAGGTCAGTATCTACCCCTCCCAGAGCACTTATGGCATGAGGTTGCACCAAAGCAACCTTAAGGCCTGCCATAGCAAGCTGGATCATAGGCCTACGGCCATTATAGATACCGCCGTAGGGGAGCAAGTCAGCATCGCCATCCCATACCTGGTTACTTTGAAATATGTTTAGTGGGGTGTAGTCCTGACCAACGAGTAAGGTACCTCCCCCAAAGTTCCAGGTGCCATAAAGCTTTCTGAGGTTCGGTCCACTGCCGTACTCAAATCCACCACCTATATCACCGGCCTTTACCGTGGCGCCGAGCCTGCTATTGCCTTGGAGAGCCCATGTTAGATCATCATCATCATAGCCGGTTGGAGATGCCTCTTTGGATAGACTCTCCATAAACGTAGACATCCTTGCGCTTCCATAAAAACCCCAATCAGCAGCCATAGCAGGTATTGTAAATGCAACAACAAATGCAACCGCTGAAAGTAAAACTAATAATTTTCGCATAACTCTTTCCTCCTAAGTGTTTTAGTTTAAAAAAAATAACCGAAATTGAAAAAAATAAACCTCCTTCACCTCCTTTCTTGCTGGAAATAAAAACATTAAATGCTTTCTAACACTTAAAGATAAAGATGTCAAGGGTTTTTATTAAAAGTGAGGGATATATTTATACTAAATCTTTATCACAATAGACTCTATTTGATCAACAAGTTTGAAATGATTATCCCTTGTCAGAAGCGTACCACCGACCTCCATGCAACATGCCGCGATCCACACATCATTGATGGGTATCTTAGACCCCCTTTTCTCCAATGATAAATAGATAGCAGCGTATCTTCTGGCGACATCTATATTCACATCGATGACTTCTATCTTTAACAGATTGATAATCTGCCGGAGTTTTCTTTCGTTAAATTGTTGCCTCCTGCCTTTCATAAATCCATAGCTTAGCTCGCCAAGAACAATGGAGGGGATAAAGATATACTGACCATAAGTGGCTATCATGTCTACAGCATCATGTAGACCCTCAGCATAATCACTATAGGTATTGCTATCCAATACTAATTTCAATCCCAGTCTCCCTCATTTATTTTATTAAAAATTTCAAGGGACGTCCTCAATTCTTCAGCTTCATCATGTGAAAGCCAGCCAGCAAGGTCCCTGATTGTTTGTTCGCGATTTTTGATTAAACCTAATTTCTCATCCACTGCTTCAAGGATATAGCCAGTCTTTGTTTTTCCAGTTTTCATGGCTGCCTTTTTAATAATTTCCCCCTTCTTCGGCGGTATTCTAAGGCTTATTGGCATTATTAATCACCTCCTTGTATCTCATATTATGATATTGTATCTCACTTGAATGATCATTTCAATAAAGAAATTATGTATCTGCAAAGCAAGAAAATGTAAATATTTTTGCATATAGGCAAAATGTAATGTAGATTTTTGTTCCGACGTAGGCTGATCCGCAGCAGCAACAAACTACCGACAACTAACCACTGACGTAATAGTTACATCTTCAAAACAGAATAATACTGACCATGCCGGTCGATTTTGTCTCCTACTGCAGTGCCACAAAATCGGCATCGATATTCATATTTGTCACCTTCAGGTAAGATCAAGAGAAGGGATTTTATTACTGGCACTGCTTTTCCACATTTGGGGCAGTAAAGTTCTATGGCCTCGAATTCACCATAACTTGATTGATTGTGTCCCTTCTTGTTTACAGAAGAATATTGAAATGGTCCCTGCATATTCATAAATAATTTCCTTTCTTCTCCGAATGTGATAATAGCTTCTATATTTTACAAAGAGAGAGAAAAAATGCAAGCAAGTTTCTTGGTTAATTAGCCGAGTAGTTAAGTCGTTGAGTAGTAAAAACAAAACCACTTAAAAAATTGACTACGTAAAAACTCAACTATTTAACTAACTTTAAGCACTTTTGAAAGGGGGAAGATATGAAAATAAAACACATTGACCACATAGGAATAGCTGTCAATAGTATTGAGGAGGGAAAAAAATTTTTTACTGATATGCTGGGATTAAAACTCCAGAAGACAGAGACCGTTGAAGAACAAAAGGTAAAGACAGGCTTTTTTCCCATTACCGATAGTGAGCTGGAATTGCTTGAATCAACATCACCGGATGGACCTGTGGCAAAATACATTGCCTCACGAGGTGAGGGCGTGCAGCATATTGCATTCAGGGTAGAAAATATTGATGAGGCCCTGAAAGAGCTCAAGGAAAAGGGGGTCCGTCTCATTGACCAGGAACCACGTAAGGGCGCCGGAGGAGCCAAAATTGCCTTTATCCATCCCAAAGAGTCACACGGCGTATTAGTGGAACTTTGCGAGAAATAGTTTGATAGTATAGAAATCCCATTTTTGGACGCAGATTAACAAGATTTTAAATATATTAAAAAATATCTGCGAGAATCTGCGTCCTAATTAACTTGATGATAATAGACTCTCACACACATATCTATCCACCTGAGTTCAGGGATAAAAGGGAAGATTTTTTTGACGGTGAGGCAGCTTTCAAGTTGCTTTATAGTGTTTCTGGGTCAAAACTTGCCGGGGCAGAAGAGCTTATCAGGAATATGGATAATGAGGGAGTAGATAAATCGGTTGTATTTGGCTTCCCATGGAAAACCAAGGATTATTTCAAACGAAATAATGACTATATACTCAATGTAGTTGAAAGATACAAGGACAGACTGATAGGCTTTAGCACATTTTTCCCCTTGGTCAAAGACGCTGAAAAAGAACTTGAAAGGTGCCTGAAATCAGGTCTTTCCGGGGTCGGAGAACTGGCATTCTATACATCAGCTATTTCAGAAGATACCATTAAAGCCTTTTGGCCTATTGCTGAAATAGCTCAAAAATTTGACGTACCCATTCTTCTCCACACAAATGAATCTGTTGGCCATTACTACCCTGGTAAGACCCCTATGACGCTGAAAGAGATATACGATTTTCTGTACTCCTTTCCAGATAATAAAATCATCCTCGCACACTGGGGAGGAGGCATTTTTTTTTACTATCTCATGAAAAAGGTGGTCAAAGGGGTATTAAAAAACACATGGTTTGATACTGCTGCCTCCCCGTATCTTTATGACAAAGAGATTTACTCTATTTCCACAAAGATAGTGGGCTTCGATAAGATACTATTTGGAAGCGATTTTCCCCTTATTAAGCCGAGCCGTTACTTCAAGGAGATGAAAGATGCAGGGCTGTCCAAAGATGCCATAGGAACAATATGCGGGGAGAATGCTGCATCTCTGTTAAAAATAGGTTAAGCGTTCGCAGGGTGAAGCCCCTAAGTTCACTAAAACCTTACATCATCTGATACGGATCAACATCAATTATCATTCTTACCCCGCTTGAACTCAGGATCTGGATAGAGAATGTTTCTACCTCTTTTAATAATTGGTTGAGGTATCTGGAGGTGCGGGATTTGATGAGAATCTGCTGCCGGTATTTTCCTTTTAGCTTTGCCATAGGGGCCTCAACAGGCCCAAGAACCTCTACAGCGCTCTTTCTTTTTGCCTGCTTTTTTATGGTGTTGCGGATTTTCATTCCAATATGGGTTGCTATTTTTTCGGTTTTTGTTTTACTATTTCCAAGAAAGCGCACATTGGCTATTAAGGAAAATGGCGGATAGTTAACCTGCCGCCTGAGGGCTATTTCCTGGGAAAAAAACCTCTTATAGTTGTGATCCTTTGTAGCAGTTATTGCATAGTGTGATGGATTGAATGTCTGGATGATAACCTTTCCTGGCACATTGCCTCTACCAGTTCTTCCTGCCACCTGGGAAAGCAATTGAAAGGTAACCTCCCCAGCACGAAAATCCGGGTAATTAAGTGACAGATCAGCAGAGATTACCCCAACAAGAGTCACATTGGGAAAATCGTGGCCCTTGGTAACCATCTGTGTCCCAACGAGAATATCCGTTTCGTGCTGCATAAACCGCTTCAAAACCTGTTGTACCTCCCCCTTATGTTTCATCGTATCTCTGTCCATTCTCTCTACCCGTGCCTTTGGAAATAGATCCTCTAATACCTCCACCACCCTTTGTGTACCAAACCCATATGGTTTTAAGTCTTCAGTGCTACAGGCCGGGCACCTATTCGGTGGTTTTATGGAAAAGCCACAGTAATGACAGAGCAGATTGTTTCCGTATTTATGATAGGTTAAACTTACCTCACAGTTCGGGCACCTGATAGTCTCTCCGCAAAATCTGCAAAGGTAAAGGGAGCTGAATCCTCTTCTGTTTAAAAACAGAATAGTTTGTTTTTTCTGAGTCAGATTTTCCTCGATAGCCTCCTTTAAAGGCGGGCTCATAATACTCTCATCCTGTACAGCGGAACTTCTCTCAAATGTTGCCATATCTATGACTTTTATATCTGGTAGTTCTCTTTTGAGAATCCTTTTTGGCATGGTGAGAAAGCCATATTTTCCTATTGCAGCATTCTGGTAAGATTGAACGGATGGGGTTCCGGAACCAAGTATAACAACGGCATCTGAGAGTTTTGCCCTTACAATGGCAGCATCCCTTGCCTGGTAGCGGAATTTCTCTTCCTGCTTATAGGAGAGATCATGTTCCTCATCAACAATAATAAGACCGAGCCTGGAAAGAGGGGCAAAAAGAGCTGATCTGGCGCCTATAACAACATCGGCATCTCCCTTTGCTATCCTGATCCATTGATCATATCGTTCCCCTTTTGAAAGAGCGCTGTGAAGGATGGCCACCTTATTGTTAAAGCGGGCCTTGAAAAGAGACGCCAGTGAAACAGTCAGGGCGATCTCTGGCACCATTATTATGGATTGCTTTCCTAATTCTTTGGCAGTCCTGGCAGCATGATAATAGACCTCTGTTTTACCGCTGTCAGTTATGCCATGTAGTAGATAGGT
>Ga0315545_1002970_pt1 | contig 14806 bp, 21 predicted proteins | sample SalMarSW160210MG_FD_203096 | JGI IMG/M metagenome (GOLD analysis project Ga0315545, IMG submission 203096) | Salt marsh sediment microbial communities from the Plum Island Ecosystem LTER, Massachusetts, United States - Salt Marsh Sediment SW1602-10 ... | reverse complement strand
CCCCTTTTCAAATGGCTATTACCCGCAAACAGCTCAGCACGGCGGCTTAAAGGTGACCACCAGCGGCATATCAAGGCGTAACGGGAAGCCCGGCGTTGGGCTCTGTTCCGCGGCCAGCCCGCTGCCCTTCACGATTACGCGCAATCCCAGCTCCTTCGCCTTCTTTACTACCTCCCGCACCCCGAGACCCCTTACATCGGGCACCAGACCCGGGACATCGAAACCGCGGGCTACCTGCCTTTCTTTCGTCCTCGATCGACCTTCATCGTTGGAGGGCGCTGTCCTCTCATGGCTCGCAGTCACCGTGGTGATCGAAGGCACAACATTGAGATAGTTCAGGACCCAGCCACCTACATCGCTGAACACTGGGGCCGCCACTATTCCCCCATATGGCGTATCCTTTGGTTCGTCGAGTGCCACCAAGATCACAATCTCCGGGGAGTCAGAGGGCGTAAACCCGCCAAAATATGCCACGTACTTCTTATTTGAGTAAGTCTTCTCGATCGGATCGACCTTTTGTGCGGTCCCGGTTTTACCGGCTACCGTATGCCCTTGTATCCCTGCACGGGGCGCAGTACCGTCCTGCTCCACCACGCCCTCGAGTACCGCCTTTACCTTCTCTGCCGTCTCTTGGGAGATTACCCTTCTGCGCGCTTGGGGAGAATACTCCCGTATCGCCTTGCCTCCTTGATCGACGATCGACTTCACCAGATACGGCCTCATAAGCCATCCCCCATTCGCTATGGCACCAAAGGCCATTGCCAGCTGAAGGGGAGAAACGGAGATGCCGTGGCCGAAAAATAGGGTATCTTGATCGAGAATGCTTGCAAGCCTCATGGATTTGAGGGTGCCACTCCTTTCGCCCGGAAAATCGATTCCGCTTCGCTCCCCAAACCCAAACATTTGTAAATAGTGGTTGAACCGTTCGGCCCCCAGCTTCCGCCCGATCTTGATCGCTCCGATGTTGCTCGAATACTTAATGATCTCGCTCACGGTCAGGTTTTCATAGGCCTTGCTGTCGTGGATCACGTAATCCGCCACCCTGAGAGCACCCCTCTCACAATCGAGGACTGTGTTCGTGGTGACCACACCCTCTTGAAGGGCAGCGGCTAACAGAAAGGCCTTTAGCGTCGAGCCCGGTTCGTAACAATCGGTGACCGCCCTATTCCTCCATTCATAGGGTTTGTAGCCCCAAAATACGTTCGGATTATACTCCGGTACCACTGCCATGGCTAAAATCTCGCCCGTCCGAGGTCTCATTACGATACAGATACCACTCTCAGCCCCTGAGCTCTCCACCGCATGAAGAAGGCTTTTCTGGGCCTTATAACTGATATCCTTATCCAGGGTTAGCACGAGGTTGAACGGGCCGGGCCTCTCCATCTTCGGCCCATTAAAGAGAAGGGGCCTGCCAAGTGCATCGTGAACCCTGCTAAGCGTCGTCTCCCTTGCTTCCAGGTAGCCATTGTACTGAAGCTCAATGCCCTCGAGGCCTTTATTATCCTGGCTCGCGAATCCCACCACATGGGCGACCGTTTCCATACAGGGATAGTAACGCCTGCTCTCCATGGTGAAATCTATCCCGGAGATGGCGAGCGCGTTCACACGGCTGATCTCTTCTGGCGTAACCTTTCTCTTGATCCACACGAAAGAGCTGGAATCCTGCAACTTTTCGAACAACGCAGTCCTATCTATCGATAGGGCACGGCTCAGCAGGGTTGCCGCTTTCCGCTTGTCGACTATCTTTTTCGGGTAACCATATATGGAGCTTACCTCAATGCTGATCGCGAGTTCCTTTCCGGCCCTATCGAATATGGTCCCCCTCTGGGCGGTGAAGGTAAGCTCTCCGGTATATCCCTTCTCGGCCAGGCTTGAAAGGTGGCTTGCCTCGAGGATCTGAAGCTGGTAGGCCCTGAAAAAGATGATAGTAAACGCGAGGATAAAGAAAACCCCCGTTATGCAGATCCTGACCCTCATCCACTTTATCCTCTTGGCCTTCATGGCAAGTACACCACCTGTTTTGACGAGGGGGGCCTCAATCCAAGCTCTTTCACGGCCTTATCCTCTAAGTGCTTGGGCGATTTTAGATAGGCTATCTCCAGCTTCAGCTTTCGGTTGTACTCCTGCTCCCTCGCTATCTCTCTTTTCAACTGGCTCAATTCATAACCTGTTTGGGTTCTCTTGAAATTCACCCATACGTGGGAAATACCCGCTAACAAAACGAGAAGAAACAAGGCTACGAGGAAATGGATAAACCGTATCGGTTCCCTTTTCCTTTTCCCATTCACCTCACACCCTCTCCGCCACTCTCATGACGGCACTTCTGGATCGCGGATTGCGATCGATTTCAGCCTGACTAGGTTTTAGCGCCTTTTTGCTTACAGCCCTCATGAGGGGCTTGACGGATCTATAGATCACCGGCAGTTTTCGAGGGCCTATCTCCTTTCCCTGCCACTGGAGTATGGCCCGTTTTACAAGCCTGTCCTCCAGGGAATGATAGGATATCACCACGAGCCGTCCATCCCTCGCCAGGACCGAGGGTGCCATGTTGAGAAAATCAGCCAAGTTTTCGAGCTCCCCGTTAACCGCTATCCGTATTGCCTGGAAAACCTTGGTAGCCGGATGTATGGTTCGAGGTTGGTATTTCGCAGGGATTGCGCGTTCAACAATCCGGGCGAGCTTAAGGCTCGAGCGTATCGGGTCATTTTTCCGCTCCTTCGCAATAGCCCGGGCAATCCGTTTGGCCCACCTCTCCTGAGCATATTCCCGGAGGATTTCCTCAAGTCTTTCAATCGAGCTCCTGTTGATGAGCTCCCCTGCGCTTATGCCCGTTTGCTGGTCCATTCTCATATCCAAAGGCTCATCCTTGCGAAAGCTGAATCCCCTTCCGGACGACTCAAGCTGATACGATGAGATGCCGAGATCTAAGAGCATTCCGCTAATCCGGTCAACCCCGAGCTCCCTGAGTACCGTATCGATAGCGCCGTAGCTCTCCTTTACCAGGGTGACCTTCTCGGCAAATCGAAAAAGCCTATTCCTCGCTATCTCAAGGGATGCTCGATCGATGTCCAGGCAAATCAGCCGCCCGGCAGGGCCCAACCTCTCCGCGATCCTAAGGCTGTGTCCGCCGGTGCCCGCCGTTCCATCCACATAGGTTCCCTCTGGATTGCTGATCAGGTATCTCACAACCTCATCAACCATAACCGGTTGATGAGTAACGACCATCTACTCCCCCATTCAAATTCCAAGGTCCGAAAGAGATTGACTGGCGCCTGGAAATGCCTCCCTGGCCTTTTTGAATTCCTCCTCCCATCTGTCCTTATCCCAGATCTCAAATCTGGTGAGATGGCCCACGAGGACTACCTCTTTGTTTAATCCGGCCAACTCCCTCAAGTCCGGAGGAATCAGGATTCTGCCCTGTTTTAGGGAACACTCAACGGCTCCGGATACAAAGTAGCGGAAATAGATATTCGCCGCAGCATCGAACATGGGGAGGCTTACTGCCTTCTCCTTTATCCTCTGCCAGTCATCCCTTGCAAAGGCCACAAGACAGTTGTTCAGATTGGTGACCGCCAGGGAAGAGTCACCCCTCTTCTCCAACACCTCCTTGAAACGAGCCGGGATGGCGAGCCTTCCCTTTTCATCAAGGCTGTGCCTCGATCTTCCCTCAAAGAAGTCATGTAAAGGCTTTACCATTATTTTTTTCCCACTTTGTACCACTTTATGACACTTTCAGAAAAAAAAATCTCTTTGTCAAGAAAAAAATGAAATTTTTCCTGAATTTTAATAGGTTCTCTTATATGTGTGTAGCTGATGATTCAATTATGTAAGGTTCATCTATGTATTTATGTGAATAGGAGGAAAGGTATCGGACGTTATTTACTTGATTTAATCTATTGAAATTACTAATATATTTTATCATTAAAAGATATCATGACTCATACACACCGATAATCTGCACCTGTTGTTGATGCAACGCCTTAAAAACAAAGCTAATTTTCTCGCCCTTGCGGGCGGGTCATCCTTGCGTTTTAAGTAAACGGAGAAAAATAGTATGATACGTTACTGCTACATCGAGAGCATTGTGGGCCGGCTCTTGGTTGCCGGCGATGAGGACGGCCTCCGGTATATAAGCTTCTTGAAGGGGAAAAACAGGATCACGCCGGAATCTGATTGGAAGGAAGACCGTCATTTTCTCCGCGAGGCAATCCGGCAGCTGGAGCTGTATTTCCAAGGCAGGCTCAAGCAATTTACCTTGAAACTGGCTCCCCAGGGCACAGCTTTCCAGCTCGATGTGCTTCGAGCTCTTCAGGAGGTGCCCTATGGTGAAACCATCTCATACGGGGAGCTGGCGCAACGGATCGGAAGGCCAAAGGCCTCCCGCGCGGTGGGCGCGGCAAACGCCAGAAATCCCCTCCCCATCGTCATTCCATGCCATCGGGTGATCGGAAGCGACGGCAGCCTGGTAGGGTTCGGCGGAGGGTTGGATATAAAACAGAAATTGCTTGATCTGGAAAGAACACACCGTTAACTTCGATTGCACCATAATGGAAAACCTTTCTAAAACCTGAAATGAGCGATTTTTCGGGAAAATTATCCATTATTGTCGACTGGATGCCGGATCAAGTCCGGCATGACGAGAACCAGTCGGGTCTCTTTCGTCATTCCGGCGAACCCCGGATCGGAGTCCGGGCCTGCCCGTGCCGGGTTACGGCCAGGGGCAGGCGCCGGAACCCAGGATACCTGCCATCCTGTGCCTACCAAAATCGCTCACTTTAGGTAAAATATGCTCCACACACACGAGCAAAACTGCGGATAGTACCTCTGGCCTTGATCAATGAGGTCTGATCTGATAAGATGTCTTCTCGAAGGAATAAGTGAGGCCTTGCCCTATGGATCAGATAAGATCGCATCAAATCTCAGGAAAGCAAAGGCGTGAAATTAGTCAAAAAATCACCGCTGTTCTAGCTCAAATGCCCGAGATTGTATTCGCCTTTTTGCACGGATCTTTTCTTTCCGAGCCCAATTTCAGAGACATAGATCTGGGCATCTTTGTGAGAGGCGTAGACCGTTCTGACCACTGGAATTATGAGTATCGACTCTCGAGAGAAATCGAAAACACGCTCCGTTCCTCTTTCGTGATTGAAGTCAAGGTGATCAACGAGGCGCCCCTGTCTTTTTGTTTTCATGTGATCACGGGAAAACTTCTCTTTACACGGGATGAGGATTTCCTCGTGGATTTTATGATCCGCACTGCAAGGGACTATCTGGATATGGCGCCCCTTAGACAACGATATATAACGGAAGCCATGGCATGACAGAACTCAATATCGATAAGATATACAGCAAATTCAGGGATATCAGGGAGGCAATAGATAGGCTAAAGGCATTCAAGGATATATCCCTGGAAGAATTCCTAAATGATCGGGACAAACAGGACATCGCCAGTTTCCGACTAATTGTTGCCACTGAAGCAGCCATAGATATGTGCCTGCATATCGCAGCAAAGCTATTTAAAAAAGTCCCAGAGGAATATGCTGGGTGCTTCAAATTTCTTTGTGACCATGGTCTGATAGACCAGGATATATCAATACGGCTTGGCCAAATGGCCCGATTTAGAAATCTATTAGTCCATCAATATTGGGAGATAGATTATTCTCGAATATACGAGATTATCACCGGATCTGATGTTGGCGATCTGGACGAATTTATCCGGCAAATCAACCAATGGATCAAGACAGAGGTGGATAAGTAGGGTAAGGCTCACTCCTCCTTGGTGCTTCGATTCACAAATACAAACATAAAAAGGGTATGTTAAATAACTCCTGAAATCTTCCCGCAGAGCGGGATGGTCCCAGCTTTGCTATGCAGGCAGGCGATTGAGTAAGGTTTCACCACCCGCTTCGCTAGAGACACAGAGAGCGCTGAGGAGGATGTCTTTTTTCATCGCCGCTGACCCCAGAGGAATAGGCCTACCCAGGGCATGCATTCCACAGGGCACGGGAGGGCGGTGATGAAAAACTACTCAGCAGCTAAAGCTGCAGTTTCAAAAGCACATGCTAAGGCAATTATAGAATTTTGAAGATGGTAGTTAGATTGCATGTCAAGGCCATTGAGAATCCAGTACCCAGATGCATGGTATGTCAGAGATATAACCAAAAGTTGTGTTTAAGAGACTAGGTGGTGTATCCTCCCGGGAACCAACCAAGAACCCGGGAAATGAAAACATTCAAAGAAGAAAGGATATACACACCATGAGCAAAGATAACGTACTTTTTTTGACGTCTTCTGCAATTACCGCTTCACGAGCGATTACAGTAAAAAAGGGAGGTAAATGTCATGAAGAAAGCAAGGAATGGTTCAATCAAGCATCTACGCTACCTCTGCCTGGTGGGTATCGTTGTACTGGGATTACTATCTCTCATTGGCAGTAATGGTGGGGGAGATGGTGGGGATATGGTCAGTGATGAACCTTTGGCACCGGTAGCCGGGAACTGGAATGGCAGCCCTGGAGATTTAACGATTGATTTTGTTGTTGCATCAAATGGCAATGGATTAGAGGAAATTAAGATTAACTTTAACGACTTTTCCTGCGGCGGTTCTAAATTAAATGGCTCGATTACCTTTTCATCAACCCCTCCCTTTCCCATCAGTAACAGCTCATTTGAGGAAGATTTCGTGCTTGATCCTGTGCATAGTCAAGAAACGATAACAATCGAAGGAACGTTTGATAGCTCTGGAGAGTTTGCATCCGGTACCTATGAAGCAGTTTTTTACGGTGAAACATGCACCGGAACATGGGATGCTTCACCGTTATGATAGTCGATAAGAACTCGGTTTTTGGGCAAGTATAGGAAGGTGTAGAATTGTATTTCAAGAAAAAGCCGTTACAACATATAATTTGTTTTGGTCGCGATTGAGAAAGCTTAACCACCGCATACACGAGGACGATGGTAACCTCGCGCCTGCGATGCCAGGCGTTATGGCTATCGATTTCGGAATATGTCAATGAGAATGAGACATCCATTGTAATAAATTAGACTCTCATTTCATCTGTCGAAGGCCTGTTGATCCATACAGCTTCCGGCAGTTCAAAAGGTTGTGGCATTTTGCCTTTGAAACGCATCGGGTTCTTTTGGAATGCTTTTAAAAGAACCTTCGACCGAAAATGCAAAACTTTTTGACTCAACCCATAATGGACCTGCTCCGGTGTCATCAGGGCTATGCCTGAATGACGGTGCTCTTTGTTATACCAGTCAAAGAAAGGCTGACAAAAGGCCCTAGCGTCCTGTATAGACCCGAATCGCTCAGGAAACTCGGGGCAGTACTTTAGGGTCTTGAACTGGGACTCGGAGTATGGATTGTCATTGCTGACATGGGGCCGGCTGTGGGTTTTGGTCACCCCCAGATCGGCCAGGAGATGCGCGACGAGTTTTGATCTCATGCTGGATCCCCGGTCCGCATGAACGGTCAATTGACCGGGTTCGATGTTCTGTTTGATGCACGATTGCTCGATGAGACGTTTGGCCAGGGCGTCCTGCTCCCGATGAGCGACCATCCAACCGACGACATAACGGCTGAAGATATCCATGATCACGTAGAGATAAAAGAAGCTCCACGTGACCGGGCCTTTGAGCTTGGTGATATCCCAGGACCAGACCTCATTGGGTTTTGTGGCCAGCAGTTCAGGTTTATGGTAATGGGTCCGCTGATGTCCTTTTCTTCGCTCTTTGACATTGCCGTGCTCCGAGGTAAGGATCCGAATACATGGTCCGGATGGAACAATGATAGTGCCCTTCATCCAGAAGGGTGGCGTAGACCTCATAGGGGGCCTTGTCCTGGAATCGATCTGAATGCAGGGTATCGATCACCGTCTGCTTCTCCTGCGGGCTGAGGGCCATGGGAGGAACCGGCCGGGAGCCGCTTCCTTTATGCGGACTGAACTCCCGGACCATATGCCGGTAAAACGTCGCCCTGGGAACGCTCAGGGCCTCACAGGCCGACTTTTTCCCCACATCATGACTCAATCTATGGGCAGCGCTCATGAGTTGATCTCGTCCTCCTCGGGGAGGTCTTGAGAGATCCCCAGGATCTGTGAAATTTTTTTTTGAACATCGATAATGATCTCGGCCTGCTTGAGTTTATGTTTAAGCCGTTCATTCTCTCTTTGAAGCAGGGCAACTTCCTGCGCAAGAGGGTTTCTCGCTACCTTTTTCCGACCTCGTTTCTTGGGGGACATAACATCCAGAAGCCCTTTATCTCTTTGCTTTCTCCACGTGGTCAGGTTCGAGGAGTACAGCCCTTCACGGCGAAGAAGGGCTCCCATTTGACCGGGTTTTTTGCAGGAATCGGCCTGTGCAAGAATGCGGAGTTTGTATTGGGCGGTAAATTTCCTCCGGGGTCTCTTTTCCGGGACTTCCGGCTCTGGTGGGGGCATGATTGCGGGCTCCTCTGTGCGGACGAACGATGGGGCAACTCCAGTCGCCCTACGGGCTCCTTCCGTTGCCCCATCGCAAGTCATCTGTTCAACAAGGGTAATTGCGTCTCGAAGGGATTCTATTTCCATAGCATATCTCCTACCCGCCCTACACTAATTTCTCAAGGGGCAGGTGTCTCACTTACATTGGCACAGAGGGCGGCTGCCCTTCATTTCTTGCTTATATTAGCTACAGAATAGAAAGATCAAGGTTGATTCCCTTGCTGATCGAAGGCTCCCGGCCCATAAACCCCCCTCCCCCGGTGAATCCCTTCTTATGGGGGTACAAAAACCCCACTCGGTTAGATCCCATCCTTTTTTATAAGGCAATAAGAACACAGGCTGGGCGCTCGACAATTTCGCAATACAATTGTTTTTATACCTTCTGTAACTTTAGGCTCTAACTGATTTGATTGGCTACGCTTCGCTTCCCGCTATAGACCAAACAGAATGTAGTGAAACTCCAAACCTACCTATCTACCGATTGGTAACGGACTATTCAACTTTTTCAGGGAAAACAATAGTCTCTCGGTTAAGAGGGGACGGGATGTAGACCAGGCTGATTTCTATCTTTCCTAATGCCTTTTCCTTGATAGCCTTCCTTGGGATTGTGACATCCAAAGTATGTTCGGTAGTTTCCTCAGGCTTGGTAATCCTCATGTACAAAGAAGCTGTCGCAATTTTCTCTCCAGATTCAAAATGGATTGGATTCCCAGCTTGGTCCAAGTATTCAACGGTGACCCCTTGGATATCCAGCATACCTTTGGATTTGTTGGTTATTACGATGTGACCCGTGAGCTTCGGGGTTTCGAGGATCTCTTTAGAAGTTATGTCTTCAATCGTGGTGACTCGAAGGTCCCTAAGCTCTATAAGAAAATTCTCGCCCTTAACCTCGGCCTTCGGTGGAACCAAATTCTTTGTGATTCGCTCCTGTGTGGGCGCCTCCGCCTCTTTCTTAGCACAACCAAAAAATCCAATGGCCAGGCTTAACACTATTAATATAAAGATCTTTTTGAAATGCATAATGTGTCCCCCTTTCTTGGTTAGTAGAACTATCAGGCCTTGACAAGCTGTTGCCCAAAACCCGTTTCGCTCAATGAAAAGAGTTTCTGACCATTCTAGAGCTCGCTTCACTGCAAATCCAGAACTCGCCTTTGAGGCTCAGATATGGGATTTGCGGGCGTGCCGCTTCACGAAGAATGCTTACCAAAAATTCTTTACTGTTCGCTCCAGGGATTTGTGCAACACACCGTTTAGATCTAACACCTCCTTTCCTTTTTTGTCCCCCGGTTGTTCATATGTTCAAACTATACGGCACAACGCCAACCCAAGTCAAACTTTACTTTGAGATCGGACTGGCACTGCTAGCATTTCCTGTTATCGCCTAATCTCCTTGGAGAGCTTTTCCGTGCGTAATAGCCATTGCATACCGGCCGTCTTGATCATTGATTTCAAGATGCATTCTTGCCCTTGAAAGAAAGCAGAAGTGGTTTAATTGCGGTTGAAATCATCGAAATCCTGGCTTTGCACGTATCCGCCTTCCAAGCGGAAAAATCCTTGTGGTCGAGCTTCATTGGTATGAGGCGCACGGGATTGGCAAGAAGGAGATTAAGCGTAAACGTTATAAGGAGTAACGTATGGAAAAGACAAAAGAAGCCTCCCCTGAGTTCGTAGTTTGCATCAATAATGATGACTATCCAGCGTCACTAGAGTTACACAAAATCTATCGTGTGCTCCCGGATGAAGACGCAGCCGCAGATAGCGATATACGGATCATTGATGAGAGCGGTGAAGATTACCTATGCCCCGCCTCCTATTTCGCTTCCATCAAAGTTCCCGCAGCGGTGGAAGAATCGTTACTCCGCGCTTCATGATTCGCATTACGTTTTGCTGAACATTTCGTCTGAGAAAGGCTCTGCTTTTCGGCTAACCTTCCCGCCTCCCATAACACCCTCTTCGATCCCCCTCTAATTACCTTTCTCGCATGGCCTCTACCCTTGTGGATTTGTGTATTTTTTCACTTTTCCCTTTTCTAAAACTTTTTATTGACATATATGCATATTGATGCATATTGATGCATATGAGAACAACATTAAACATAGATAATAAAATATTGGAGAAAGCATCGCGCCTTACCGGTGTCAAGGAAAAGACTGCTTTAGTGCGACTTGGTTTAGAGGCCTTGATTGCTCGAGAAAGCAGCAAGCGTCTTGCAAAGCTGGGCGCTACTGAAACGGATCTTAATCCTGTTCCCCGGAGAAGACCAATCAATCAGTAGACATGGTCCTTGTTGATACATCGATATGGGTGACTCATCTGCGGGAGGGCAATCAGGATCTAGAGACACTGCTCCTTGATGCTGCGGTTCTGTGCCATCCATTCATCGTCGGCGAGCTGGCATGTGGTAATCTAAGAAATCGAAATGAAATACTGTCCTTGCTTCAAGCCCTTCCAATGGCTCCGATAGTTGAGTTTGATGAATTCCTGCATTTTATTGATGGAAATCAATTGATGGGAATAGGTATGGGTTTTGTTGATGTGCACCTGTTAGCCTCATCACGTTTGGCTGGAATGCCATTATGGACATCAGACAAAAGACTGAGGTCTGCGGCAATCAAACTTGATCTCGATTATAGTAAATAACAGCATAATAGCTGACCGGTTAATACAGGACTGATCCCGATCGTTTACCACCTCGAATCGATGAACCGAAGGGCGTAGCCTTGCGTCCAAAGGGAATGCCCAGCTTCCTCATCCTCTTGCGAAGCGTTGATGGCTTGACCAGGAGCAAACCGGCTGCTTTTTCCCTAATCCCGTCCTCCGTCATCTGGAGAAACTGGATGTTTCGCCCTGAGGCTCTTTTGGGATACCGATCATCCCCAAACCAGAGGAAGCCTGCTAAGGATGAGCCTCTCACAAAGCCTGAAAGCCTTCGGCCGTGTGGATCGAAGCCGGAAATAAAATAGAAGGAGAAAAGAATGTGCAGTCGAAAAAATAGATGGAAGGGTCGATCCGGCCTTGAGACATCAAACATCGCCTATTGGACGATTCGGTTGATGCATGACAACCCCATTCTACCGCTGGTGAGAAACCCCTATAAGCTGCTCAAGGCAGCGGGATTAAAGCAAGGCCACAAGGTACTCGAGGTGGGATGCGGGCCGGGCTTTTTCACAATCCCAGCGGCAGAAATAGTGGGAGATAAAGGCCATGTGTATGCACTCGATATCCATCCGCGTGCAGTCGAGAGGGTGAAGAAAAAGATCGAGAAAAAGGCGCTAAAAAACGTTACGGCCCTCTGTACCAACGCATCTGATACCGGGCTACCGGGCGGAAGCGTTGACCTTGCCTTTGTCTTCGGACTCCGTCATGTCTCAGGCGGCCTTGAAAATATGCTCTCAGAACTCCACCGAGTGTTGAAGCCCGGCGGAATCCTCTCCTTTGAAAAAACCAGGGGATCTGAGGCAGCATTGATCGAGGAACTCAAGCGAAAAGGATTTACCTACACGCAAAAGCGGGCTCGGATCCTTATATTTACAAAAAAAGGAGAGTAAAAGCATGAACCATCATCTGGGCCTGGGAGGAGGACCAGGAGGACCATATCTGGGTCGTTCTTTTCTGTGCCGCTCAAACTCATCGATCAATTCATCAAGCCTCTTTTTCTGATCAGGGTTCAATACCTTTTTCATCTGCACAAACCCCTCATCCATCATCTTGACGAACTCTAAGTGGCCATGTTGGAAGAGTGCCTCCCGTCTGTCTTCCAACTGATTGATAATACCTTTAAACTCCTTCTTCTGATCTTCCGTCAAATCAAGGTCTCGTGAGAACCGTTCCAGGATAAACGCCTTTCTCGCCGAAGGATCTGCCTTGTGGCGGGAAAACAAATACTTATGATAAAATCCCGTACCCAGCGAACCGGCCACCACGCCGAGCACGAACACCAGCACCACGCCTGTAACTAGTTTCCATTTCTTCATGCTGCCCCCTTAAAACTCGAAGAGCTGTGCCAGGGATAGCTCTTCTGTATCGCAGATAAGCGACGTGAACACCTCATATTCCGGGGTAAAATCCAGCTTGAATAAAAGGGCCGCGAATATGAATATCAAAATGCACGTAGCTGGGGTAAGACGCCATACGAATTGTTCGAAGAACAAAAAAAAGTTCGCTCCGGATGGAATCGGCCCTAGGGCCCTGATACGGCGCATCGCGTTGACCTGCCACTGTTCGCCCACTTCTACGTGCTCTTTCCCGAAATAGGCCTCCCTGAGGATTGTTCTCAATGCCTCGTACCTATGCTGAAGGTTTTTCATCTGACCCTTCCTTTAAGTTGGAATTACCCTCTTAAGGAGTGTTTCAAGTTTCTTCCGGGACCGGAATGATCGAACCTTTACCTTCGCAGCACTCCACCCCAGAAGGCCCGCTGCCTCTTTCACCGAAAGCCCTTCCAGATACACTAACTCCAGAACCATCCTGTCTTGTGCAGACAATCTATCCAGGGCCCAGTCCAGCATCTCCTTGGCCTCTTTTTCCCTGCTTTTCTCATAAAATGACGTATCGGATTGATAGGACAAGGTCTTTTCGAGCCACTCCCGGTGATTCTCGCTCAGGTCACTCATCGGGACCTCCCTGGATCGATACCGTTTTCTCCAGAAGTCATAACAGGTTCTCACCGCAATAGAAGAGAGCCATTGCCTGAAACCGCCCTCCTCTTTAAAACCCGGCAAGGCCTGATACGCCCTCACGAACACCTCTTGAGCCATCTCCTCAACCTCTTGAAAGGGTACATGTTTTTTGACAATCCTAAGCACATGATCTTGATATTTTCTGAGCAGGTGCTCAAAGGAGTTCACATCCCCATCGATGATTCGACGAATAATCTCCGCATCGCTCGGATTTCTTGGATGGTTCGGCATATTCAGGTGTCAGGGAAACCCCTTCTCTGATTTCTTTCAACATCACAACGATCATGCGTATTTTATCCTGATACCACCTTGGATATCAACAGGGAAAAGGCTCGGCTGACCATGCCGGTGCATCCTATTTTCCGCACAACAGAGGCCGACCAGGAAATCCTTTGTATTGAGGAGTCACCTGTGTTCATTTGCGAACTATGCTCTGTTATTGTATTAGTCGCCACTTCTTTTAGAAAAGTTACAAGAAAGTGCTCTATCAATCTTTTTATGTAACCTTCTTCCGAGATCATACGACTTAACAGATAAAACAAATCGCGATTTTAAACAGTGGGTGTATGGATCCATTAGTATTTTGGTATGGCGTGCAGGGTTCCACCTCTAGGAAAGATGGCCTCGTAAAAAGTAGAAAAAATCCCTCTCCCTCGATGCCCGCCTGCTACTGCGAGGCACGAGCGGGCAGGGGAGAGGGCCTGATAATGCCGCCTCTGGCGGCCCCCCTGCGGCGGATTTAACAGGGTAAAGGTGAGGGTGAAAAAGGCAGTATTCTAGATAGTTGCCAAGCCTTGGGTCCTGTCCAAGGCACACAGTTGATTCTTATTCTTTAAAGTTGCAGATATAAGTATTTTCTGATCCTCTATCCTCATTCTTCAGCCCCCAAAAGAGCATTATCGGCCCATTTCAGGGGGTCAATTCACAACTATGAGCCCCTCTATCAGATACGTGCTATGGCCCGAGCCCATATTACCTTCATTTTGAATCATCCAGAATTCTGCATGCCTAACCCGATGGAATTGGGCACAGCGAAATTCTAGTCGGGGTTCATGCCGTGTGAATTACATGTACTTTAAGCCAGTTGGTGAACGCTTCACAAGTGAGATTTCCTGCGGCAAGATCAGGGAATATTTGTACTTGTTCATTTACAGGTGCCTCAATCTCATACCCGTTAAGAATTAGGAAAGTTTCCATGGCTGCATGGCCGACTCTCTTATTACCATCGGCAAAGGGATGATTCATGACGAGGGAAAAACAGAGGGCTGATGCTTTTGAAATAATGTCCGGATAGAGATCGGTTTGGTCGAATGTAATCCGAGGCTGATTAATTGCAGATTCAAGTGCTTTAATATCTCGAAGACCATATGAGCCGCCTGAAGAAGAGATGATTGTTTCATGAAGCTCAAGAACTTCCAGGAGAGAAAGATAGCGCATTACGCAAGACGATCATACAGTTCTTTATTCTTAGACAATACTCTATTCATTGTTGCTTCGAAGTCTTGTTCCGGCTGGGTAATGAGATCTTCAATAGTTGCTGTAATAAACTGATCAGGCAACAGACCGAACTTATCCGCTTTTTGTCTAAGGAGTGTGGCTTTTGAGTCCTCAATTTCCACAGTGATTCTTGCCATAACAGATTCCTCCA
>Ga0315545_1002967_pt1 | contig 14816 bp, 15 predicted proteins | sample SalMarSW160210MG_FD_203096 | JGI IMG/M metagenome (GOLD analysis project Ga0315545, IMG submission 203096) | Salt marsh sediment microbial communities from the Plum Island Ecosystem LTER, Massachusetts, United States - Salt Marsh Sediment SW1602-10 ... | reverse complement strand
TACGCCCTAATGTGTAACCTTGATTAAACTACCCTGCCAGGAAGCTACTCCCTATCTCCGAGTACAGAGACAGCAATAGCCCGGGGGCCTGTGTGCGTCACAATTACTGGACTCATCTTTGACCGGTAGATACGCTCCTTTGGGAATTTGGAACTAAGGCGGTTGGCCAGCTCCTCTGTCTCACTAGGGGTGGTGGCTTCCTCCATAGCCATCTCCTCGATACGAGAATAGCTCATAGCAAAGTTGTACAGATGGTCTATCGCCTGTGCTCGGGAACGTGCTCTAGCAGCAGGACAAACTTCACCGTCTCTTATCGTAATTATCGGGTTTATTTTTAGCATTGACCCGAGAAGGGCTTGCGCTTTGCCAATACGCCCGCCCCTCTTAAGATACTCAAGCGTGTCAAAAGCGGCACGAAAATCTACACGTTTTATATTGCGATGAGTAAGGTCGAGTGCCTCACCAAGACTTGCCCCAGCATTGACTGCCTTGGCTGTAGCGATGACCACCAGCCCCTCCGCCATAATAGCCTCTTTCGAGTTAACCACTTCTACCTGGCATCTCCTCTTCATTAGCTCTACGCCTTTGACTGCATTCCCATGCGTAGCACCAAAACCAAGAGTGATGACCAGAATCTCACCCGTCTCTTCAGCCAATTTGTCACATACTTCAGCAAAGCTTCCGGGAGAAGGGGCAGCAGTAGTGGGTAGAATTTTGCTATGTATTAGCTTGTTGTAGAATTCCTCAGGCGCGAGGTCAATACGGTCTCGATAGGTCTCAGCGCCAAAGTGGACAAAAAGGGGTACCACCGTGATCCCCAGCTCAGTGGCAATTTCAGGTGGGATATCAGAAACACTGTCAGTCACTAACTTTACTGTCACGATTCAGACCCTATATTTCAACATTCTCATTATATCTACATTGTTTCTTCGGTCGCAACATAAAGGTAGCGAGTTCCTGGGTTGCACAAACTGCTACATTGTGCAATGGAGATTATCAGAAGAATAGCTGAGCTTAGGATTCTTAGAGACCGTAGAAAGGAAAGCAAAGTCTAAGCAATAAGAGGAAGGAATAAGCTATAATAATATCTTGCTAGGATAGATTTTGCTGTCGTCATGGATCCTATTGTGGCACACAGCAGTCTCTTAGAATGAGGCTCGATACGCCGTGAAAGGTGGTGAAGGATGGAAGAAAAGAAGAGAATTGGAATTTTGACCGGGGGTGGGGATTGCCCTGGGCTTAATGCGGCAATCCGAGCAACTACAAAAGCTGCGCTCAAGATGGACTATGAGGTTATAGGCTTTCATGATGGTTGGGAGGGTCTGCTTTTCAATAGAAGCGAGGTATTGGACAGGATTAAAACCTCAGGCATCATTGATAGAGGGGGTACGATTCTCGGCGCTTCAAGGACAAGCCCGCTCAGAATAAAAGATGGGCCCCAACGAGTACTCGATACATTTAACGAATTCGGATTACGGGCGCTTGTAGTTCTGGGGGGTGAAGGTACTCTAAGCGTAGCTAGCCAATTATATGAAATGGGCCTTCCTCTGGTCGGGATACCGAAGACCATTGACAATGATGTCAAGGAGACAGATTTTACTATCGGCTTTCAAACGGCTGTTCAAATTGCCACCGATGCTTTAGATAGGCTTCGTTCCACTGCTGCCAGCCATCATCGCGTAATGATCCTCGAAGTGATGGGCCGCTGTACTGGCTGGATCGCTACATATGCTGGTATGGCTAACGGAGCGGATGCTATCCTAATACCCGAGATTCCAATGGATGAAAAGGATACGGATGAACTCTGTGACATGCTGAAATCAAGAAATCAAAGAGGAATAAACTTTAGCATTGTAGTCGTAGCGGAGGGAGTACAACTGGGAGGCGAAGTAATATTCAAGCCAAGTCTTCCAATGGACAAAAATGAAGACCCCGACAGGTTAGGGGGAGTTGGACAGGTCTTGGCTACACTTATTGAGAGGAAGACGGGGCTGCATGTTAGGGTTTCTTCATTGGACTATATCCAAAGAGGTGGCACACCAGTAGCCTATGACCGGAGCTTGGCTACTGCTTTCGGGGTTAAGGCTTTGGAGCTTATCTCAGAGAACAGATTTGGAGAGATGACCGCTTTGAGGGGAAACAGAATTACCAGTGTCCCTCTGCAGAAGGTGGCAGGTGGGATAAAGACTGTAAACATGAGTGCTTATAAAATAGCCGAAATATTCTTTGGCTAGGAGTGTAGATCCAGAAGATGACGCCTTAACAAAATGAGTGATTGTGCTAAGGACCGATCAATCACACTCATCGCGAGAATAAATCCACATTTGCAACTTGATTGACAGGACACCAACCAACCAGACACATACTCTGTACAACATACGGGCTAGGTGCTAAGATGATGTCCGCAGGAGGGCTGAATTGTGTGTGCGACAAGCGATGCAGTAACAAAGCCTTGGGGCAGTCCTGAGGCCACCAGAGTCCTAGTCATCGGACATGACCCTCGGTTGCAGAGCTCCAGTACCCTAGCCAATTATTGCTTTTTTGCCGATTACTATTTTCGAGATAAACCCACCGAGAAGAGAGAACTGGCAAAGTACCAGTTGGCAGAGGCTCTCTTTACGTGCATCAAGGATTTGACCAGTGGCCGAATCTCCGACAAGGAGGTACTGGTCACGAACCTCTGCAATGAAGCACTTCCCCGTCCTCATGGTAGAAAAATTGTCTTCATACCCAAAGATAAGGCTGAAAAGGGGCTAAAAGAGGTAAGGTATCTTCTGAAAGGCAGCCAAGTCAGATTGATCTTCCCTATGTCTCAACAGGTCAACTACTGGCTGCAAGTGCTGAGGTTTTACCCTGCAAATGCCGGTTTCGTCGAAGAGTCAACGCCGAAGGAAATAGGGACGAGGAGCGACCCACCTTACTACGAACCAAGTCGGCCAGGGGCATTCAAGAGAATCTGCGGGAAAAAGTGCACTGCAGACAGCCAATATTTTCTATTTCCAATACTCCACGTCAAGAATTATCCCCTGAAAGGCAATTTCTGTGTGTACGACAAGAATTATGCTAGTTGCAGGATGGAGGTCCGGCGAGTCATGGACTCCCTGAATGTAAGAAGATGAATTACGAGCCGAACCTCAAGGGTATTCTCGACGAAATTGATCGGAAGTTCGAGTGTGTGCAGATTGATTTCGAAAATGACGCTTGGCGAAAGGACATTCCTTCTGAAGCAGGCTGGTATCTAATCAAGACTAACGCGCCGCTGCAGATACTGAAGGCTGTCAGAAGGTCTCATAAGGCTCACGCTGATTTTTCTGAGACTATTGACGCGACGTCCGCGCTACGAAAGCATGGCATGGCAATTGTTCAGTCGAATAACAAAGACTACGTGATCTATAATGGACAGGCGGCTAACCTCAAAGCGAGAGCAAGAGAACACGAATGTGGCCATCCTAAGACGTATTGCTTGGCGTTGTCGGATCATGGCACCCTGCGCTCATACCGCTGGATCTTTTGCTATGTGCCGGTTTCAGGCTTTAGCGGACTGCCAAACTCCGATAGGCTGTTCAGGGTAGCTGTTGAGCAGGGATGGCGAAGTAAACACGGTTGGCCCATCTTATGCAAGAAATGACTGCCAGTCCATAGATGAACCATGAATTACAAGCTGAGCCCATCCGATTTGACCTTCACTTACGAAGGCTGTAAGCGGTGTTTCTATTTGAAGGTGGTGAAGAATGTCACGCCGCCGTCAATCCCATTGCCATCCATATTCAGCAAGATGGCTAGCCTGCTCAAGAATTACTATGATGGCAAGCACACCAGTGAGTTGCACGTTGCCTTACCCTCTGGCCTGATTACCCATGGCGAGAAATGGGTGAAATCGTCAGTCATTAAGCTGCCGAACCACTCGTCTACATGCTACCTCAGCGGAAGATTTGACATAGTGGCCAGCTTTGATGACGGTACGTACGGCGTAATAGACTTTAAGACGGGTAATCCGGACAGCGAATCGGCACAGCTTTACAGCCGCCAGTTAGGTGCTTACGCCTATGCTCTTGAACATGCCGCATCTGGGGCGCTGTCCTTGTCCCCGGTCAGCAAGATGGGACTACTGTATTTCTATCCTTCGAGTGTCAACCAGAAGAGTATTGAACAGCTCTCCTACGACGCTCAAATCACCTGGATTGAGGTGGAAAAGGACGAGCAGAAATTCCTGGGGTTTATGGACGAAGTGTTAGGTATCCTTGAAAACCCCCAAGCGCCTGCTCACTCGCCATCATGCCTTTGGTGTTGCTACTTCAACAAACTGAATGGTATGGCATCGAAGTGAAAGGAGGGGAAACGGAATTGGCTGATACAACCTATATTAAGCGAGTATTAGAGCCATGGGTCAGGGATAACTGGCTAAAGGAGAGGTATGGCCAAACTTTTCAAAGCCAGGTGATGCCTCTCACCGAGATTAGGGGAACCGACCCTGGTCGGCATGAGTTTGACGCCGTGTCGGAAGATGGCTCGATAATAGCGGCGATTAAGGGCCACTCGTTCAAGACGGCGGGCGGCAACCTCCCTTCGGCTAAATTTGCCAGCTTGTACCAAGAGCTTTACTTCCTGTCTCTGGTTAAGGCAAAGAAGAGGCTGCTTATGTTTACTAACCAAGAAATGTACGATGATTTTGTGAAAAGAAGCAAGGGAAAAGTGTCTGACGGGATTGAATTGATTTATTGCCAACTTCCGGAGCCCATGCGGCGCCGAATGGCGACCATAGGCAGGAAAGCAAGCGACGAGATGGGCAGGTGAGAGCTCGTCATTTTAGGCTGATCATCTGGTTGGCTAGATAGACGCCGATATACCAAGCCAAATAAGGTTGCGTTAACAAAACCGAGTTATGTGCAACTTACTTCCACGTTTGACATGCCCAACCCAATCACTGAAGCTATGAATTATCTTCAGAATATCCAGCCTTGTTCCCGAATCAAGCCATGCATGTCGATACATTTGATTTTTAGCTCATCACAAACATCGGGGATTCGAGGTTTCTCCAAGCTATTCGTTCGCCCTTCGAAGGTAATCACCGTTAGATTTTCAACCTGTGCTAATGCTATTACCCAAGGATCCGAACCGGAGCGATTTTTTCGCGAGTCTATTATACGGGGAAAGCGTTTCATCATTGCTTTCACAGCTAGTTGAATCTCCTCATAGAGTGGGACAAACATGTCAGGCCTAAGTTTCGCCCACTTATATACATCGTCATCTTTTTTGGACAAGTCTTCGAGAACTTCTTCAGAGGCACGGAGTTCGTGATTTGATATTAGTACGTCAAGTTTATCCCAAAAAGTAGGATGGTTTTCGGGATTGTGCGTAACTCGCCAGCTTGTTATCAACCCGCTTGTGTCGATGCTGTATCCCACCTTTTAAAAACCTCACGCTCAATATTGTTGAAATGCTTTGTCCTGACGCCAAGAAAATCCGACATATCGCTTAGTGTTATCAAGCCGTTGTTGTAAGCACTATAAATCAAGCGGATATACGGTTCTCCAAGCTCTCGGATGGCATCCGTTGCTGGAGATGGCCAACCACCAGTCCTTCCTCGGTGCGGTTCTCGCATATATTGTTCGCGCTTTTCCTGGTAAAAATCTTGGGTTACTCGACCACAAATTGATAATCTGCGAACTAGTACTTCGCGACTCACTTTATACTTATCCGCAAGGTCTTCGATATCTTCGTCCGACCATCTTTCACCTATTTTGTAGTAATGAACCTGATTTTCGAGTAACAAATATTCTGCTGGTACAAGAACCGCTCCCGCGACGTAATTACAGAACTGTTCGATGAGTTTCTTTTCTTCGTTTTCCGATTCGTCAAAGAGGTCGCAAATTCCATCGATATGTAGCAAGATGTGAACAAGTTCATGAATTACGGTGAAGATTCGTGCAAGAACCCAATCATGTACGTTTACCACAACACATGGAAGAGGCGTTAGCCCGATTGAAAAACCGCGCATCTCGTCAATGCTCACATTTAACGATTGGAGCACTAATATTCCGTTTTTCTCCAAAGCGTTCTTCCAGAACCTAAAAGCTTCGTAATTGCTTTGCAGATTAACCTGTGCATTCCGAGAAATACCAAGCATATTACGTATAAGGAATGCAGTTGACTCGATTTCTTGAGTCATTTTAATGCGTCTCGCTAGCGTTGGCACATCATGATTGAGAAGTTTATAAAGCTCCAAAGCGTTTTCACGATGATAATGTGCATTCTGAACCTCAAGTATTAGTTCGCTTGAAAACGGAACTTTACCAGTTTCGGCAACTCGCCTAAAGTCACGTATGATAGAATAACCGCGAGGTGGTTTATCCATATAGAATGTGGCAATGGGTATCTTATACACGTTCGCCAGCTTTCGTAATTGTGGGATTGATGGTGGGGAAGTTCCACGCTCCCAACTTTCGAGTTTCTCGGGTTTGACCGAGATTTTTAAAGCTGCTTGCTCCAAAGACATGTTTAGGCACTTACGTGCCCATTCAAGCAATCTGGGTTCAACTAAAGCTGGTATTCTCACAGTCATTTAACTGTCCTTCGCTTTATTATGTTTGATTGTAGCTGAACACTTACCGGCGTGCAATAGCAGGTCAGTACGTCTAGCTAAGAAAAACTAACCATTTCACCGGGCGCGTTTACCTCAGATGTGCAAGAAAGTTGCACGATTGTCAGTTATGTGCAACGATAGCTGGCCTATTACATAGAGCGCTCTCTTGTTTAATGACAGTTGGGTCACGGGGGTCAGCTGGCTAATCGTCAAGAATCTGTACCATAGAATCTGAAAGTTAAATCTCTGGTGAAACCAAGGTATCTTAATGCGTCAGCGATAATGCCACCTTCGTTAGCGAGCGGAGACAGATAGAATTCCATCTCTACGCCTTCGTAAGAACCTCCGTAGCATTTTCTCGCCATCTTTGCTAGCTTCCCGGCATCGGCGTGAATCAAAGCGTTACGCAGTTTTCTCAGCTCATCAATCGTGCCTTTCTCCTGGTCAGTCACGATATGCAGTCGATGAGCCAAGATAGCTAGCTGCTCCAAACTGAAGCGCTCTATCTCATCCCTTGTCATTTGGCTTCTTACTATCATCTGGTCCGCTAGTAGTAACTCGACGATTCCGGCAGACAGCAAAACCACACCCAAAAAGTGCCCATCTATGAACATCTCGTCTGCCTTGGTTACATACTCCCACATTAATTGGGGCATTTGCTGACCGTAGGTAACCGGTTGAATCTGCTTCCACCTCTTCACCTTCCCATCTAGAGTCTTTTGGTCTCTAGCTATTTGGTATTTACGGAATTCCTCTTCGTTCATGGTTTCTAAAGCTCACCCTGATACCTAATGCTTGGCTACAACCACAAGCTACAAACTACGCAATCCCCGCGGAGAGTATATCTCTCACCAGCTTGTCAATTTCAGCTAGCTCCTGACTTAGATGCTCTCTTACCTTATTACGCAGGAAGCCGATTGACTTGCCAGTCAATGCCAGTCTGGTAACCTTCTGGTGACACTCTTTGGACAGCTCTGCCAGTTTCTGATGCTTCTCATCCTCATGGTTAAACTTGGGAATGGGGACAACCTCAAAGGGACGGCGGTGTATATCGCGTTCACCCCATTGTCCCCTGGTCTGGTGAGGTTTAATTGTCTCATCTACATAAGGAGCATTAAGGAAAGCAGATAGGTAGTGGGCTTCCATGTCGTCTTTGGTCTGGTAGTAGTATGTGTCTGCGTCGGCGGCAAAACCCTGGACCGGCAATCCTGTTTTTGACAGTGGCGGTGATATCACACAGGAAGCAAGGTTAGTTCCGGCTCTGTTATACACCACCGTGTGGTAGCCAGTAGGATGCTGGCAAGTGAGTAGGTGCTGATAATCTAGCCTTGAATAGGCGTCTTCAGGACTGCGTTCCTTTCGTCCACCGATCCATAACGCCTCAACCTTATTCAGCCATTCATGGAGACCGGAGTGTCCTTTTCCCAGAGCCATCTCTTTGTTCACCATACTGAGCCCAGTTGGTTTATCTTCCATTGGCAGTACCACCAAGCTCAGGTCAGTATAGTCAAATGGTAACAGTTGCCTGCCCAACATAGTGGCATAGAGGTATTGTGCCTCGACCTCGCCTTTCAAGTGGATATTCTGCCAAGGTTTCTTGGCAGCCTCTTGCGCTTCAGGATGGGTTTCCAGGGCTGGCTTTGCCTGATTGGTGCCATAGGCGCTGGCAACGGGTTGTACAAACCACAGACTGCGTGGCACAATGGTAGCGCCCTCTTTTATTTGTTTAAGGTATGTGCTCGGTACAGGTGTAGGGGGAAACAGTTTGTCAGCGGGCTTCTGCTTTGTTACAATTTTTAATTCAGCTTTTGCCGTTGACCACTTAACATTTTTGCTGGGTAGTTCACCCTTTAGTATCTTTACTGCCACCTTTTCTGGTTGTCCATGTTTCTTGGCAATCAAGACACATGCAGGGACATTAAAGAGCGGTGATACCTCTTCAACATCCAGCAGTTTTTCTAACTGGGTTGTAGGAAGCTGGTAACCCTGAAGGAATTCCTGAAAACGCTTATGCTGTTTAGCCCCAGTCAGCACGCTGCGAGGCATTACAAAGGCTATGGTGCCCTCCTTTTTCAAGTAGGCATCCGTTGACAGTACGAAAAACAGCGTCGCTAACTCCATATGTGTATAGAGCTTGACATCTTTCTTGTTGACCAGGCCATAGGAAGAAGTCAGCCTTTTGACCTGTGCCTGATAATCGGGTTCTGTGATATAACGGTAAGAAAGCCATGGTGGATTTCCGGCTATGATATCAAAGGGATGTCGGTGCAGGTAGGCGGGACGGTAGTAGTTTTTGAGGATAAATGTCCAGATAGTATCCCTCCCCTGTTTCACCAGTTTTCTCATCAGTTTCAGATTGCCCCGCCAGAAGGGAACCCAGTCCTTATAGCCCTGACTTTCTAAGTATGAGGAGAAGCCTTCTAGCGCCATTTCTTCATCGCCACTGGTGTACTTGCCCATTTCATCAATAACCTTATCCAGAGAAGCGGGGTGTTCTGCCATACTGGTGGGGATATTAAAATAGTCTTTGCCACCAGTTGAGATAGTTACCAGTTGTCCGCCAGTAGGACTGATACCTTCAAGGGAATTAGCCATATAGACAGGCAAAACCACCGTTTTCTTATAACTGGCGATATCGGGGCTGAGGGCAAGAACATAGTTTACCTTGGCGATGGTTACTGCCAGTGGGTGAACATCCACCCCCACGATGTTGTTGAGAGCCTCATCCACCAGTTTCTCGCCGATAAGCCCTTGTTCCCTCAGCAACTGTATGGCGGTAAAGAGAAAAGTGCCGGAGCCACAGGCGGGGTCAAGCAGACTTTGTCCAGCTTTGAAATTGGCTTCTCTTAGGGTAAACTCGACCAGCCAGTCAGGTGTATAGACCTCGCCCAGGTCATGCTTGGTCTCACGGTCAACTAGGTTTTCGTAAAGCTCTTTTAATAGGTCTTCATCCACCTTGGTTAAGTCATAGACCGCCAGGTGTTGAGCTAAACCGCGGAGGAGCTCTAAAGTATCCTTTCGTAAGGAAGGAGTAAGCACCCAGCAGAAGAAGTCTTCCTCAGCGAGATTTGACAAATTGACAAAGGCCTTACCGGTAATTATTTCAGGAAGCTCCTGCCCCTTTGGTCTCTGCCTGAATAAAGCAGCGTAAGCAAGCAGCTTCACCAATAGCGATAAGTAGGTGTGCCGCAGAAAAAGCTCGTTTCTAGCGACGCTGTGCCCATAGGCTTTGGCAAGTAGCTTATCCCACTCGTTAAATTTCACTTGGCATGAAGGGTCTGCCTGAGCCGAGGCCAGCATCCTGCTTAGGCTGTGAAAACAGGAGTTAAAGACAGGAGAGATATCACCAAATCTCTTGACCACGTCCTGAGAGGTGGGTACCAGTTCCTTTTCGGAGAAAAGAAAGGCATCGAACCAGATAAATGCGTCTTCTACGGAAAGCCTTTCAAGGTTGACCTGGTCTATCTTAGTCAGCCCATCATCTTCAAGAAGATATGCTTCAAGGATAAGACCATCAGTAAGCACTCCAAAGAAAACCTGCTTGTTACCCAGGGAACGCAGATAGCGTTCCAGTTCCTCTCTGCCTTTCTCACCTTCCAGCTTGAGGTCTCGCTTAAATTCAAAGACGATGTCCTGATACAGGGCATCGATGCTGCCTCTCAGCTTTGTGCCTTTTATTCCCTTTTCTAGCTCAACATCGGTTGGGTCAACGTTGAAGCTCTTTCTGACAAACTCAATGAAGACCTGGCGCAGGTAGTCATGAGAAGCTCCTTTGTCTTTTGCTTCTCTAATAGCCAAAAGGTAATCTCTAAAGTGTGACTCGAAAGGCTGCAAACTAATACTCCCAAGGAATATTACAAGCTTATGATACATGAGCTAACGGGATTAGGCAATGGCTTTATACTTGGCTGGGGTTCTTAAGCTTACCCGGTCTTTCTCAGTGGTCACACATTCCGTCAGAATGTGTAATGGGATAACAAAACAAGCACTTGTGACTTGATACAAAAGGGACATTTGTTACCCAGCCAAACATTTTACAGCAAAAGTGCACCGGAGACACCCTGAGTTCGGTTTCACCGCCATTGCACAAGTGAATGCCAACTATAGTAATTACACTATTTCATAATTTACACATTTCTTCACTTCAATCTCGTCAGGGGTCTTGACTTTTTGTGGGCTTTAATATACTCTAGTGGACAGTAATACCTTTGCCAGATGGCGAATAGGGAAGTATCAGTGGCGCGCAATTTGCCAACAGTTCTAATTGTTGATGATGAGGAGGCAATTTGTGGCCTTGTCTGCGAGGATTTAGCGGAGGAAGGGTATGTGTGTGATGTTGCTTCAAATGCAGAGGACGCTTTTGCCAAATTGGAAACGTATAATTATGACGTGGCTTTGCTGGACATCGTATTGCCCGAGAAGTCTGGCATGGACATATTAAGGACGATACATAAACACTATCAGATGACCGCAGTGATCATGCTGACTGCAGTAAAAGACCTTGACACTGCTGTCGAGGCTATTAAGTTAGGCGCTTCAGATTACATTACCAAACCCTTCACTATCGATAAGCTGAATGCTAGCGTTAGCACAGTCCTAAAGAACAGGGAGCCGCATTGTGTGGTTTCTGATACAGTATCAAAAATCGAGGGCGTTAATTATAGCAAGGATGCTGATGACCGCTCACTCAGCGAAATAAACGCTATTGCCTACGGTGTCGACGCTCAAGTAGACTATTTCGATTTTCATTCAAAAATAGTAACCAAAGAAACTGTAAAGTTAGCGCGCTGGCTCGGTCTGCCGGTGAAAGAAATCGAAAAGTGGGCAGCCGCTCGGGATGAACTCTATTCCGAGAGGGACAGACGAATCAAATCTATGTTAAGCAAACTTGAGCGAAATCTGATGGCTCAGGTGATGTTGGGCCTGACCTGCCCAGCCCACCAATTTCCGGAGAGAGGCGAGGAACAAAATTGAGGAGGAATGGGTGCCACAACTAATGACTCTAGAAGAAGTGGCCGATTATCTACGGGTCACCAAAAAGACAATATACAGGTTGTTGGAAAAACATATTATACCAGCGAGGAAGGTTGGACGCCTGTGGAGATTTGATAAAGACTCAATCGATGTCTGGCTGAGTCAAAGCTCACCAGAGGCAGCAGCCAATATTCTTGTCATTGATGACGATGAAACGATTTGTTCCCTCTTTCGGGACACCTTAGAGGAGGCAGGACATACGGTAACAACAGCCAGCGAATCCTCTAAGGGGCTAGAATTGGTGAAAGAGCAGGATTACGACCTGGTCTTACTTGACCTGAAGATGCCAGAAATGGATGGCGCTGAACTATTTAGACAAATAAGGGTAACCAAACCCGAATTACCAGTCACAATCATCACCGGCTATCCGGATAGCGATTTAATGATGAAAGCTCTGGATTACGGCCCTTTTGGCGTTATGAAGAAGCCCTTTAGTGGCTCTGACATACTCAGCGCCGTCAACAACTATCTCCGTTTTGGCAGGCAGAATAAATAGCTTTCGGAGTTAGGACATATGTATATTCAGAGAATCACATTAATACAAGCTAGAGACAGTGAACCGAAAAATCAAATATTTGAAAGGAGGTCGGAACATGAAATCTCAGGCACTGCAAGAGATGATCAAAAAAGTCTTTAGCGATGAGAAGACCAAGCTCCAGTTCATGTCAAACCCGCATAGCGTTCTCGCCCAGTTTAATCTAACAGAGCAGGAAAAAAAGGCGGTGTTGAACACGCATGCCAAGCTGGGGTTGGCAACCGCTGATTCTCAGCAACTGGAAGCAGCTCTCGATCCTCTCACTTACTGGACTTAATATAACGTCAACATCTTGTTATGTGGCAGGAGAGACAGGCTGGGAAGCTCAACCGTGAGATAGAGGAACTTCTAGTCCCTTTGTCTGATGCCGACGGCTTGTGCGATTTAATTAAAGAGGCTTTAACCCAAGGTAGACGGGGTTTAGGTGCTGAAGTTGCTCGCGCTAAGCCCTTGCCCTTGTTGCCCTTGGTAGTGTGCGAGGCTATCTCCGGTCATTATGAACACGCACTCCCCGCAGCCGCAGCTCTTCAACTGCTCATGGCCGCCGGCGATGTCTTCGATGACATTGAGGACGCCGATTCCTCAGAGTCGCTGCCGGCCAGATATGGTCCTGCCATAGCCATAAATGTAGCCAACACGCTTATCACCATGGGAGAAGCAGCAATCACGCGACTTAAGGCAAGGGGCGTAGCGGACTGCACCATAGTCCGCGTCATGGATGTAGTCAATTCGTACTGTACTACTGCTTGCGCCGGACAACATCTGGACCTATCTCTCACCTCGAAGATGGATATTTCAGAAGACATATATGTTAGAGTCACAGGCATGAAGTCTGCCTCTCAGGTGGAATGTGCCTGCCATATCGGGGCATTGCTGGCCAATGCGAACCAGGAGCTGATCGATATATTCGCTCTATTCGGTCACACTCTTGGCATAGCAGCCCAAATCGCCAACGATATTCGGGGCGTTACCCGTGGAAGCGATATTGTGAAGCATAAAATAACGCTACCTGTAATCTACGCCTTAACTCAAGCGGAGGGTGAAACTCGCAATAAGTTAGTGATCGCGTTCGGCCAGCAATCTGAAACCGTGCCTGATCCCACACAAATAAAGGACTTGCTGTTTAGCATCGGCGCCATCCACTATACAACGGTAAAGATGGAGTCTTACAAACAGCGAGCCCTGGATACTCTTTCCAAAGCGGAAGGGGCAGAGGTTAACATAGAGCGCTTGAAGCTATTTTTGGAATGATACCAACAACATTCGCATGAGCCAATTCAATAATATCTTATACAAACTGGGTAAAGACCGTGGGCGACTTAGACTAGCCCTTTTTTCTATATTCGCCTTTTGTATTCTGGTTGTTTCGCTATTTTTCTTTGTCTCGAGCATGGGCAAACCTTATATGGGAACTATGCTTTCTATGAATAATCAAGGTTGGACAGTCGGGAACGTAGACCCTAACGGCATGGCAAGCCAAGCTGGGATACAAGAAGGAGACAGGCCGGTAGAGATCAATGGTCAACCGGCAGATATCTTCCTGGAGGAATATGAAAAAGCTGGTGCGGTTTTTGGACGGTTGATTAGAGAACTCACCGTTGTTGATGAGCAGGGGCAACTGAAATCAGTAGATCTCAAAGATAGCCCTCCATCCCGGGAATCTGTGAGTGAGCTGGCAATATTGTTTTTCGTCTGTATCATAACATGGATAATCGGATTCTACGTTTTCTTCAAGCGACCGAAAAATATTGTGGCATTGTTACTGTGCCTTGGTGGACTGACCATCGGATTAGCCTTTAGCGCAAATATGGCTGCAGCAAGAGCAATTCCCGCAGCAGCTTATCTTGAGGTTATCGCTTCTGTCACTGGTCCATGGCTACTCTTGCACTTTTTCCTCATCCTGCCCGAGGAGCGGACCGGGCTTCGCAATAACCCCCTTGTGTATCTCATCTATCTCCCGGCAGCGATAACGCTGGTACTTTTCCCTTTGATTGGCTACGCCGATGGCCAACCTATACTATGGTTTCGTTCTTTCAGGCTGCTCGAATTCGTGGTTGGATTCCTAGCGGCAGCCGGTGTGGCAGTTTTCAACTACTTCCGCACGGTTTCCCCCAGAACACGACAGCAAATGAAGATTGTGTTAATTAGCTGCCTCGCAGCCGTGGTTCCTTCCCTGATCCTGGGTATACTCCCGGAGGTGATATTGGGACAAACTATCTTACCTCCCGGGTTCAGTCTTTTATTCATCGTGTTCATACCGCTAGGGATGGGGTACGCTGTAGTTACTCAAAAACTGATGGATATCGATGTTATTATCAGGCGTAGTGTGATCTACGGCCTGATCACGGTAGTAATGGCAGCTATCTTGTCAGTCGCTATTTTCTTTACCATAGATTTCCATGAGTCATTGGGGGTTCTTGGGGAAGTTATTATCGCTCTAGCCTTGGGTGGCATTGCCGTTGTCCTTTTCGGTCCAACCAAGAAAGGAATCGAGATTCTGGTAGACAAGTTCTTCTACAAAGACCGATATGATTATAGCCAGATAATCCAAAGTCTGAGTGCTTCTTTGAACTTGCTCAAGGACTTTACTGACATCTCTCGCCTCATAGTTGGAACGGCGGTCCAAACGCTGAACTTGGCTGGTGGTTGCCTGTTTTTCAAGGT
>Ga0315545_1002965_pt1 | contig 14825 bp, 14 predicted proteins | sample SalMarSW160210MG_FD_203096 | JGI IMG/M metagenome (GOLD analysis project Ga0315545, IMG submission 203096) | Salt marsh sediment microbial communities from the Plum Island Ecosystem LTER, Massachusetts, United States - Salt Marsh Sediment SW1602-10 ... | reverse complement strand
TTCTCACCTGGCTGCCTGTATCTCCTCGGCTGCACTTAGCTGGGTGATAGGCATAACCTGATTATCCACTCCAGAATTGCAGCAAGAACACGGGCAGAATTGAAATGAAGTCGTCCAGGACAGTTGGTTTCACATGTTTGTCAAGTCTTCTTTGCATTACTTTGCAGGATAGTTTGACACTCCAGCAGAGTCAGTTTACATTTCAATACTATGTAGAATACTTAAAAACCTCTAAGAAATAGCTTAAAATAGAATGATATAATAGCTGCAAGGAGGTTTCAATGAATAATATTGAAAAGGAAATAGCATCTAGATTCAAATGTACGAAATGCCGCAATACGGGTGCAAGTGTCAAAAGCTTAGCAATGACAGGAACAGGTGTTTCTAAGATACTTAATCTTCAACACAACCGATATATCGTTGCTTCATGTAACAATTGTGGATATACAGAGATGTATGATTTGGATAAACTCAGTGGTGGTAAAGATACGGTTGGAAATGTCTTGGATGTAATATTCGGATCGTAATATTCGGATAATCTAATTTTTGTCCCAATGTCCCGTGTTCGTCCAGTTCGAATCCAGCCCCGCATCCGAGGTAATCCTGGCCCCGTGGAACTCCAGCCTCAGCCGCTTATCGAATTGGAGCTTCAGTGTCTCCCTGGTCTTTTCACCCATTGGGTTCCTCCAGCCAGCCCCCTCTGATGAGGCTATTTTTAGCATCAATGCCTGCCTATGTCCCCGGTTTGATATGGGAAATGCAGGCTAATATCCCCTTCTCTACTTAGAATTCAGCTAACCCTATCCACCCCAATAAAATACGGCATCCTAAACCCCGAATTCTAAACAAATTCAGGGTTTTAAGAGGAAGATGCCCATTGGGTTAGCAGCTTCTCTAACTCTTCCTGCCACTTGTTTCCCAGGCGCTTGGTGTCTAATCTAAGCTGCCTGGTGCCAAGCTTGATTGCATCTCGATACTCAGGCAAAGAAGCTAAGCTGATAGTCCTCTCTCTCTGAGGCAGGTTTAACACCACCTGTTTTCCTTGGGTAAAGATAGATTGTACTCCCGCCCTTGCTGCTAGCGCCCTTATTTTCACTATATAAAGCAAGTTCTTGACTGGTTGCGGTAGGTCGCCGAATCTATCCCTGAGCTCCTGAGCTATATCCTCTATTTCTTCCAACCTCTCTATGGCTGCCAGTCTGCGGTAAAAGCGTAGTCGAGTGTTTAGATTTGGTAGATATTCTTCTGGTATATGGGCAGTTAGGGGCAAGGCTATGCTAGGGGGTTGCTTCGCTTCGCTTGCAATGATACCTCTCCTGGCTTCACCCGCTTGTCTCGCCTTCAACTCCTCCACTACCTCAGCCAGCAATTGGCAATAAAGGTTAAAGCCTATGGCGGCTATATGCCCGCTTTGTTTGACGCCCAGAAGATTCCCTGCCCCCCGAATTTCTAAATCCCTCATAGCGATGCTGAATCCAGCACCTAGCTCTGTAGCTTCAAAGATAGTCTCTAGCCTCTTATAAGCCTGAGGAGTTAGCTGTTTACCTTTGTCAAAGAAGAAATAAGCATAAGCTTGATTAATACCGCGACCTATCCTGCCCCTTAGCTGGTAGAGCTGAGCTAAACCAAATTTGTCAGCTTGGTCGACAGTTAGAGTGTTAACGTTAGGCATATCCAACCCCAACTGGATAATGATAGTGGTTACCAGAATATCATGGTTGCCTGCAATAAAACCCGCCATCACTTTCTCTAGCTCTTCTTCGGGCATTTGTCCGTGAGCTATAGCTATTCTGGCCTCAGGCACCAGAGCCTGTAACTTGCTTGCAGCTAGGGCAATGCTCTGAATCCTATTGTGGACGAAAAAGGCTTGCCCGTTCCTTTCCAGCTCACGAAGCATTGCTTGCCTGAGCAAGTCGTCATCATAAGCTCCGATGTAAGTCTTGATGGATAGGCGTTCCTCAGGAGGCGTTTCCATGATACTCATGTCTCTGAGCCCACTTAAAGACATATGAAGAGTGCGGGGAATAGGAGTAGCGCTAAGAGCAAGGGTATCCACCTCTTTTTTCATTTGCTTAAGTCTTTCCTTTTGCACCACACCAAAGCGTTGTTCTTCGTCAATTATCACTATCCCCAGGTCTTTGAATGTGACATCTCTCTGCAATAGGCGATGAGTCCCAATGCATATGTCTACAGTGCCATTAGCTAAGCCTTTAAGGATTTCCCCTTCCTTTTCTGGGGAGCAGAAGCGACTCAACACTTCTACCCTTAAAGGGAAGGTCTGTAACCTTTCTTTGAAGGTGGTGAAATGTTGCTGAGCTAGTAAAGTGGTAGGAACCAGTATAGCCACTTGCTTATTATCCATAACTGCTTTAAAGGCAGCACGCAAGGCTATCTCGGTTTTACCATAGCCTACATCCCCACAGATGAGTCGGTCCATTGGCTTTGGCCTTTCCATGTCCTCTTTAACGGCTATAATTGCCTCTAGTTGGTCTGGTGTTTCCATATAGGGAAATGACGCCTCCAGTTCCTGTTGCCATAATGTGTCCTGGGAGAAAGCAGAACCAGGGGTTACTTCCCTGACAGCGTAAAGGCCAAGAAGCTCCTGAGCGATATCAGCCACTGATTCTTTCACCCTTTTTTTCGTTTTTTCCCATTCCTGAGTTCCCAGTCGGCTTAAACGTGGTTGCTGGTCACTGGCACCAATATAACGGCTGACGCGCTCTATTTGCTCGGTAGGCACGTAAAGCCTATCATTTCCGCCGTATTCCAAAATGAGGTATTCCCGCTCGATTCCATTGGTGGCCATCTTGGTTAAACCATTAAATCTGCCGATGCCATGGTCAACATGGACTACATAATTACCGGGTGTTAGCTGGGGGAGGAGCCATTGACGGCGTAGTGGCGTCTTTTTGCTCGGGCGCGCCTGTTTCACAAAACCAAAGAGTTCAGCATCAGTGATTAAATTTAAAACATTCCTCATCTCCCAACCTTCAGCCAGTGAACCCTGAAGCATGGTGATTGAACCAGGCGGAGGTGTCTGCTCTAGCTGTGATGCAGGAGAGGCATGAATGCCTTCTTCCTGGAGGAGTTCAGCTAAACGATTTGCCTGATGGCTAACTATGAGCAAGCGCTGTCCTTGTCCTATCATTTGCCTAGCTGCTTTGAGGAACCTTTCCAATCTGCCTCCATAGCCTTGGGGGGGAGTGAAAGGCAGAGCCTGCTGGTCAGTGGTATCCCATGATTCTAATGTTAGGCACTGCCTTGCCCTTACGGTTGGCTCTGACTCTTCCCAGGTAAAATAAGGAAGGGGAAAGCCTTGAGGTAATTCACCATGTTCCAGTTTAATGGTTTTTAGCTCTTGACTTTGGGTGTGCAATCTTTGGACAGCGGCTTCAATCTCTTTAGGGACATCGAGAATAATAAGAGCGTTATCATCCAGGTAATCAAAGATGCTCCCATTATTGAATAGCGGGAAATAGAACTCAGCACCCTGAAACCACTCCCCTTGCTGCAATCTAGCCATATCCTCTTGGAAGCGGTGTTTCACGTCAATAGCACAGCTATTTAAGTTCAAGAAATTGAATATCCCACTTTCTTTAGGCATAGCAACTTCTTTAGGCGGAGTGATAGTTATGGAGCATATTGGCTTAGTTGAGCGTTGGCTTTCCGGATCGAAGCACCTTATGCTCTCTATCTGATTGCCAAAGAATTCTACTCGAGCTGGTAGTTGGCTAGAAGGAGGGAAAACATCGATGATACCACCTCGTTTACTCATCGTCCCTGGCACTTCAACAATATCTTCCATCTCATAGCCCATGCCTTGCCATCTGTGTAGCAGGTTTAGGGGGTCAGCGGCCATACCTTGCTTCAAAACATGGCAAGCAGCCACAAAATCTCTCCGAGCCACAGTTTTGGTTATAGCTGCCAGGGCTGAGCTTACTATCAGAGGTTTATCGCCGCCATCATTAAGGGCTAAAGTGGATAATACTCGCAGTCTTTCCAGCATAGTATTAGTAGGGTAAGAAGCAAGATATTCATAGGGGAGGAAATCGAGCTCAAGGAAATGGTGTAAATTAGCCCTAGAGGGGCACCAAACTTGAAGTTGCTCATAGAGTCTTCTAGCATTTTCCGGTTGGGCGGTTATCACCATCAGAGGCAAATTAAGTTCTTCATACAGGGCGGCTATAAAGCAAGGCTTGGCAGCGCCGAGTATAACCACCTTATGTTCATGTTTGGCTATAGATAATTGCCTCACCAGTTGTTGATAGGTGGGTGTTTCTTTAAGTAAAGAAAGCAGGCAAGAAAGATTCATGGTTGAGCAATTTTAGCATAGCGAGTTTTTCCTTACTTGTTGACCCTTCTTAATGGCTGCTATAATTCGACATAATGTCCTACTATCGCATAGTAGCTAAATTTGGCACAGGTCTTATTACCTCAGGTACTGACCATCTTGATTTACCCATCATGTCTGGCTTGGTGAAGCAAGTAGCCCGGCTTCAGTATCAAGGAAGGAAGGTAATGGTAGTTTCCTCGGGGGCGGTCGCTGCCGGGGGACAAAAGCTTAGAGGAATCAAAGAACGTAAAGGCACTCCATTTAAACAAGTTCTGGCTTCGGTAGGGCAGGGCTACCTTATGCACACTTATGAGCAACTTTTCAGTCAGCATGATATAACTATAGCCCAGGCATTGCTTACGAAGGAAGACCTCTCCGACCGTGCTGGATACCTTAATGCCCGCAATACCCTGCTGGCTCTTATCGAGCTTGGCGTAGTCTGCATCGTTAATGAGAATGATGTCGTCGCCATTGACGAAATTGAACAGTTTAAATTCGGAGATAATGATAACCTCTCAGCTATGGTGTCCAACCTGGTTGATGCTGACCTTTTGGTGCTGCTCTCTGACATCAGCGGTTTATATACTGCCGACCCGCATTACAATCCTGAAGCGCAGCTTATCCGCCGAGTGGACAAGATTGACGCTGAAATTGAACGCTTAGCTAGCAATACTGCTAATCAGCGAGGAATTGGAGGCATGACAACCAAGATTGAAGCAGCCCGGCTGGCTACCTCTTCAGGAACAGATGTAATCATTGCTGATGGGCGGGAGCCCGATATATTGCTAAGGATTGCTACAGGAGAAGGTCTAGGCACGCTTTTCCCAGCACAAGTGAATAAGATGGAAAGTAGAAAGAGGTGGATGCTCAGTGGGCTGGCTTCCAAAGGCAAGGTAGTGGTGGATGAAGGCGCTATGGTAGCCCTTACCAAGCAAAGTAAAAGCTTGCTTCCTGCTGGGATTGTGGAGGTGAACGGCAACTTTCAGCGTGGCGACACCGTGGACGTCTTTGATGAGCAGGGCAAACATATCGCCTGTGGCATCTCCAACTACAGCTTTGCTGACGTGATTATTATCAAAGGAGCACATTCCGATAAAATTCCCAGCCTTTTAGGCCATGAATATGGCAACGAGGTTATTCACAGGAATAATATGGTGATAGTGTGAAGGGTACGAAAAGAGTCAACTTGAAAGAATGTTTACGGACCGTTGGTGCAGAGAATTTAGAGGAATTTCCAAAAAAGAGAGGCGCAAAAGATGATTGATAAAGGTGAGGAAAGAAGAAAGCGCTGCAAGAATTGCAACAGGATATTGGATCGCATTTGGTTTACAGCTCTGATGACAGAGGAATGGTCGTGGGATGGGGAAGGCTACAGCGAGTGTACTGCAAGGCATAGCCTCGTTACCGATGCAGAACAGCCTGTGCGGTGTCCATACTGCGACAAGGTTGTCGGTACGGGCCTCGACTTCGGTTTTGGAGTAGGCCACAAATGAGGAGACTTTGAGATATAATTGGCAGCTTATGTACCTTGAGGAGCTACCATGCATACTTTGAAAACCAACGTTTTGTATTATGGCGATAATTTAGAAATCCTGCGTAAGTATATTCCTGACAACTCTATAGACCTTGTTTACCTGGACCCGCCCTTTAACAGCAAAAAGGACTACAACATCCTGTTCAAGGAAAACGGCGGTGTTGAGTCTGAAGCCCAGATAAAAGCCTTTACCGATACCTGGCAGTGGGGGCCGACTGCACAGAATACCTATCACGATATTGTCACTAATGGACCATTGAAAGTGGGGCGACTGATTGGCGCCTTACATGATGCCATCGGTCAGAACGATGTTATGGCATATCTGGTTATGATGACCACCAGGTTGATAGAGCTACACCGTGTCCTCAAGCCAACCGGCTCTCTTTATCTTCATTGCGACCCCACCGCCAGCCACTACGTCAAGCTGGTGCTTGACCAGATATTTGGGCCGGCTAATTTCAGGAATGAGATTGTGTGGCGGAGAACCAACGCGAAGAGTTTGGCCTTCACTAGGCTTGCATCAAACCATGATATCATCCTCAGATATTCCAAATCAGACAAGTGGCTCTGGAATCCTCAATACATGGAACATGACCCAGACTATGTGCGGAATTTCTACCGATATGTAGAACCAGAAACCGGACGCCGATATCAACTGGCTGACTTAACAAACCCCAATAAGAATCGTCCGAACCTAACTTATGAATTTATGGGCATGACCCGCGTCTGGCGGTGGACAAAGGAGCGTATGCAGGAAGCGTACGAAAAAGGAGTGGTTGTTCAAACTAAATCTGGAGCAGTTCCCCGCTTGAAACGTTACCTTGATGAACAGGAAGGAACCCTCATTGATGACCTGTGGGATGACATTATGCCAATTCAGTCTCAAGCATCTGAGCGGCTAGGCTACGAAACCCAAAAGCCCCTCCCACTTTTGGAGCGTATTATTAAAGCCAGTTCCAATGAAGGTGATGTTGTCCTCGACCCCTTCTGTGGCTGTGGCACAGCACTTGTTGCCGCGCAAAAACTGAATAGACGCTGGATAGGCATTGACATTACTCATTTGGCTATTACCCTGATGCGCAACCGTCTCCGTGATAGCTTCCCCGGCATTCAATTCGAGGTTATTGGTGAGCCAGCAGATTTGGCTTCTGCTAAGGCTCTGGCAAGGCAAGACCGCTACCAGTTCCAGTGGTGGGCACTTGGCTTGATTAAAGCCAGACCATTAGGGGAAAAGAAGAAAGGCGCTGATAAAGGAATTGACGGAGTTGTCCAGTTCATAGACGACCCCACTGGCAAGCCTAAGCGCGCGGTTGTCCAGGTGAAAAGCGGGCATGTGGGTGTCAATGCCGTTAGGGAATTGAAAGCAGTAGCTGCTAAGGATGCCTTGGGTATATTCATTACCCTGGAGCCACCAACAGGGCCAATGCAGACCGAAGCGGTAAGCGCTGGCTTCTACCACTCACCGGGCTGGAATAAAGACTATCCCAAAATACAGATACTGACCATAGAAGAGCTATTGCATGGCAAGATTGTTGATATGCCACCGCAAACACAAACAAATGTTACTTTCGCCAAAGCGCCTAAAATCTCCACTAAGGAGCGGGGAAAGCAGTTAGATATGGGCAGTGGCTAAAATATACAGATGGATAAGGAAATTGAGGAAAAAACATGTGTCGAGCGTTTCTTGAATTGGTATAGCGAGCAGTATAAAAGAAACTACATCTATGAGAGAGCCGACACCTATTTCCCCGACCTGAAGGATAAACTGAACTGGGATTTTGTAGGTTACGAGCGTGATAATCCCAAGCTGTGGCTTGGGACTGAGGTGAAGAAATTGCCTCACCTAATGGAGACTTCTCTATGGTTCGAATTCTGGCGGTGCTTATGCTTGGAATTGACCAAGGATTTGGAAAGCAAAGGAATTAAGGGGCAATTTGAGATTAGTGTTCCACCAGTCCTTGATTTAACAGGAAAGCGCCAAAAATTCTTAGAGGCCTTTAGCCGAGTCTTAATTGACAAACAATTAGGCTGGCAGATAGGCGAATCAAAAGATATTGGGCCTGATATCGCAAGTAAATTTCCCAACTGGCCTACAGAGAAAAGCGAGCCTTTTGACGAATATGATAAATGGGGAACGTACCGTCCATGTAAGCTAGAAATTAAAAAAATCTCCGGTTCAGGATGCCAGGTGACATCGCCTATTAGCCCGATTTGCGTGTTTTAGTGTCCCTGAGAAACACGAAGAAGCTTTTAATGCCGTGTTCAAGCTTAAAAATGATGCAATACGGGCAAACGAGCAACTTAAACTAGCTAAAGAAAAAGGGGCAAGGAATACCATGTTTTTACTATGTTGTGACCCTTCTGTTGAGGAAAGTCTAATACAGAATGAGGTGCAGAAGTTAGACCGACACCTTATCTCTGACATTGACTATATCTACCTTGTTGATGTAGGTAGTAACGATAGAGTAGTAAAAATGTATCCTAGCTAGTGGTCAGTAAAGGGAGGTCAAGAACATAGAATCAGCTATAAAAGAACTGGAGGAAAAAGGAAAGGCTCCGATGGGGTAAACTGATGTAGAGGCGAATACGCCTGCAAACCAGCCGTGGCATTAGCAGAGCTTTGAAAAACTTGTGGTTTTCTATTGAACTGTCTTAAGTGTGTTCCCTAATATCTCTTCTGCGTGTTTAGACGCTTCTTTGCCTCCCCTCTCAACAGCAATTCCCAGATATTTTTTGAAGTCAATAAATTTCCCCACGCCGTCTATCACCATATTTGGTACTTTGGAATCCTTAAGAAGAAAAGTATATAACTCCTCCCCTAATCTCCCTCTTATTTCTTCATATGGAATTGCTCCAGCTACCGTTGTTATAGCTGTTTTTAGTTGGTCATAGTCTTTCCTCAACTGCGCAAGGTCGCCTGTTAGAGTTGTTTTTTCTGATTCTAATTCCTTTATGTTTGCATCCAGATTAGCTATTTGTGAGCTTAAGCTTTCTACCTCTTTACTATGCTCATTCTTTAGCGCTGCTATTTGTGATTCATGTTTTTCCTTTAATTGCGCCTGTTCCTGGTGCAAGGTTTTTATTTGTGATTCATGCTTTTCTTTTAATTGTGCCTGTTCCTGATGCAAGGTCTGTATTTGTGACCTCAAACCATCTATGTCGGCTAACCTCTCTGCAAGCGCTCCGTGATCAATCTTTGAGTCCTTAAGGTTTTCTCCCAGTACTCCAGTTAACCTTTCCATAAATTCTTTAGAATCGGTCCTTAAGTCCTTATACTCGTCTCCTAATATTCCAATCACCCTTCCCATGAGTTCGTCATACCTCATGTTCGCCCGTTCACGTTCATCTTCCAATGTCATTATGTACGACCTTAAGTCTCCTACTTTACCTCCGTACTGCTTATTCAATAGGCTATATACCGCAAAGGCAACTCTTTTGGCTACTGCTTCCCCATAGCCCTTCATATCACTTCCTCGCGGACCAAGCACTTTGTTAAGCAACTTATCCTCTCGTTGAAGACGTTTACCGTAGTCTTTAAGCCCTGCATCAACCACCGGGCCCAATCCCGCACTGCCATACAATTGCTCTGCTACTTGCGCTTCTTCCAGGCTCATTTTTTCCAGCTCAATTTCTTCTCTTTTTATTATTTGTCTTTCTTCCATTTTGTCGCCTCCTCCATTTATACTATTTTCATAGCTTCTCTGCCTCTCTTTTTTCGCCAGGGACAGAGCCCGTCTAATTATTCACCAGATAAATATATTATAATTATACTATGATATGAATAAAAAGTGTGTTAAGTTGGCAGGGAGGCGAATCGGAAAGTTTGGCTACGTACATAATATCGCTGCCTTATTCGATTCCATAGTTAAAGAGAGCAGAGGGGATATGGGCGTGCAAGGGAAGGAGTAAGAAAATGAAAAATAAATTTACCTGTAAAAAGTGTGGCAAAACTGGCGAGTCAGCTTGTTCAAAACAGCTTCCCTTTCTACATTGTTCTTGGTATAGAGATTATAAAGGCTTGCTACATGGTTGCCTTTATTGCCGGTCTTGTGGAGCGGTGTATGATACAATTGGGCCTTTCTTAGGAGCCATAAAGCTACTATTTGGAAGAATGGCTTCCAAAGTTATAGCTGTTTATGAATTTTCAGAATTTAAGAAGATAACAAAGATAAATAACCCCGATTTTCCGGGTCTTCGCTCAATGAATCCCTATATTATTAACGCTATGATAGAAGACGACAGATTGACAGAGGAAGAGGATGAAGACCTGACCGAAGAACCGACAGTAGATTTTCTACTAGAATGCTTAACAGATAATAATTTTATCGTCAGAAGGGAAGCGATAATAGCTCTAAGAAGATTTGAAGATAAGCGAGCAGTAAACCCACTAATAGAAGCATTGAGAGACAAAAACTGGGATGTAAGAAGAAACGCTGCAATTACTTTGGGTGAGATGGGAGACAGTAAGGCAATAGAACCGTTAAGTGAACTTTTAAGAAGAGAGGCTTGGGAGCATTTAGTCATAAAAGAGGCAACAATCGCTTTAGAAAAACTGAAGGGTAAAGGAGCGTAAACCAGAAAATATTTGTTTGGTCATTTGGGTATGCTATCTGACTTACCAAAAAATCGTGGTTTTATGAAAACATGAAAGGAGAAGAACTATGGAATCAGCTATAAAAGAACTGGAAGAAAAAGGAAAGACAGCCAAAGCAGCCTCGAGGAAGCTTGCTTTCCTCCCCACAGAAACGAAGAACAAGGCTTTGCTCAATGTCGCTGAAGCCCTTATCAATAAGAAGGACGAAATCCTGGCTGCCAACAAAATTGACTATGAAGAGGCTAAAGCTTCTGGCATGAGCGAGGCTATGCTTGATAGGCTTATGCTGTCGCCAGGTCGCCTGGAAGGCATAGCCCAGGACACAAAAACGGTGGCTGCGCTGCCTGACCCAGTGGGCGAGATATTTGAGATGCGAACTCTGCCCAATGGTTTGCAAATAGGCAGGAAACGAGTTCCTCTGGGAGTTATCGGGGCTGTATATGAGAGCCGCCCCAACGTCACCATAGACATATCAAGCTTATGCCTTAAATCGGGCAATGCCGTTATTCTCCGTGGTGGCAGGGAAGCGGTAAATTCCAACAGTGCGTTAGCCAAAGTAGCTCAAGAAGCCTGCTGTCAGGCTGGAGTGCCCCAGGGGGCAATTCAATTTGTTGAATCTACTGAAAGAGCTTTAGTCAATTATATGCTTAAAATGAAGGGGACAATTGACTTGATAATTCCCCGTGGTGGCCCCGGATTGATAAAGCTTATCTCAGAGAATGCCACCATGCCAGTAATTACTGGTGGAGTAGGTGTTTGTCACACCTATGTGGATAAGAGCGCCGACTTTGGCAAAGCCGTAGCCATTGTCTATAATGCCAAGGTTCAGCGACCCACCGTATGCAATGCCCTGGATTGCATTTTGGTTCATAGCCGAATTGCTCAAGATTACTTGCCTGCCATTGCCAAGGAGTGGGCCAAGGCAGGCGTAGAAATGCATTGTGATGAGCGAGCTATGGCTATCCTTGAGCATTCTACTTCCTTGAGATTAGTTCCAGCAACCGAAGAAGATTGGGGGAAGGAATATCTATCATTAAGGGCGGCTATTAAAGTAGTTGATTCCCTGGATGAAGCCTTAGAGCATATCGAGAAATATGGTTCAGGGCACTCGGAAGCTATCGTCGCTGAGGATTATTCCGCGGCTATGAGATTCCTAAATGAGGTGGATGCTGCCTGTGTCTATGCCAACGCCAGCACCCGCTTCACCGATGGCAGCCAGTTTGGTTTGGGCGCCGAGATAGGTATAAGCACCCAGAAATTTCATGCCCGTGGCCCTATGGCTCTTAAAGAACTCACCAGTTACAAGTGGATTATCTTCGGCACTGGGCAGGTTCGCCCTTAGCCCTTCTGTCATTGCGAGGAGCCAAGTGAGCCACAGCGACGAGGAATTTCTTGAGGGGCTCGCTACCCACGTTGATTTTGCGCTAGTCGAAAGCGGCGCCCAGCACTCCAGCCTATCTAAGGAGATTCACATCAGGGCAAACAAGCTGGGGTAAGAAGGCATTTACCATGCTGAGCAATGCTATTAGATAATATATCATTTTGCCATTGCACAATATTCTACCTTGTCATTGCGAGGCTGACGAAGTCAGCCGAAGCAATCTCAGGACAAGCTCGGAACAAGCTCCGCAATCTCCCAATGGCAATATGTTTGGGAGGCTGTTGAAAAATGTAGTTGCCCAATTTATTGGGCGATTGTGCCTGATGAATCAGGCAACTACAAAAATCTGGGTGAAAGGCTTCCAAAATGACCAAAATTGAACAGAAAATTAAAACCAAACAGTCTCGGTTTGAATAGGAGGGAAAATGGCCAAAACACGTAAGACATGGCGAGAGAAGTTGGAAGTAGCGCAAGAGCCCAAGGTAGTTGATGACCCAAGAGGGCGAGGGAAAATGCTTATCCCAGCACCTCTTGATGTGGGTGCCCTGATACGTAAGGTCGAGATGGGAAAACTCATTACTGACAAGCAAATCAGGGAGCGCCTGGCGAGGAATTTTCATGCCGATTTAACCTGCCCCATGACGACGGGAATTTTTATTCGTATTGTGGCTGAAGCGGCAGAAGAGGACTTAAGAAACGGCAGGGAAGATATAACGCCCTATTGGCGCGTAATTAAGCCAGATGGCAGCTTAAATGAGAAGTCCCCCGGTGGCACGGAAGCACAAGCAGCTCATTTGAGAGCAGAAGGACATACTATCGAACCAGGCAAAGGCAAGAAGCCACCTAGAGTAAAAGACTTCGATAAATCTTTGCAGAGGCTGTGACTGCTATGTGGTATAATTCAAAAGGTACAGGAAATGAACCGGACTGGTTCTGGGAGGTATATTGATGGCGATACGATTTACCCTTACTGAGTACATAAACCAGGCTCTAGCAAATGCCATCTATGACAAGTTGGAGGATGGCACTTTTGCCGGGCGAATTCCTTTGTGCAAAGGAGTAATAGCTTTCGCTCCCACCCTGCGGGAATGCGAAGATGAATTGCGTTCCACTCTGGAGGATTGGATTCTGGTTGGTCTTAAATTGGGCCATCCTCTGCCAGTAATCTCCGGTATTGACCTCAATAAGGAGCCCCGCCGTGAGCCGGTGGAGGCCGTGTAAGCGCCGGGAGTTCATCCGCCGTCTTGGAAAGCTTGGCTTTGATGGTCCATATTCAGGCACGCGACACCAGTTTATGGTCTACAAACAGCATCGTCTGACAATCCCCTCTAATATCGAATATTCGGTGCCTCAACTTCAAATGTTATTGCGAGAAGTGGAAGAAATCACGGGTCGTCAAATTACGGCTGAGGAATGGAATCGCCTGCGATGAGAGCTGATTTAGGCAAGGGACTTTGAGGAATCTTTGCAGAGGCTGTGAATAGGAGTAGAGGCTGGCTTTAAGCAGCAAGTTTGAAAGCCATTATAGCAAATGCTAGAGTTTGCTAGATTAAAGCGGATTAGGCAAATCATGAGTTCGTATATACCGCTGTCATATGAAATTCAAAGAATCATGTTAAGTAAAGTTAATATTAATAATAGTTTTTGTTTGGAGGAAAAGCTATGGCTGAAAATCAAAACATACTGGAATTAAATTCTGCTATGATGAGGAATACCTATAAAATTGAAGGAGAGGGTTCTATTGGGTCATGCTTTTTAATTGGGAAACCTTTTAAAAAAGACCCGAGTCGGGCATATTTTGTTCTAGTAACAGCCGCACATGTATTTGAGCAAATGAAGGGTGAGGAAGCAACAATCTATTTGCGGAGAAAGCAAAATGATGATTTGTTCGGGAAAATCCCTTGGGGGATTAAGATACGTCAAGGTAGTGATGCCTTATGGGTTAAAAATAAATCAGGGATTGATGTTGCTGTAATATATGTTAGCCTTCCAAAGGATATTGATCTTCAATTGTTACCTACAACTATGTTTGCTGATGACAAAGTTTTGACTGATTTTGAAATTCATCCTGGCGATGAAATGTGTTGTTTAGGCTTCCCTTTCGGGACTGAAGCAAATGAAGCAGGTTTCCCCATTTTAAGGAGTGGCAGAGTTGCATCTTTTCCTCTTGTCCCAACACGAAAAAATGAATCTTTTTTACTTGATTTTCAGGTTTTTAGAGGGAATAGCGGGGGCCCTGTTTATTTTGTTGAATCTAACAGAAATTACGCTGGAGGGACGCATATCGGTAAGATTCAGTTTATTGCAGGACTTGTTTCACGAGAGTTCAATGTAACAGAAACTATTAAGAGTTTATATGAGACAAAACAACAGATCCACCCCTTGGCGTTAGCTGTTATAATTCATGCATCGCATATATTAGAAACAATTAATCAGTTGCCCGAACAAGAATGATTCGTTGAACATCCGATAACGCCGAGTATTTGGTTTCGTTCCTGTTGGTCGTTCTATCCAAGTTGTGCTAACGCGCAACTTCAGCTATGTTGGGGAACATTAAGCGAAAGCATATGTACTCATTAAGGAGGCAAAAATGCAACACAATGCTATTCTCCAGAAGCTGAAATCCTTGTCTAATCCCAAAGCAATAGAGGGCATGGCGAGGTACGGAATTACATCAGAGAAAACTTACGGGGTGTCAATCCCAAACTTGAGAAGGATTGCCAGGGAAATAGGAACAGACCACAAGCTTGCTCAACAACTCTGGGCATCGGGTATCCGTGAGACTCGGATACTCGCAAGTATGGTTGATGACCCGGGCGAGGTAACTGAGGAGCAAATGGAGAGTTGGGTAAAGGATTTTGACTCCTGGGATGTTTGCGATCAATGTTGCAATAATCTCTTTAGGAGAGAGACTGAATTTGCTTACCCAAAAGCTGTCGAATGGAGTTTCAGAGAGGAAGAATTCGCCAAAAGAGCAGGGTTT